>OLSN01002482.1_pt1 | contig 13422 bp, 9 predicted proteins | sample 1672411 | NCBI WGS metagenome assembly OLSN01 (sample SAMEA3136683, study PRJEB25190) | human gut metagenome | biome: human gut; feature: human-associated habitat; material: faeces | place: Austria | collected 2013
GGCGGTATAACATGAGCTGTGATATAATCTAAGGTGGAACACAGACCTGCGCCCGTGCGTCAAACCGGGTGTACTATTCCTGCGATATATCCTGGACCAACCGGGCATATCATATGCAAAAGAGGAGGGTGTAAAGTGACGCGCAGATTAAAGACGATACTGGCATTGCTGATGGCAATGATGATGATATGCGGCGGCGCATTCGCCGAAGCACTGCCAACCGATACCACCGCCCCGACCGATGCTCAATCGACGTGGAGGACGGCACGGTGCGCGTGCTGCTGACATACCCCGGTACGGGCCTGACCGAGATCGATATAACCCTGAACGGCAGCTATTCCATAAACGCCAACTCGGGCTTTCGTTTCGAGCGCGGCTCCAAGCTTCACGTATTCGTATCGGACGGCGAACCCGTGCTCACCTATCAGGGCATGACCATGCACATGGGCGCGGGCTTCATGCTGACCCGCCATCAGACCACCGGCGAAAACGGACTGCGCATAGGTAGCGTTAGCGGCCTGTACGAGGGCGACCTGAACGTGACGGTCGTGGACGGCGAACTGCGCATGGTGCTGTCGATATTTATAGAGGACTATCTGAAGGGCGTTGTGCCATACGAGATGAGCGACTCGTTCCCGATTGAGGCGCTCAAGGCGCAGGCAGTGGCCGCGCGCACATACGCGCTGCGCCGCCGTAATGCGTCGCGCGATTACGACGTGTACGATAATACCAGCGATCAGGTCTTCCGCGGCTATGAATCCCAGTACACCAACGCGGCCGCGGCGGTGAGCGCAACCGCGGGACTGGTGGGCACGTATAACGGCAATCTGAGCGAATGCTTCTACTCCGCGTCCAACGGCGGCCAGACCGCTCTTTATAAAAACGCGTTCGGCGAGGAAAACGCGAATTACGACTACCTCGACATGCGCATCGACCCATACGACCTGCATAACCCGCAAAGCCGCGTAAAGACCGCCGCGATATACAAGCAGCCCGGCACGGGCACCGAACTGCCCGAGGGACTGGACGCGCTGATTAAGGCCGCGCTGGGCGAACAGCTGGCCGCGCTGGGATATGATGACTCCGCCGAGAACATAACCGTCGTGGACGTGCTTTACGCAAAGCCCCACACGCCCAAGTACGACGTGCCCAGCCGCGTGATGACAAAACTTCGCCTCAAGGTGCGCGTAATGGCGCGCCCGGTGCTCGAAACGCCTACCGCAGACCCGGCGGTCACGCCCGATCCGGCGGCGACTGAGCAGCCCGGCATAACTCTTGGCGATATGAAATTGCTGGGTAATGAATTCACGGTCGATCTGGACATATTCGACGACGTTGAGGACGCGCTGGGCCTGTCGATAAACCGCGCCGACAACGAGATAATCACCGTGTCGGAGCAAAGCGACCGCTTCATAATAGAGTCGCGGCGCTTCGGCCACGGACTGGGCATGAGTCAGCGCGGCGCGGAATACATGGCGGGTCAGTATTCGTGGGATTACAATCAGATACTTACGTTCTACTATCCGGGCATGGAGTTCGTGACGCGCGAGTATGCGCCCTTAATACTGCCTGCGATAGTGGAGGAGGCCGCCGCCACGCCGCGTCCCACCGCCGAGCCTACGCAGCGCCCCACCTACATACCCGTGGGCGATCTGCCCGACGGCGCGTTCTATGCCGAGGTCGCGCTGGGCAGCGACGCATCCACGCTCAATCTGCGCGCCGAGCCGTCCACTACCTCGCAGATACTTTACGCCCTGCAGAACGGCCAGCCGCTGATTGTCATAAACGAACTGGGCGACGGCTGGGTTGAGGTAAGCGTGGGCACGTTGAAGGGCTATGTCGCGGCGCAGTACTTGAGGCTTATATAAGCCGTCCAAGCAAACCCGAACATTGCCTGCCTTAGATCGAGAAAACGAACGCAATCCGGCATAATCAAGGCCGCAGCTTTCTCATAGCCCGATGTAAAATGGGCGAGGGGAGCGCTGCGGCCATTGCGATTTTGGGCACAGGGTGTATAATATTATGCAGGACATTGCTGGAGGCGGATTAATATGGATATACAAACGCTTTACGATCAGACGCGCGCGGCGCTGGATGAACTCCTTGAACGCGCTGTGCGCCCGTTTTATACTCCTGAACTGCTCGTCGTGGGCTGTTCGTCCAGCGAGGCGCTGGGCGGCCACATCGGCCACGACTCCTCGCCCGAGGCGGGCGCGGCCATTGCGCGCGCGGCGCTGGACTCGGCAAAGGCGCATAACTGCGCGCTGGCGGCGCAGTGCTGCGAACACCTCAACCGCGCGCTGGTTATGGAGCGCGCCGATGCGAAGCGCATGGGCTATACCGAGGTGTGGGCGGTGCCCCAGCCCAAGGCGGGCGGCTCGTTCGGCACGGGCGTGTGGGCGCTGATGGACGACCCGATATTGGTTGAGGAGGTGCGCGCCGACGCGGGACTGGATATAGGCGATACGCTGATAGGTATGCACCTGAGGCGCGTGGCGGTGCCGGTAAGGCTGGAGCACGGCGAGATCGGATGCGCGCATGTAACCGCGGCGCTGTGCCGTCCGCCGCTGATCGGCGGCGAGCGCGCCCGGTATCAGTAATCATAACCCGTATAAAAACCCCGCGTCAGGGCCGGAATCAAATCCGCCCCGGCGCGGGGTTTTGAATGTATATAATGCAAATCATGCGGCAAGTTTATGAAAAATCACGCCGCTATAAAACTAGAAACGCGAAAATGTCAGATGTTGGCGAAAAAATTAACGGAAATGTATGCTGATTCCAACAAAAAGCGGGTCAAACTGTGCTACAATCATAGAAACGCCACAATTAAGTCGAACGAAAATCCGATGCGGTGCAGGTTTGTACTGAAAATTGGCGATGTAAATTTATACTACACACATGCTGCACGACGCTGCCCGCTGCCGTGTATGCGGAAGGAGCGGTTTGTCAATGCACAACGACGCAAGCGTAACAAAACGACGCACTGCTATGCGCAGCCTGAAAGTATCGCTCAGGCGCAACTGGTCGCTGTACCTGCTGGCCCTGCCGGCGCTTATCTACTTTGTCGTATTTATTTACTGGCCCATGTACGGCATAATCATCGCGTTCAAGGACTTTTCGCCCACCAAGGGCATATTGGGCAGCCCGTGGGCGTCCACGCGCGGCCAGCTGGACGTGTTTAAGCACTTTAAAAACTTCTTCACATCCATACACTTTACCCGCACCGTGCGCAATACGCTCCAGATAAGCCTGTATACCCTGGCAGTAGGCTTCCCGATACCCATAGCGCTTGCGATACTGATGAACGAGCTGACCAACGCCAAGTTCAAGCAGTTTGTGCAGACCGTCACGTATCTGCCGCACTTTATCTCCACCATAGTCATGTGCGGTATGCTGTGGATATTCATGCGCAACGAGACCGGCCTTTTCAACATACTGCGCGCCAAGATGGGTCTGGATTCCATCAACTTCCTTAACGAACCACAGTACTTCAAATCCATATACGTCTGGTCGGGCGTGTGGCAGGACGCGGGCTGGGGCACCATAATATACATGGCCACGCTGTCCGGACTGGATACCCAGATGTACGAGGCCGCGCATATAGACGGCGCGTCCAAGTGGCAGACCGTATGGCACATAACGCTGCCCTGTCTTATGCCCACGGCGATAATGCTGCTGATACTGAACTGCGGCTCGTTCATGTCGGTAGGCTTTGAAAAGGTGTTCGCGCTGCAGACCAAACTGACGCTGGAACCCTCCGACGTCATATCCACGCTGGTGTACCGCAAGGGCATACTGGAAACCAGCTACTCCTTCTCCACGGCGGTGGGTCTGTTCAACTCCATAATCAACTTCGTGCTGCTGCTGCTGGTCAACTTCATCAGCCGCAAGACGGCCGATATAAGCCTGTTCTGATAAGGGGGAAAGGGATAATGGCTAAAAGGGAACATTCCGGCGCGATGCTCGAGTCCCGATCGGACAGGGTATTTAACTTCTTCAACATGATCCTTATGATAATCATCCTTGCGATAATAATCTACCCGCTGTGGTTCATAATCATCGCGTCCATATCCGACTCGGCTCAGGTCACAAACGGCAATGTGCTTTTGTGGCCCAAGGGCTTCCATCTGGACGCGTACCGCAAGGTGTTCGCCGACTCGCGCATAATGACCGGCTATCGCAACACGCTGTTTTATACGCTGTTTGGCACATTCCTGAACGTGCTGGCCACGCTGATGCTGGCGTACCCGCTGTCCCGCAGGGACCTTGCGGGCCGCAACGTAATCATGGGCATTCTGTCTGTGACGATGTTCTTCGGCGGCGGTCTGATACCTACCTACCTGGTATACAAGCAGTTGGGCATACTGAACACCGTGTGGGTCATGGTGCTGCCGGGTCTGGTAAGCGTTTACAACTGCATACTGATGCGCACGTTTATACAGGGCCTGCCGTTTGAACTGCAGGAGGCCGCGATGATAGATGGCTGCGGAAACGTCCACATGCTATTCAGGGTGCTCATGCCGCTGCTCAAGCCCATAATCGCGGTTATGGTAATCTACTATGGCGTGGGTCACTGGAACAGCTACTTTGACGCTCTGGTATACGTATCGGACAATAACCTCAAGCCCCTGACGCTGATACTGCGCGACATACTCGTCACCAACACCACCACGGCTTCCGAAATGAAGTCGGGCGGCGCGGGCGAGAGCGAGGCCGAGCTTAAGAAGATGGCCGAGGCCATAAAGTACGCGGTAATAATCGTATCCACGCTGCCCATGCTGTGCCTGTACCCGTTCGCCCAGAAGTACTTCGCAAAGGGCGTCATGCTGGGCGCAATAAAGGGCTAAGGCGCATGGAACCTATCGAGGTTGCGACAGGCTGGACCTGTTAATATAGCAACAAGTACAAAGGGAGGAATTTTTCATGAAGAAACTGCTGACGCTCATGCTGACGCTGTGCATCGCGCTGACCATGTGCTCCGGCGCGCTCGCCAGCCGCGGCACCTACACCAGCGGCGGAGTTGAATTTGAACTGACCGACGAAGGCTACCCGGTAATGTCCGAGCCTGTTACCGTGTCCGTGGTTTCCTTCTGCACCACGCCCGAAGGCGCAGGCGCGTGGGAGACCCCCAACGAGATCGCCTTCTTCAAGAACATGAAGGCCAAGACCAACATCGACTTCACCTGGGAGACCCTGACCCGCTCCGCGTGGACCGAGCGCGTACAGCTGCTGATCGCGGGCGACACGCTGCCGGACGTATTCCTCAAGAGCCGCTTCAGCGCTTCTCAGCTGACCAAGTACGGCAGCGACGGCTCGCTGTACAACATGCTGCCCGCGTTTGAGACCTACGCGCCCGACTTCTACGCGTACATGACCGAGCACGACCTGCTCAAGTACATCACCACCAACGACGGCGTTTACGGCATGCCCTACATCTACGACTCCGAGGGCGTGCGCCTGAACAAGCTGTACATCAACACCGAGTGGCTCAAGAACGTGGGCAAGGAAATGCCCACCAGCTTTGACGAGCTGCACGACGTCATGGTTGCCTTCCGCGACAACGACGCCAACGGCAACGGCGACGCTACCGACGAGGTGCCCGCCGGCTTCAGCGGTCTGGACGACATGCTGGTCACCTTCAGCAACGCCTACGGCCTTATGAACCGCGGCGCCGCTATGGGCCAGTCCTACTACATCGACGCCGATCCCGCCGACGAGACCGGCAACACCCTGCGCTTCTGGTACACCGCTGACGAGATGAAGGACGTGCTGCGCATGGCCAAGCAGTACTACGAGGAGGGCCTGGTTCCTTCCACCTTCTTCGATGCCGACTACTACGATCAGTGGTCCACCAACATCGGCCAGAACGTATACGGTATGCACGACGCGTGGGCGACCGCTGCGGGCGATCAGGTCGATAACTTCATCGCGATGGATCGCGCTCCCTCCGACACCTGGAACTACTGCTACGGCTATGTAGGCACCAAGGGCGGTCTGGTAATCACCAAGGAGTGCAAGTACCCCGAGGCCATGGTCGCGTGGGGCAACTACATGTACACCATTCAGGGCGCTTACGACTACTTCCTGGGCGAAGAGGGCGTTTCCTACACCGTTGACGAGGACGGCCATACCCAGCTGACCGACCTGATACTGCACAACCCCGACGGTCTGAGCAGCGAGCAGGCCCTGCTGCGCTACAGCTTCTACTCCGGCGGCGCGAACCCCGGCCTGTGCACCGACGATACCTTCAAGGGCGGCGAGACCTACTGGACCTCGCTGGAAGGCAACAAGAAGTTCGATCCCTACCTCATCGACACCGTTTGGGAGGTGTTCCCGCTGTCCGACGAGGGCACCGAGATCATCAATAACACCCTGGCCGACATAAGCGCGGTCGTGGGCGAGTACACCGCCAAGTTCGTAAGCGGCAAGCTCGACATCGACGAGAACTGGGAAGAGTACAAGTCCCAGCTGCAGCAGGCTGGTCTGGAAGACTACATGTGGGCTTTCCAGGAGGCTTACAACGCTGTAAACGGCCTGAACTAATCCTAAATTTCAAAAGGAAGTCCTGCTTCGTTATGAAGTAGGGCTTCTTTTTTTGTGTGTTACGGTGGACGTGCTCTTTCATTTCGGAAGAAAAAAAGAACACGTAACCCCATCCCCACACCCACACCGAACGTCGTGTTAAAAGTCGTTTGCGAACACATGTACGCCTTTGCAGGGAGGGCAGGTTTGCTGTATAATAGGTAGGTACATAAAACATGGGAACGCGGGGCGTTTCCGCTGCGGAGGTCGGCATGGCGAAGAAGAAGAACCAGGCTGCCCGCGGAGGCAGGGCAAAACCTAAGACAACTAATAATAGTAAGAAGAGTAAGGCCGGAGCGCCGTCCGGGAATGGACGCGCTTCGCAGGCGATAGGCGTTGTGTTTATGGCACTGGGTGTGCTGGCCGGGTATTTGATGTGGGCAAAGGGCGGGGTGGAAAGTCGGACGCTCGATAATCTGCGCGCAGTGCTGCGTGGACTGGCGGGCATGATTAGCTATGCTATGCCCGTGCTGCTCGTGGGACTGGGGACGGTTATTACGTTCGTGGGACGTAAACGGATTCGGCCCGCGCGCGCATTGCTCGCGGTGCTGTGGACCGTCGTGTTTTGCGGCGTATGGCATACGTTCTCGGCCGACGCGGTTGAACAGACTATGCTGACTGACTCGTATAGAGAGTTCATCCGCGCATCCTACCGCGAGGGCGTGAATACCTGCGCCGGCGCTGGTGCAATCGGCGCAGTCGCCTGCTGGTATCCGTATGTGTGGCTGGATAAGTGGGGCGCGGCTATCGCGCTCACTGCGGTGCTGGCCGTGATCGCAATTTGCCTTAGCCGTACATCCATGCGCGAGGTCGGCGAACGCATATCCGAACATATCGCGGGCGGCATGGACGATTATAGACAGCGCAGACAGGTGCGCGGCCGCGAAAAGGCTGAACTGCGCGCACAGTCGCTCGAACGCAGAGTCGCGCGCGAGGAACGCGAACGCGAACGCAGAGAGCAGCACGAGCGCCTTATGCAGGACGAACGCATCCGCCAGGAGGACGCGCGCAGCCGCGTGAGCGACCTCGAACGCCGCTGCCGTGAGCTGGCCGATAAGCGCATTAACGTTGAGGATTACGGCGATTATTCAGATGAGCGGCGCGAGGCTGACGCGCCGGTCAATCATCAGCCGCCCGCGCATACGGACGCGGCAGTCGGCGATGAGCAGTCCGCGCCGGCCGAAAGTCCCCGGCCCGAAGCCCGCCCGGTGATGGAGGACGATCTGGAAGCCGTTAAGTCGCGCAGTCGCGGCGATCAGCAGGCATATTTTGATGAAATGAAAAGGCGCATGGCGCAGGAAGGTGTTCCAATGTTTCTTGACAAAAGAGTGCCCGGCAGGGTGTTGACAAAGACCGGCACTGCTCCCGCGCAGAAGCTGGAAAAACAGCCTAAGCAGGACGGCGCGCCGCAATTGGTGTTCAGCGGCTATGACGAGCCGGGCAGCACACCTGCACCCGACGACGCGTCATACGCGCCGCAGGGCTACGCCGTGTCGCCGCTTCCCGACGCGCCCCGCAGTGTGCTGGAGCTGGACGAGGTAAGCGTGCCGCCCGCCAACGACGCGCCCGCGCACGATTCGTCCGCGCCCGCGCCCTCGCTGGACGAAATCAGCATACGTCCGCTGCGCGGCGGCCGCAGCTACGACGCGGACGAACACCTGAGCCACGCCAGCGCGTCCGTGCGCCGCATAGCCGAGTCGCACATGCGCGCCGAGGCCGCCCGCATGGAACAGCCCACTGCAAACGCCGCCTATACAAACGATAACTATGACGCGGAATACGACGCGCCGTATGAGCCGCTGGACGATGAGCCGCGCGCGATCGCACAGTCTGCCGCGCGCAACTCTGCGCCGGTGTTCGCCAATGCGCCCGCGCCCGGCAGCGCCTATGCCGCCGGTACGGACTATGAGGACGGTATGCCGTTCGAGCGCTACACCGAACCGGGTGCGCTGACCGCCGATGCGCCCGCGGCAGAACCGGACGACGAACTCGCCGATTATAAGGCTCCTGAACAGCCGGTTAAGGCATATGGCGAGGCGCCCGCTCAAACGCAGCCTTTACAGCCTAAGCCGGTGTCCGCGCCCAGTCATCCGGAACAGCTCGCTGAGTACGAGCCGCTGGCTGAACCGACCTGCACTGCGCCCGCTCAGCCCGCGCGCCCCGCAATGGCTGTGCCCGCGATAAGCGCGGAGCTTGCAAATGCGACTGAAAACGTTCAGGCGGATGAGCTGGACGAACTGCCTGAATTTGATAGCCAGCCTGAAAACATATCCTTCGACGGCTACACCGGCGAGGGCGGCGTGAACGAGGAAATAGCGGTGCAGCATACGCCCGAAATCGTGCCCGAAACCGCAACGCGCGTGGCGATGTACACGCCCGTGAGCGCCGATCTGGAGCGCGGCGTGGGCAGCGGCACCCGCCCCGACGGCACGCCCATACGTATGCCCAAGGCGATGGAGGAGATTCCGCAGGACAAGCCGTATTTCTACCCGCCGATCGATCTGCTTCAGTTCTCCCAGCAGGGCAGCGTGTCGCTCAAGGAGCAGCAGCAGCTCGACGCGGAAAAGGCGCAGAAGCTGGAGGACACCCTTCAGTCGTTTGGCATACAGGCCAAGGTCGTGGGCGTGAGTCGCGGCCCTGCGATAACCCGGTTCGAGATGACACCCGCGCCCGGCGTGCGCGTGAGCAAGATCTCGGGTCTGGCTGACGACATAGCGCTGAACCTCGCCGCGACTACCGTGCGAATCGAAGCGCCCATACCCGGCAAGTCCGCCGTGGGTATCGAACTGCCTAACGAGCATCGCGAAATGGTCACGCTGCGCGACGTGCTGGACAGCCCCGAGGCGCGCAAGGCGCAGAGCAAGCTGGCCGTGGCGCTGGGCAAGGATAACGCCGGTAAGCTGGTTATCGCCGACATAGCCAAGATGCCCCACGTACTTATCGCGGGCGCAACCGGTTCGGGTAAGTCGGTGTGCATAAATACGATAATCATGTCGATAATCTATCGCGCCACGCCCGACGAGGTGCGGCTGATACTGATCGACCCCAAGGTCGTCGAGCTGAGCGTGTATAACGGCGTGCCGCACCTGCTGGTGCCGGTCGAGACCGATCCCAAGAAGGCCGCCAGCGCGCTCAACTGGGCCGTGCTGGAGATGACCGAGCGCTATCAGAAGTTCGCCGAGCGCGGCGTGCGCGACATACGCGGCTATAACAATAATCTCAAAGACGGCGAAAAGCCGCTGCCGCAGATAGTCGTAATAATCGACGAGCTGGCCGACCTTATGATGGTCGCGCCGGGCGAGGTGGAGGACGCCATATGCCGCCTGGCGCAGCTGGCGCGCGCGGCGGGCATACACCTTGTCATCGCGACGCAGCGCCCCTCGGTAAACGTAATCACCGGCGTCATAAAGGCCAACATACCCTCGCGCATAGCATTTACCGTCGCGTCGCAGGTGGACTCGCGCACGATACTCGACGGCGCGGGCGCGGAAAAGCTGCTGGGACGCGGCGACATGCTGTTCTTCCCGCAGGGCGTGAGCAAGCCCCAGCGCGTGCAGGGCGCGAACGTCACCGACGAGGAAGTAACCGCCGTGACCGAGTTCATAAAGAGCCAGCACGAGGCCGTGTATAACCCCGACATACTCGAGCAGATGGAAAGCGCCGAGCAGTCCGACGCGGAAAAGGAAGACAAAAAGGACGACGAGTGCGACCCGCTGCTGAGCCAGGCAATAGGCATAGCGGTGGAGCTGGGGCAGGTGTCCATATCCATGCTCCAGCGCCGCATGAGGATAGGCTACGCGCGCGCCGGCCGCATAGTGGACGACATGACCGCGCGCGGCATAATCGGCGCGGCCGACGGCGCAAAGCCGCGCATGGTGCTGATATCGCGCGAAGAATACAAGCGGCTGTACGAAGACGCGGGCGAATGACCCGCGCCGCCGCCCCTTAAAACGGAAAGGATATGATCGAATTGATAAAGACGGTTGGCATGGTGTCGCTGGGCTGCTCCAAGAACCGCGTGGACAGCGAGCTTATGTTGGGCAAACTCGCGGACGCGGGATATGAAATAACGCCCGATCCCGCGGACGCCGACGCGATAATAGTAAACACCTGCGGCTTCATCGACCCCGCTAAGGAGGAGTCCATAGACACGCTGCTGGAAATGGCCGGGTATAAAAAGAGCGGCAGGTGCCGGCTCGTAATCGCGACCGGCTGTCTTGTGCAGCGGTATTCCGCCGAGCTTAAGGCCGAAATGCCCGAAATAGACGCGTTCGTGGGCGTAAGGGACTTTGACGCGCTGGTTGACGTAATGCGCCGCGCCGACGGCGGCCATCAGCATCCCGTCGAGGTAAGCGGGCGCTGCGGCGCGACCGGCTGCGGACGGCGCGTGCTGACCACGCCATCGTATAGCGCCTATGTGCGCATATCCGAAGGCTGCGACAACCGCTGTACCTACTGCGCGATACCGCTGATACGCGGCGGCTATCACTCGCGCCCGTATGATGAAGTCATGGACGAGTGCCGCCAGCTCGCCGCGCAGGGCGTGACCGAGATAACGCTTATCGCGCAGGATACCTCGCGCTACGGCAACGATTTTGAGGGCGGAAAGACGCTGCTTGCCAGCCTGCTGCACGACGTGGCTCAGATAGAGGGCGTGCACTGGGTGCGCGTTTTGTATACCTATCCCGATACCGTGGACGAGCATCTTATCGAGACGCTGCGCAATGAACCCAAGGTGTGCGAATACCTCGACCTGCCGCTTCAGCACATAAACGCGCGGCTGCTAAAGCGCATGAACCGCCGCGGCAACCCGGATACCATCCGCGATCTGCTCCGCAATTGCCGCAAGAACGGTATGTTCCTGCGCACTACATTCATAGTGGGCTTCCCAGGCGAAACCGAGGAAGAGTTTGAGGAACTGAAGGAGTTTGTAAAGGAGATTCAGTTCGACCGCATGGGCGCGTTTACCTACTCGCCCGAGGAGGGCACGCCCGCTGCGTCGATGCCTGACCAGATTCCCGAGGAGATCAAGCAGCGCCGGCTGGACGAGCTTATGACTATTCAGCAGCAAATATCGCTCGAGCGCAACAAGATGCGCGTGGGCAAGACGTATGAGGTGCTGGTTGAGGGCTTTGAGGGGCTGACCTACTATGGCCGCTCCATGCTGGAGGCACCCGAAATCGACGGCAAGGTGTTCTTCATAAGCGATAAAGAGCTGAAGCCCGGCGAGTACGTAAACGTCAAAATCACCGGCGCGGAGGAATACGACCTGCAGGGGGTGTGCGAGTGAACCTGCCCAACCGGCTTACAATGATGCGCGTGTGCATGATACCCGTTATCGTCGCGCTTATGATGGCGGGCGGGCGCGCGTGCGGGCTTATCGCGGTGCTGCTGTTTGCGGCCGCGTCGTTTACCGACTTTCTGGACGGGCATATCGCGCGCTCGCGCGGGCTGGTCACGGATTTCGGCAAGTTCATGGATCCAATCGCGGATAAGCTGCTTGTGACCGCCGTCATGATTATGATGGTGGAGCGCGGGCTTATGGCGGGCTGGATACTGGTGATATTCGTGGCGCGCGAATTTATTGTATCGGGGCTCAGGCTGGTCGCCGCCGGAAAGGGCACCGTGCTCGCGGCGGGCAAGCTGGGCAAGCTCAAGACCGCCACGCAGATGGCCGCGCTGATCGTGTCGCTTACGTGCTATTACGCGATGGACGGCGCGCCGCTTGAGTGGATGCAGATCCTATCAAACGCGCTGATATACCTTGCGCTTATATTCTCGGTGTGGTCGGGCACGGATTACCTCGTGCGCAACCGCAGTGTGATTGCCGATATGTAATGTCGGCGGGAGGTGTTTCATATGGTAGCTGAGATACTTTGCGTGGGCACGGAACTGCTGCTGGGGCAGGTGCTCAATACCGACGCGCAGTTTTTGTCGCGCCAATTGTCCGAAATGGGCATAGAGCTTTATCGAATCGAGACCGTGGGCGACAACCCCGGCCGCGTGCGTCAGTCGGTGCGCGCGGCGCTGGAGCGCTGCGACCTGCTGATAACCACCGGCGGCCTCGGCCCCACCGAGGACGACCTGACCAAGGAGATGGTCGCCGAGGAGCTGGGGCTGGAAATGGAGGAGGACGCGGCCTCGATGGCGCGCCTTAACGAAATGTACGCCGCCTGGGGCCGCAAGATGCCCGAAAACAACGTAAAGCAGGCCTGGTTCCCGCGCGGCGCGCACATACTCAAAAACGCGCGCGGCACCGCGCCCGGCTGCGCGGTCGAGGTGGACGGCAAAATCGTGATAGTGCTGCCCGGCCCGCCGTATGAATTGACCCATATGTTCGCCGAGGAGGCCGTGCCTTACCTGCGCAATAAGCTGGGGTACAAGATCGAATCCCGCTTCATACGCACCATCGAGATCGGCGAAAGCGACCTCGAGATGCAATTGCGCGACATGATCGACAGGCAGACCAACGTGACTATCGCCACGTACTGTTCGCTGGGCGAGGCGCAGGTAAGGCTGACCGTCAAGTGCCCCGTGGGCGACGACCCGGCCAAGTACCTCGACCCGGTTGAAGCCGAGATTCGCGAGCGCCTGGGCAAATACATATACGCGATAGGCGAAACCGATATGCCGCATGTGGTCGTGGGACTGCTGAGGCGCGCCGGGCGTTCGGCAGCGTTGGCCGAAAGCTGCACCGGCGGCAAGATCGCCGACTGGTTGGTGGACGTGCCGGGCGCCGAACAATCTGATGCCGTATATCGTCAAGGTCGCGGCCAAAGAGCTGCCGCTGCTGCATGTGTTTGGCAATGACTATGATATGCCGGATGGCACCGGGGTGCG
>OLSN01002484.1_pt1 | contig 13415 bp, 13 predicted proteins | sample 1672411 | NCBI WGS metagenome assembly OLSN01 (sample SAMEA3136683, study PRJEB25190) | human gut metagenome | biome: human gut; feature: human-associated habitat; material: faeces | place: Austria | collected 2013
GCGGGTATTTCTATTCGCCGCCGAGCATGGGAACGTACACAGATCAGGACGGCAATAAGCAATATCAGTATGCGTATGGGTTTGCTTCTGCACCGGAGCGCACGAGAATTTCGGGAGAAATTAAGAAACAGTATGAGCTCATGTGCCGAAAAAATAAGCAGGTCTATGAAGCAAAAATCAAATAGCGAGGTGAAATTTTGCAGACGATTTATTTAGTTACCGGGCTTCCGGGCGTCGGGAAAACGAGCTTTTTGCAGGTGCTTGAAGGCTTAAAGCTACTGCCGGAGTACAGCGTCACGCCGCAGAAAATCGCACGAATTTACAACAGTTCGGAAACGTATGCGATGCAAAAGCTTATTGACGATGGGCGTAGTTTTCTTTGTGAGCTACCGCTCGAGCAAGAAAAAATGGAACAGTTTTTCGGTTTACTTGAGGGCAAAACGTATGCGATAAACTGCTATTGTATGGGTCTGCCGGACGCAGCAGAGGCTATAGCGCGGTTGGTGCGGCGAGATCGTACAGGTGTTCCGACTGCGAAAATTTTGGAAGATTTTGAACTGTTCCCGTCCAATATCCGGGAGCTTTCAAGGCGTGTAGAAAGCATCAAGTTCTTCGATAACACACATGGGTTTTGCTTGACCGGCTATTACAGTGCGGGAAAATTTATGCTTTCAGATGCCGGTCATTGCGTGCCGTGGATGCAAACCGTTAGAGCTGCACTGCTTCCGAATGAGCAGCAAATTACGCCGGAGAGTGTGTGGCAGACAGAAATTTTTGAAAGAAAGGTAAAAGAAAATGAAGAAAAATCAGATGGAAATCGTGGTGAAACTCAGCGTAAGCGCGGAAAAAAGAAAGGCGCTCGAGCTGTACTGCACGGACTTCGCAGGCACAATGCAAAAGGATTTGCAGGCAGTAGCGGAACAGATTTTAACGCAAAAATATAACAAGTCCGTGCCGAAAGCCGTGCGCGAATACGTGGAGTTGTGCAGCGCAGACGAGGAAAATTCTCCCGCTGCATCGAGCGAAAAGTAATCCACTTTTTCGCAAAACACAGTGAAAAACTGCGGGAAAACTTCCCCGTAATCAGCAAATTCTTGCGTCTGCCGGACACATTTTTGCGTGTGGCGACGCAGAATTTTGGGCGAACTCCGTTCGTTTTTTTGCTATCAGCAAAAAAGATTTGCGGCGGAAGCCGCCCGGGCAAACAGAAAAAGCGCGAAACGCACTTTTTCTGTTTGCTTTCGCAAGCATACCATTCTTACGTAAGAATGGTAGATCGGTGAAAATCACCGATTTTTTAGGGACACCCTAAAACCCGTCATGCAGAAAGAAGTGAGACCAATAAGAAAAGGCGAATACAAATACCCTTACCGTTTAGAGCTGCGCTTAAATGAAACACAAATGGCACGTCTGCAATCCTTAGCGAGCAAATCCGGTTTATCCATGTCGGCGTACGTGCGGCAGCTTATCGACGGTGTACTTCCGCAGGAACGCCCGCCGTTTGACTTTTATTTGATCCTGTCGCAACTGCGTTACATTGGCAACAACATGAACCAGCTTACGCGTATAGCACATGCGACCGGCAGGATTGACTGGAAGGAATTTGAGCGACTGACCGATGAGATCAAGCCGTTGGCATCTATGCTGTATCGTTACGTTACGGAGCCAATCAAACGCGACCCGATGACTTCGGAGCTCGGAACGTATATCCGTAAATCCGACCAAAAGGTACTGAAAGAAAAACGGGAGGAAGAACGAAAGTGGCGGTAACAAAAATCTGGAAGATCAACGGCTGGATCGGCGACTGCCTGCTTTACATTGAGAATCCGAACAAGACGCAGAATCCGTTGGTGATCGGTGATCCGAGATTAAAAGAGGAAGAATACCAATCATTGACAGATGTGATCGAGTATGCGGAAGACGGCAACAAGACCGTGCGGGATACTGAGCGTTTTGTGTCCGGCGTCAACTGCGATGCAGAAACGGCGCGGCAGGAAATGATTTTAGCAAAAAATGCGTTCGACAAAAACGACGGCATTTGTGCCTACCACGCCATACAGAGCTTTGCGCCGGGAGAGGTCACGCCGGAAACGGCGCACGAGATCGGTATTCGGCTCGCAAAAGAAATGTGGGGTGAACGGTATCAAGTGCTTGTTGCAACGCATTTAGATCATGAGCATATCCACAACCACTTCGTTATCAACTCGGTTTCGTTTCTGGACGGCAAACGCTTATGGAAAGAGAAAAACTATTGGCAAATGAGAACGGTTTCGGATGCACTTTGCAGAGAGTATGGTTTATCACTTATCAAGCCGGTGCGCCGAGGTATGCCGTATGCAGCTTGGCAGGCAGAGAAAGAAGGAAAGCCGAACCGGCGTAAAGCGCTGCGCGAAGACATAGACCGCATACTCGCAAATGAAAATATAGAATCGCTCGAAGCTTTTTACGATACGCTGCGGGCGTACGGGTATGCCGTTATGACAGATCGAAAGTATGTTGCGATTTGTCCGCCGGGCGGTGAACGAAATATTCGTTTGCAGTCGCTTGGAGAAAACTACGAGCCGGAAGCGCTGCACTTGCGCATTCTCCGTATCAAAGCAGACCGGCTGCTCGGCAAAACTAAAGTTATAGAGCAACCGACGATGCAAAAAAGAAGAATGCGCTTGCGAGAAACGGTACGTCGGAAATCTAAAGCGCATGGAATACGAGCGCTTTATTACAAGTGGCTTTATTATCTCGGCGTTTTTAAGCGGCGTCCCAAAGTATACGGCAGTGCGTTTACCACGGCGCGTTGGCAGCTGAACGCGTACATAAAGCAGTTCGATTATGTTGCAAAATATAATCTTAAAACTCGCGATGACGTAGAGCAGCGGTTACGCGTAGTGCAGCACGAAATCTCCGGGCAGATCGATGAGCGGGAAGAAATAAGAGCCGTGCTGCGGTGTTTGGAGACAGGCGATGCTGAAATACAGGAGCAGCTTGAGAAGATTGAGAAGATCAACGCGCAGCTCAAAAAGCTGCGCCCAGAAGCAAAGCTCTGTGTGCAAATCCTCGAGCAGCAGCCGCAGATCAAATCCAAAATCGACAAAGCACATGAAGTAAAAACATTTGAAACAGAAAGGGGAAAAGAAAATGGACGAGCAAGCGATTATCACCTTGAGCATCGAAGGAACGAAGCTGCTCCTACGCGGGAGCAAAGAAGTTCTGGCAGCGCTCGTAGCAGCGATTCGATACAGCGCAGATAAAATGATCCCGGCGCGAAAATGCCGGGATTTTTTGACGAGTACATCGGAGGTGCGCTTTATCTCGATGAGCGATGAAGCCATCGAAACATTCAAAAAGGCTGCACGGCCCTATGGCTTACGGTACTTGCATTTACACGACAGCAACGGCGATGGGTTATCGACCTTAATGGCGCGCGGCGAGGATGCAGCAGTTATCAACCGTCTGATCGAGCGCAATAAACTGGCTGTGCTGACGGATGTTACACAGGCGGAAATCGAACGTGATCCGTCTAAAGCGGCAGATGTAAACGAGCTCCCGGAGGTCGTGATCGGAAAAGATCAAGTGCGGGTACAGGATGCTGTTAAGGAGGCACGCGGCAGCGCACAAGATCTTTTAAAGCCGGAGCCAAACCCTACGAAAGGACAGACGGAACGGAAAAGCCGTCTGTCCTCCGACGGCTTGAAGACATTCGTAACGGAACAAGAGACTGAAGAACTTTGGGCAGATGTTACGGCATCTATTGATAAGGACTTTGCAGAGCGAATCGAAGAAAAGCGTCAGCACAATTTTGAACTTTATAACCAAGACGACCCGCTGCTCGGCGAGAAGGTTGTGAAAACCAAACGTACCGTGCCGGTACAAGACAAGCCGTCTGTTATGAAAAAGCTGGAGGCTGCAAAAAACGTCAACACGCAAAAAGAAGCGAGAATTGCGGAAGCTGTGCGCCAGATGCAGGCAGGTGGACGTACTTCAAATACCGATAAGGTCATTCAGAAGACGCCGAAGGTAAAGCCGCAAAGGCTGACAAGAAAGTAAGGCGGTGTGTATGGCGATTTCAAAAGAAGATATAAAGCCTTTAGCTTGGTCGGCTGATGATGAACCGACATTCCTCAAGGACGACGAAAAAAAAGACGGAAAAAACGGCAATGTTGCCGGTTCTGTGGATACGGTTCTGCGAGCGCGTCGTACTTTCAAAATGAAGAAGGGTTCCGGCGGCAGAAAAAAGCAATCATGGAAAGCGCTGAATACACGTTGGGTAAGGGCGCGGGATGAGATGTTCGTCAACGAGCGCTTTTTGGAGAAAGTGTTGCAGGTTATGGGACGTATGCGGTTTGGCGTTAAAAACTCAATGCTGATCGCATTGCAGAATGAGAAGGCAACACGTATTGCAACGGCTGCATCATGGCGCGGCTTAGGCGTGCAGCTTCTGCCAGGTGCAGAGGCAAAACCAATATGGTTGGATGCAGGAGCAGACACTCAGCGAAAAACCACAGTACCAAGCAAATGGTATGACATTACGCAGACAGATGCCGGAGAAAAACTGACGCTGAAAGGTACGATCTATAACACGCTTGCCATTTGCAGAATCGTTTTGAATCAACTCGACGAATTGAAAATTGTCGAGCAGGAAGGTGTGACGGGCATCCACTATAACCATGAAGCGCGTGTGTACCTTGTACAGCCAGAACAAATGGAAAGAGCTATGCTCTGCTGCGCCGCACTTGAAGCATTGGCTGAAAAAGATTTTATGTTGGTGTTTCAAGCAAATGAAAAAACAGCACTGCCGGACACTCCGGCAAACGAGATCATTGCAAAATGCGCAGCGTATATCGTGTGCGTGCATTTTGGTGTTTTGCCGCAGGGCGCATGTGTGCGCGTCCCGGCGGCACTCGGTACAGATAAGGCGAAAGATCTGCTGCAAGCGTTATCCACGGCGCAGAGCATCGCAGCACAAGAAATTATGATGATCGAAAATCGACTTCGATCAAAGAAATGGAGAACAATATGATGAAAAACGAAAAAAAATTAGCGGCAAGAGGTTGCTTGTGTGTGGAATCGAACTCGCCGGAATGCAGCGTACCTTACATTGTTACAGACCCCAAGGGCGAGCTGCTGCACTATGAGGAAAAAATAAAGGCAAATGGTTATGAAGTAATTGTGAGTGAACTTAAAAGATGAGAGGCAAAAATACATTAACGGCTTGGATCATGGCATGTATCGGGGCAGTGTTTGTGCTTTGGCTTGCGGTGCTGATCGCGCCGTATGCAGAGGGCGGATTGCCCGGGATTTTGCTGAATATGAATGAGATCACTGCGCATCCGTTTCGGTTGGAATTCTGTGCCGATACCGGAAAAGTCGTGGGCATATTTCTGGGCGGTTATGCGTTGGTGCTCCTATACATATTCAGCTCACAGAAGAATTTTCGCCACGGCGAAGAACACGGCTCAGCGAAATGGGAAAATGTGTACCTGCTGAACCACCGGCTCCACGACAAAGAACACCCGGATGAAAACCGCATCTTATCCAGACATTTGAGCATCACAACGGATCAGCGCAAGCTGGATAAAAACCTATTTACGCTTGTTATCGGTGGCTCCGGCTCACGCAAAACGCGAGCGTATGTAAAGCCTAATTTACTGCAATGTAACTCATCTTATATCATCATGGATCCGAAAGGAGAGCTGCTGCGCGATATTGGCAATGTATTTAAGGCAGAGGGCTACAAAATCCGTGTCTTTGACCTAATTGACATGCTTAGTAGTTTTCGGTATAACCCATTCATTTATTTCAAACGAGAGAGTGACATACAAGGCTTTATCACAAACCTATTTGCAAATACCGAGGATAAAACGAAGCATGGTGGTGATGCCTTTTGGGACAAGACGGCGAAAATGATGCTTTCGGCGCTCATGTATTACGTGTGGTATGAATGCCCGGAGACGGAAATGAATTTCGGAACAGTTATGGAGCTGATCCTTGCCGAGACCGTCGAAGAAGGCGATGAAGCCGGTATCTCTGCGACACAGGTGCTCATTGAGGAACTGCGTGCCAGAAGCCCGAGGCATATAGCGGTGCGCTACTTTGATGCTTACCGTAAGGGTGCAGGGGAGACGATCATGAGTATTCAGGAATCGCTTCTCAGCCGCTTGGAAAAGTTTTTGCTTGAAGACGTGGTAAACCTAACGACCGGTGATGAATTGGAACTCGAAAAGATTGGCGAAGAAAAAACGGCGCTGTTTATCCGTATGCCGGACGACAACAGTTTCCATTTTCTGGCATCGGCGCTCATCACACAGCTTTTTCAGCTTATGATGGCACAGGCAGATGCACGCAGCACCGGCAGCTTACCCGTGCCGGTGCATTTTGTGCTCGAGGAAGCGCGAAATATTACGTTGCCGGACAGCTTCCAAAACTGGGTTGCGACGATGCGTTCGCGCAACATCACATTATCGATTATTCTGCAAAATATATCGCAGATCAAGCGTATGTTCCCGGACGACTGGGAGTCCGTGTCCGGCATGTGCGATGAGATACTATATCTCGGCGGCAACGAGCAGAGCACACACGAATGGATTTCCAAAGCGATGGGACAGGAAACGATCGATAACCGTAGCTACGGTACAACGCATAGTTGGACGAGCGGCAGCAACAGCACCAATGAGCAAAACAGCGGCCGTGCTTTGATGGATGTAACAGAGGTACGCCTAAAAAACAAGCTGCTGAAAGGCAAAATTGGCAGCGTAATTATGATCTTAGCCGATGAGCGGCCGATAATCGACGAGAAATACGACCTGAACCGGCATCCGAGGATTAAGTTTTCGGCCGACGGCGGTGCGCCGCAGTATTCTTATGTTTCGTCAGCGCTTTTGCCGGAAACGAACACAATACAGATCAACGAAACAGACGTTGATGAAGACGAGGTGGATGGTGTGTTTACCTTTGACCTTCAAAAAGTCAAACTAAATTAAAGGAGCGATTCACATGAGAAAACTTAATTTGAAACGAGTGGGAAAATACGCACGGTACGCATACTTTGCGATGGCAAGCGCAGTGCTGCTTGCTATCCCCTGCTTTGCAAGCACCGGTGTGGCAGAGATCGACACACCAATTAGCAATTTGTTGACGATGTTTTTCGGGCTGCTGAAAGTAGTAGGTATATTTGTAGGCTTATTTGGTCTTGTGCAAATCGTCATGGCAGGATTTAGCCACGATTCTACGAAGCGCATTATAGGTGTTACGTGTATTATCGGTGGATTTACCCTTTGCTTCGCACAGCAGATTCTGACGTTCCTCGGTATGACAACAGCATAAAAGGGAGTGAACTGCTTTGTATGAACTTGTGCTGCAATTTTTAACACAGATATTCGGATTGATGTACTCGGTGCTGACGGAAGATCTCTCGGATTTTAGCCCGCACGCATACGAGTATATTTCAATTCTGAATACGATATTGAAAGGGTTTGCATCATCACTGATGCTTGTTGCATTTTGCGTAGGGTACATACAATCTGCCGTGTCGCTGATCGAGCAAAAAACGCCGATTGCAATATTCAAAACCTTGGCGCGGCTCGTGATCGTCAATGCTCTGGTGGTACGCGGTACGGATATAATCCTCATGCCGATGTTCTCCGTTGTCCGCAGCTTAACAAGCCGCCTGATTGAGGCGATGGGCGGACAAGCCGGACTTCTTCCCAATATAGACGAAAGCTCACCGGGCGGTGTTGCCGGTGCGATAGGTGAGCTGCTGTCCATTAACATCCTGACCGGTATTTTATATATTGCGGTCATTATCAGCGGTCTGGTTTTGCTGCTGACGGTGTTCGGGCGGTTTCTCAAAGTCTATGTCTATATGTCGATAGCGCCGGTTCCGTTGGCGTTTTTTGCCGGTGGAAATGTAACTGCCATGTATGGCCGCAACTATATAAAAAACGTGTTCGGCGTTTGCATGGAAGCCGTTACGATGGTAATCGCCATACAGCTGTTTTGCGCGATAGCGGATGATGCTGTGATGACACAGGTAGGCGGGATGTTGGGCTTTCTGGGTACGATGGCGAAACCGGTCATGCTGCTTCTGTACTTGTCGTCTCTCAGCGCCATTATAAAAGGTGCCGACAACATGACGCATAAGCTGTTGGGATTTGTGTAAGGAAGGAGCGAAAAGAGTTATGCAAATCAAAGTAAACCAAGAAATACGAGATATTAAAGATGAGTTCCTATCGGGTTTATCTGTGCGTCAGACTATTTGGAGTGCTGCAGCGCTATGTGCGGGCTTTATCACTTTTTGGAATGTATATACGTGTTTCGGCAGTACCGATATGGCATCGTTCCTTACGTTATGCGCAAGTGCGCCGTTGGCCTTGATAGGCTTTTTTAAGTGGCATAAAATGCCCGCCGAACGTGTGGCGTTATGCTGGCTGCATGCGCTCTTGATGCCGCGCAGGCTTGTTTTTAAGGGCAGAAATATACACGCAAATGAGATTGAACAGCTTTGCACAGCCGCACGTGCGGTCGAGCTGAATGAAATGAAGAACAGAAGGGAGAAAGGCAAAGATGCTTTGGAAAAAGACCTTGAGGGGCGCGGAGCAGTATCAACAGGGAAGCATGAAAATTCCGCGCAGCACGCAGGAGATGATCCCGGTCAAGCACATTCTGAATGATGGTACGTTCGTACTTGACAGCGGAGAATATTCCAAAATGTTTGCGTTTACGGACATCAACTACACGGAGCTGCGCGATGAAGAAAAGATGCGTCGGCTTGTGGATTATTCAGCACTGCTCAATTCTATCGATAAAGGCATTTACGCGAAGATCAGTATTTTCTTTCGGCCGATACGGCAGGAACAGTTCGAGCGCGATGTGTTGATCCCGATGAACCCGGAAGATGAGTTAGATGATTATCGGGAGAATATGAATACCGTACTGCGGGAACAGGTGCGCGGTACGCTCGGCATGACGAAGCAGGCGTATCTGACGATAACAGCAGGACGAAGAAATGATGAAGATGCCGCAGCGTTTTTTGCTCGCGTGGAGGGAAATTTAATCAGCAGTTTTCAGGTGCTCGGTGTGGAGCTGCGTGCTGTACCGTTATCCGAACGCCTGCGGCTACTGCATGATGTTTACCGGCCGGGACTGGAAGAAACTTTCCGATATGACGCTCACGCAGAAAAAAAGCTCGGCATGAACTGGAAAGACAGCATTGCACCGCTCAGTGCGGAAGCTCTCAATTCCTGTACGCATTTGAAGATCGGCGGCCGATACTGCAAAACGCTGTTCCTGAATGCCTATCCGATATATCTCAACGACCGCATTGTTTCGGATATTGCCTCTATCGGCAAGCCGATGATCTTTACAATCGATTTTCTGCCGATACCGAGCGCCGAAGCGATGGCGGAGGCGGAAAGCCGCAGTATGGCAATCGATACGAAAATCGTAAACTATACGCTGCACCAACAGCGCAACGGCAATTACAGCGGCAGCGTGCCGTATAAGCTGATGCAGCGTGCGGCGGGAGTACAGGAAGTCATGGAGGCTATACAGGAGCGCGACCAAAACTTATACCTTGTTACCGTCACCGTAGCACATTTTGCCGATACGCGGGAAGAACTGGAAAACGATGCTGAAAGCATCATGAGCAAAGGAAAATCCATTTCCTGCCAGTTTCTTCCGCTCCTTGCGCAGCAGTACGAGGGGCTGAATACGGCATTGCCTTTTGGGCGTCCGTTTATTCAGGCGGATCGGTTGCTAACAACGCAGGCGCTTGCCGGTATTTGCCCGTTTGCAGCGCAGGAAATCTATTATCCGGGCGGCTCGTGGTTCGGTATTAACGCAAAGACGAAACGCCTCATCACTATAAATCGCGATATGCTGATGAGCGGCAACAGCCTTGTGTTGGCGACGACCGGCGGTGGTAAGTCGTTCCACATCAAGGAGGACGCTTTGCAGGTCGCACTGAAAGGGGAGGCAGACATATTTTTCGTTGACCCGGAGTGTGAGTATGTTGTGGCGACACAAAGGCTTGGCGGAACGGTGATCTCCTTATCTCCGTCTACACAGCACAGGATCAATCCGCTTGAGATCAATGCCGACCCCGATGACCGCAGCAGCGAACCGTTGAAAGAAAAGCTTGAATTTGTCATGTCTTTTTGCCGTATCTTGCTTATGGAAGATGGCAACGTGCTTGACGGCAAAATGAAAAGCCTTTTGGATCGTTGTGTGCGAAAGCTGTATGCGCCGGTCGTGGCGTCCGGCTATACGAAGCCGTCGCCGCTGCTCGGTGATCTATACAGTATGCTAAAAGACCAGGATGCACCGGAAGCACAGGAACTGGCGCTGCGCATGGAAATTTATACCGCAGGCTCTTACGATATGTTTGCACAACCCACGAACGTCGATACACAAGCGCATATCATCGACTATGACCTTTCAAAGCTTGGCGAAGGGATGAATGCAGTCGGTATGCTCATCGTTCTTGAATCAATTTACAGCCGCTTAATGGATAACTGGCGGAAAAAGAGGCACACGTACATTTATATCGATGAGATCATGACGATTTTTCGCAACCCGTATGCGGCGCAGTATTTTGCATCGCTTTGGCAGCGCATCCGCAAGCGTGGCGGTTATATCATCGGCGCGACGCAGAACACGACAGAAATACTCAATAGCCCGGAGGCACGCAAGCTGCTCGAAAACAGCTACATCATCACGATGCTGTATCAGTCTGCACCGGACAGAGACGTGCTTGCGGAAATGTTTAGCTTGTCTGAGGCGCAGAAGCAGGCGCTTGCCAAGGAGCAGTACGGCACAGGGCTCATCAAGGTCGGCAGCACGATTGTGCCATTTGAAAACGATTTCCCGACCGATAATCCCTTGTATCAGCTGATGTCCACAAAGCCGTCTGACGGATGGGGGCAAGAAGTAAATGAACATTACGACGTATGAGAACACGGTAAAGAAAGGCACGATCAAGGCGCACGGGCGTAGTGACGGTTTACGGGAAATGTTAGAGCAGCTCTCCGAGATGCAAAAAATCGTCATTGCACCGATGAGCGTTGATACGCCGGAGCAAGATGGGGACAAAGCGCCGGAAACGGTTGCGGCAGATCAGGTTGTCGGCCGTGCAAAATCGACGGCAGGGGCGGTCAGAGATGCTGTGACGAGTGAGATCAAGCGCGCTGTGCGAAAGAGTAAAAATAAACCCGTTGAACGAGGCGTGCAACCGTTGGCGAAGAACTCTCCGTGGCGGCAGACATCGCGTGCAGGAAATACGGTGCAGGCATCGCATAAAGCTGCGTCTAAGACTGCGTATAGAAGCACCTCCGAAGCAGTGTCACATACGGTACGCGCCGGTGCGCAAGTTGCACAGCAGGTAGCTAAGACGGCCACTGTGGAGACTGTAAAAGCTACGGCAACCGTAAGTGCCGGTGCAGCGACGGCGGGAACCAGCGTGGCCGTACAGGCTGCGGCCGAAACGGCTAAAAAGGTAACGGTTGGCACGGTGCAAAAAATACAGGAAAGTGCGCAGACGGCTACGGCTGTACATGCGCACGATATGGCACGTGCGGCGCAGCAGCGCGTAGCAAATAAAACGAAAGATGTACCTGCGACGGACGCCAAGGGGTTGCCTAAAGTTCTCATGGCAATTTGGATCGGCGTTGTTGTGCTATTATTGGTCTTTTCAAACAGCTTTGGCAGCTTAGCGAGCAGTGCCGGACGTGCGATAAATCTCAATGACCGCGTGGAATCTTACCGTTCATCCATTACATATTGGGCACAGAAAGACGGTATTCCCGGATATGTTGAGGTTTTGTTGGCATTGTGTATGGCGGAGACCGGCATTTGGATGACCCGGGAGATCCATTTGCGTGTTCTGAATCCGGATTGGCGGTAAAACAGCCAAACGGCATAACTGACCCTGAGTACAGCATTGAGATCGGTGTATATTGCTTTAGCCTCAAGGTGAAAAAGACCGGGTGCAAATCACCGGCAGACAAAAATAATTTGTTCAAGGCTTTGCAGGCATACAACATGGGCGACGGCTTTATCGATTTCTGCGATACATATTACGGCGGGGGATGGTCAGTCGAGTGCGCGAGAGCTTATTCGGAAAAAATGGGCGGCGGCAGCACCTACGGGAACCCGAATTATATCGAGCAATTTTTGCGCTGCTATACGTTCGGTACGATTTCGGGAACGTATCCGGGAAGTCTGAATTCACGCGGCCTATGCGCACCGCTTGAACCGGGTTGGAAACAGAATATCACGCAGCATTTCGGCGGTATGTACAGCGGTTCGCCGCACAAAGGCATGGACATCGGTATGCCGGAGGGCACGCCGGTATACGCGGCTGCAGACGGCAAAGTGACCGTTGCAAATGCGTCGGATTCATGGGGCTACTCATGGGGCTATTACGTCAAAATCAACCATGCAGAGGGCGTAGACACGCTGTATGCGCATCTATCCAGTGTGGCGGTATCTTATGGGCAGTATGTGCATCAGGGCGACGTGATAGGCTACGTGGGCAGCACCGGCAATTCATCCGGCAACCACTTACATTTTGAATTGTATTTAGAAAACAACAGAGTTGATCCGTATCCGTATATCGGGACGGATTTACTCAGCAAGTACCTTGAAAGGACGTTTTAATATGACAATCAAACAGGCTTTTATTGGAATCGTTACGGCTATCGCGCTTGTGATCGCGGTGCTGATCTCGCAGATCGTGCGCATCAACACGATGACCGGCGACCTGCAGGAGGCACAGACACGTATAGAAACATTGGAGACCAAAGCCGCAGCAACACCAAAGCCCACGGCCACGCCGGAACCGAGCACGGAACCGACTGCAACGCCGGAGCCGGTGGTCTACGTGGTGAGCCCGGTCAGCGAATTTAATGCGTATAACGTAGAAGCAGCGCCGTATTACTGGCTGCCTGTCCCGGATGCAGAGGCAGACGGGACACTTGAAGCCGGGACAAACATGGTCGTGTCTGGCGTTTGCGGAGAGTTTTACTACGCTATGCTGCCGGATGGCACATATTTCTATATTCCGCAGTCGGCCGTAGCGCAAGTGCCTGAGGCTACTCCGGAGCCGACACCGGAACCCACACCCGAGCCTGCACCGGAGAGTGTGGCGGAAACTGAAAATGTTTCGTGAACTCAAGCTAAAAATACAAAATATGCTTGATTTTTAAAGATGATTATGATACAATGCAGTAAAATAAGTCGATGGAGGATCTGCTAAGTGATAGAATTCATGAAAAAAGGCATACAACGAACTTCTATTGAGCTAAGTGAAGCAAATTATGAATTAGTTCATTTATATGCGTCATTGGCCAATGGTAAGTTAACGTATGTCCTTAACTATATCATTAAGATGATGGTAAACATCCCAGATGAAGTACGCAATAATC
>OLSN01002488.1_pt1 | contig 13410 bp, 11 predicted proteins | sample 1672411 | NCBI WGS metagenome assembly OLSN01 (sample SAMEA3136683, study PRJEB25190) | human gut metagenome | biome: human gut; feature: human-associated habitat; material: faeces | place: Austria | collected 2013
GCTCTACAACCTCGGCGGCAACTGGCCCACATACCGCAAACCCAAGAATTAGTCTCAAACACCCTCTACGTTCATACAAACCGCTTGTCGGCTCGCGGGCCGGCAAGCGTATTTTTTCACGACGCGCCCACATCTATAACACGCCTGATTCCATACATACCTGACACCACACATATAAAGATATGCCGGATACACACATTATATCACGCATGCCGCGCGCGAGAGGTCTCGTCTGCATCTCGATTACGATTATCGCCCTTCTTGCCGCCGTACCGAGAGCGGCCGCGGCGAACGGGACATACGGGACATACACCCGCCCCGCACGCACCACCATCATGGCCGTGGGCGACTCGATAACACAGGGCGGCACAGGGTTCGAGAGTTACACCGCGCCGCTGTGGAGCATGCTCTACAGTGCGGGCTATGCCTTCGACTTCATCGGCCCCAACAGCTTCGCATGCCGTACGGGCAGCGTCGCCAACTGCGGCTACGGCGGCCGCACGGCCGAATATCTCGACTCGAAGATCGACAGTCTCTATGCACGCTATCCGGCCGATGTGGTGCTGCTGCTCGCAGGCCACAACCACTTCGCCGAGGAGAATCCCGTCGACGGCATAGTCACGGCCCAACGCTCCATCATAACCAAGATTCTGGCCCGCAACCCCGAAGCCAAGATCCTCGTGGGCGAGGTCATCCCCGCGGGCAAACTGCCCAAATACTCCTATATCCCCGCCCTGAACAGCGCCCTCGAGCGGATGGTGCGGCAGCTCGACAACGACAACGTCAAATGGGTACCTGCGGCCGAAGGGTTCGACTGGCAGCGCCATACCGTAGCCGACAAGGTACACCCCAACCGCGCCGGTGCCGAGATCATCGCCGCAAATTGGATGAAGGCTCTGCGCACAATACTGCCACGGCCCGCGAACGAATACCACCCCGACGTTGAGTGCTACAAACGTCTGGACAACGGCACGAGCCTCAACCTGCACATATTCCGTCCCGAGGGCAAACATCCGCGCGGCGGCCGCGCCGCCATCGTCTACTTCTTTGCCGGAGGGTGGACTTCGGGCTCGCCCCTGCAGTTCTACCGCGAGTGCGCCACGTATGCCGCGGCGGGTATCGTCGCCATAACGGCCGAATACCGCATAGGCATGGTACACGGCTCATCGCCCGCACAAAGCGTCGAGGATGCACGCGACGCCATGGCATGGGTGCGCCGCAACGCCGACACTCTGGGCATAGACCCCTCCCGCATAGCTGCCGCGGGCAGCTCCGCAGGCGGACATCTGGCCGCCGCGCTGGCCACGCTGCCCGGGATGCCGGAGCGGCCCGACCTGCTGCTGTTGTATTACCCCGTTGTGGACACCTCCGACCGCGGGGATTCGTTCGGCGACGAGGAGCGCGCCCGCGCCCTCTCGCCCATGCAGCACATATCGCACCCCCTGCCGCCGACACTCTTCATCGTCGGGGACAGCGACCCCATAGTCCCCGTCGCCATGGCCGAACGTTTCCGCGACCTCACGCGGCAATATGGCGGCTGCTGCGATTTGCACATATTCCGCGGCGGCACCCACCCGTTATTCAACTACCGCCTCACCCCAGACAGCACATATTACAAGATAGAGCTTCTGACAACAGACTTCCTTCGTCGCCACGGCTACCTCACACGCCGTGCCGCCGCCCGCCTGCGGCACGAAACGCAGCTCAAGCTAAAGGCATTGGGGTCGAATCACGGAGAGGAGTAAGGCCGGGATTATGCAACAAAGAAGGCCATCCCCACGATTGAAAAATAGTCCCGGAGAGATAAACACGCCACACGTCGGATAAACATGCCTTGAAATTGGAAATTAATCCTTAAGGATAGACTTAAATAAATACAAAAACGGCCTCGGATATTCCGAAGCCGTTTTCGTTTGGGCTTGCGCCCTCGTGCCCCTGACGCATCCTTTCTCGAACTCATTTATGCGGGATTTGGATACGATTTGGGAAATGAGACGGGTTATACCGCAGCCTTAAATATGCGAAATGATAAAATTCTTATCAGACTCATTAGATTCATTATTAAGAGGCATTGTTTTCCATATATGCACATTAGACGGATATCTACTTAATCGTTTAACAGGCATTGCTTTATCGCTATTGGCTACGATTAGAACATCGCATCCCATACCTTCATAAAATGACATAGCATGAATAACTTCTATAGCAAAGTCTCCCATTGTGAATATGGCAATTTGTTTTGCCATATATGTTAAAACACATTCAAAGTCATTCGGATTTCCGCCTAACTGTTTTTTAGGACGTAAAGGTACTGCACCTAATCCAATTAGTTCATCATAAACTTTGTTTAATGTTGTCGTTTTCCCTGAACTTGGCGCTCCCGATAATAAGATAACTTTCATATTTTTACTCTTTCAAATTTAATTTTGCCTGTCTATATAATTCCATTCCGGGAATATCTTCATACATACTACTTAATTTATCCCGTAATCCGAACATCCTTTTTTCTGCCGTATCAACCAATTGAGAAAAAGTAGTAACAAAAATTCTCGCATTAGGACCTTTATCATTAGGAATCACCAAATTACGGCTTTGTAGCAGTTCTCCGGCAATTGTGTCACCAACCACGAAAGCTGTGATACATGCATTATTATATCCTAAAGCATATAAATCCTCAACATATCCCTGAACCTGATTTCTTTCATTTCGTTTTATCTCAAATCCACCACGTTTTAATTCGATAATTAATACTTTATTTATTTCTACAAGATCAGATTCTTGTGCATAGTCTTCTGTGCCTGTAAATGAAATGGTTGAATCATCTGCCAAGACGACTATATCAGGTCTCTTTGTGATTTTAATATCCTTAGTAAAATTTGGCTTTGCATCAAATAATTGCTTTACGACCGTTTGCATCTGCCTGTTGAATGTATATTCCGCCGAATCATATTCAGGTCCAAATAACCATCGTGATTCCGAAACCAAAGGATGCAAAATGTGTAATTCATCAATTGTTTTATCTTTAGAAAGTTTTCTAATAGCTTCGATAATGGATATACGCCGATCTATTTCATTAAGAACTATTAATGCGTCTTTAATAGACCATTTTTCTAATAACTGATTTAATCCCGCAATATCTTCATCGCTTAATTGTGATAATTTAGCTAATAGATCTTGACCGTTTTTTGTTTTTTCCAAATTAACAACCGCCTCCACAGCAATACTTATCGATTCTTGTTTTGCTGTTGGCGAACTTGTCGCAATGCTTTCTATTACCTCATCTACTTCATAGAGAGTTAACGGAGATACATTTTTTAGCTTTGTCTGAAGTTCTTTTTTTATAGCAGCTTTAGTTTCTTCAATAGTCGCTTGAGCAATATACTTAAACATTTCATCTACATACTCAGCTACTGTAATATACATATTATTAGTTTCTTCTACATCTTTAAATCCACTCCAATCCTCTTTTATAATATTTTCGAGGTCATTGCTTTGAATAACAACAGTATATCGTTTGGCAAGTATGGTACGTCCATCCATATACCATATTTTACCTAACACCCAATCGGGCACCCCAACTAACCTCCCTTGCTGCCAAAAAGCGATTCCTTGATATATACTTTTTCGTGAAGTTTTTTTAGAATCCACGAAATGAGCTACTAATTTTATCCCATCTTTAGTTGTTAGTTCTCTTGTATCTAACAAACCATCAAGCTCATCTAATTGTAAAATTTGACCATTTATTTCAATTATAAATTCAGGATCATGCAAAAATCGCGCAGCGATAATTTCTCTGATCCTTGCTACTTGTGGAAGGTTCCGTATAACTGCGACCTCTAAACGCGTACCATGTCCAACATTATCACTTATTTGTTCGTCTGTAATTGCAATAGCCTGTTCTTTGACTTTCGTTGAGATAGTTAGAGATAATAGCTTACCGTTTTTGGATGTCTGTACTCTATATTCATCGTTGAAACATAACAACCCATGACGTCCAACTCCATTTTTTCCATACGCAATTCGACAACCTTTGTGTTCTCCATCAGGAAAAACAACTTTATTACCCTGCCGTTTTAGCCTATTATAACGTAGAGTCATCCATCTTTCTTGGAATTCTTTTTCCGTTAAACCAATTCCATCGTCTTCAACAATTAAAATATCTCCATGCTTCTCAGGAATAAAGATGTTAACATGCGTCGCTCCGGCATCCCACGCATTAGCGACAAGCTCAGTTAAAGCCACTTCAGGTTGGCTTGTTATGCTACTTCCTAAAGAGCGAACTAAATAATCCTCCTCAAATAAGGATCCACATATATATTTCTGCCCCGCCATAGTAGATTATTATATTTCAAATATACTGAAAATATGAGAGATTATTCATCCCCCACCCTTAATGTTAGCAATAACTCCAACCAATATATATTATGCTCCTTTATTAGTTTATAATCAATTGGAGGCTCGGTATTTGTCAAAAGAGCAATCTGACATAGTTTATGTATTTTGCCCATCAGGTTCTTTCCTCGCCATACGCCAATATGATTAATCTTATTCCGCTCGACCATCTGTCTGTATTCGATCTCCTTTTTGCTCTTTGCCGACGTCCTGTTGGCAACATCCTCCTCGATTACATATCGCGCATCCATTAACTCCCGATTCCAACAGCCCCATATTGTGCTTGTACTTTTGGTCGGGTCTTCTGTCCCCACATCCGTACTGTTCTCTATAATAACAGCGTCTCGCGGAATAGATAACAGGATATCCCTGAATGCGGAGTTTGATTTACACTTCTCCCATATCACCAACAGCATCCATTGTATATTGAATTGCGTCCAATCCTGCCGAATCAGACGTGTATATTCATTATGTTGTTTACGGAAAACTGCCTTTGCGGTATATCCGTTATCCCACGTCGATAGCATTCTTTGAATATCAGCATATTGCTCTCCCTCCAACGAATAAGCCCCCGCAATATATGCAGCCTCCGAATTAAGAAAGTGTTTCCCCAACATCTCGAATTCATATCCCGACACCATATTGCCCAAGTCCAAAACAACACCATCTCTAACATCTCCTGCATTGCGAAACGACCAACAGTTTTGAACTGTCGCATCATAAGTCTCGACTCTATCCAAAACGATCTCTTCAAATGTCGGTAATTGCGTCGACGGCTTCACCTTACTTATATTCGCCTTTTCCATCCGTCGTATACGATCTGCGTCTTCTTTAATCTTTTGAGGGCGGTTGAGCTGTTCCTCAAGAATGTTTACAATCTCCTTTAACCTTTTGAATGTTTGGAATGAATATATGTCATTGCCATATTCCACATATCCCTCTACTTCCTTCTTTACGGGAGTGCTGATTAAATCGCGTATATCGACATTAAGGGCTTGCGCAATGACTGCCAACCTGTCGAGATTCATCTTTCCACGCTTCAATTGGCGACACAACGATTCTTCAGGTATACCCGTAATTGCGCAAAGCTGCTTTTGCGATATCTGTTTTTCTTCCATAACCTCCTTTATCCGCAGGTTAACGGTTGGCTTTGACATCTTCATAGGTTGGGAATTTTAACAAAGATAGTCAATTGATTTTTTAATCAATATTAATTAAGTAAATTGATAAAATATTTTTCACTATTGACGCACCCCGCATAAAAGTGAAAAGCCCAAATAGCGACAAAAAGAAAGAGTGCTGAAAAACAGCACTCTTTTCACTTCTGTACAAATCGCAATTATGTTATGCAATATTCGACAAAAAAGATATCATTTAAAATAAAGAGATAAATTATCGCTATCTTTGATTGGGGACTTAAATTATAAATCGAATCTTTATATGAGAATCTTGTTTTAATAACAATATGATGACAAGGATGTAAATCGATTGGTACATAGTTTAATATATAGAATTTGCAATGGCTAAGTTTGATATAGGGAACAGAGTATTAGCTCTTGATACAGGCTCTAAAGGTGTCATAATTGAGGTTTGCCCTCCTCGTAGAGGCAGGCAACTTTATAATGTCTCTTTTCGTGATGGAGAGAAATATGTATTAGAGTCGGAACTAAAACCCGACTGTGATATCGCGGATCCATTTGAACGATGCAAGATCGGAATATACGATTCTTATTCAGATTTCTCAAGAAAAAATACTACATTTAAAATTAGCAACTCAAACAATAGTACCATATCGTCTCTAAAAGCCTCAAAGACTTTATTTCGGGCTTATCAATTTAAACCATTATTAAAGTTTCTGAATTCTCCGAATAGAAGATTGTTGATTGCGGATGAGGTCGGTTTGGGAAAAACTATTGAGGCGGGTCATATAATGCTTGAACTTCAGGCACGAAATGAACTGCGTAACGTTCTTATCGTTTGCCCCAAAACCCTTCAAGAGAAATGGAAAGCCGAATTAAATGAAAAATTTGGTTTTTCATTTAAGATATATGATCACGTAATAGATCTTGTTCAAGATTTGAATGATAATAATGGCAATATACGAGCTATTATAAATTATGAAAAAATTAGAGCAAAAAATAAGAAGGGAACAGGGAGTTCTGTCGCCGATGAGGAGTTAACAAAAAAGAATCTTGTTGAGTTCCTCAACCAAAGTGACAAAAGATTTAGCATGGTTTTATGTGATGAGGCTCATAAAATGAGAAATAGTAATACGCAAACGTACACAGGAGCCGAAATTATTATGGATCATGCTCAGTCCGCTGTATTTCTAACAGCTACCCCTATTATGATTAGTAGGGAGAATTTGTATAATCTGCTGCATTTATTAGATAAAACAAAATACTTTAATTACGAGATCTTCGAAAATCGAATGCAAGAGAATGAACCTTTTGTTGCAGCAATCACATCTCTAAATAAGGATATGTCATTAATTGATATCCGCGACGAACTTGTTTCAACAGAGATAACAACATCATTCTCATTAAATGATGGAACCGTATTTTCTGACACAGCGACAATCGGCAACATCTTTCATGACGATCCTGTTTTTAAAGAAATATATGAACTTCTTAGTGGGAATGATACTATAAAGTCAAGAGTGAGACTTCAATACCTACTTTCCACAATGAGTGCAATGAATACAGTGTTCTCAAGAACTCGGAAGCGTGATGTAACAACAGATTTGTCACAAGCAGAACGTAAGCCACATCTTTGTAAAATTGATCTTGAGGAAAATGAACAAATAATATATGACGAGATTATACAAACATATGTTAATGACAACTCGTACACCGATGATTGGGGGGAAGAAAGAATGTCGCAAGGTATTTCGTTGGGTTTGGTTCAAAAGAAACGACAAGTTGCAAGTAGCGTATATGCATATAAGAATAGCGACAGCGATTTAGATAAAGGCATCGACAGATATGAGACTTACGAAGATTCTAAGTTTAATAAGTTATTAGAAGTATTAAATGAGGTCAAATCAAAAGGGCGAAAAAAACTTATTGTGTTTGCTCTGTTCAGAAAGACACTCCGGTATCTCGAAATAAGGTTAAAAAAGAGAGGCATAAAATGTCTTGTAATACACGGTTTAATTTCTGATCGGGCAAATGTTTTGTCTCGATTTGAAAAAGACCCAACGATAGAAATATTATTATCGTCAGAGGTTGGAAGTGAAGGTCTTGATATGCAGTTTTGCGATTCTATGGTAAATTACGACTTACCTTGGAATCCTATGGTAATAGAACAGCGTATTGGTCGTATTGACCGCTTTGGACAACAATCTGAGGTCGTGAATATTTATAATTTTGTTGTTGCAGGATCAATACAAGAAGTGATATATATGCGCCTTCTTGATCGTATTGGTATCTTTAAAAGGACAATTGGAGATATGGAGGCGATCCTTGATGCTGAAGTCTCGGATAATTTTACCATTCAAGATCTCTATTCCAAGATGGAAAAAGAATTTTTTACCGAGAGACTGTCTAAGGAAGAAATCGAGAAAAAGATTTTAGAGGTTGAACGTGCCATTGAGAATGAAAAACAAAATCTTGAGAGATTACAAGAGGATTTGAGTAACACCTTGACAAATGATGCATACTTCAAAGATGAAATTAACAAGATCCTTAACAATATGGCATATGTGACTGAAATTGAACTGAGAAACTATATTCAGTCCGTAATTCGCCAAAAACTAACAACCTGTAATTTAGTGGACGTGGGAGGTGGCATATGGGAGATGCGAATGTCATTGAGTGATCCTTGTGCATTGAGGAACTTTGTTACGACATACTCATCTTTAGGAAGAGAAAATGAAATAACTTTATATAAGTTTAAGAATGAAATTGATGGTAAAACTAAGATTAGATTCACATTCAATCAGGATGTTGCGTATGCAGACCGATCAATTTCATATATAAATTTGTATCATCCAATAATTCAAGCTTGTTTAAATTATTATATTGAGAAGGACAATGGAGATGACTCTCAGATGTCGTCTTTTTGCTTTGCTATTAAACAAGAAGATAGGCTTAAATTAGGAAATACATACTATATAGCATTATATCAATTATCTATCACTCGAAGGATTCAACTTATGCAGAAGACCTCCGCAGAAATATATCCTATTGTATTCAGTGTACAAGATGATTGTATAGTGGATGATCAGGATACCATTGACACCATTTTTAGAAAGATGCAAACACAAGGTGTGGAACGAAATCTATCTAATGATGATATTAATCCTGATCTAATCGATGATATAAAAGTGGAGTTTACAGTTAGAATTAACAACGAGAAAAAACGGAGAATAACAGAGATATCCAATCAATTAGAAAGTGATAGATTGCGTAACGTTCATCAAACTAAGGAATATTATGCCTCTCGTATTAAAAACGATGAACAGCGTCTTGAAGATTTAAGATTAAAACTTATTAGGTCTTATGATGATGCCGATAAAAAGAAAATAACTAATATTATTAGACTTACCAAATCTCGAATAGAATCGACGGAAAGAGACCGTGATGCTATTTTGCTGAAACTTAACGAAGATCCTGAACTTTCAATAAAAGAAAAACTGTTGTCAGTTAATCTCATAAAGATAATCTAATATGATTACTGTCGGATATGATTTTGGTACCCACCAAACGAAAATATGTATAGAACAAAAAGAAGGTGTAGAACTTGAATACTCATTCTACAAGTGGAAAGATTTAAAGGGGAATATGCAATATACCATACCATCAATTATTCATATATCAGATGATGGATTACTGTCGTATGGTTATATACAACAATCTAAACGGGACTCAATTATTAGATACTTTAAGCAGAATACTTTTTTTGCCAAAGAGAATGGATTAGATCCATTCAACAATGATTATCTTCGTTATTCAATATGGTATACAGCGTATATCCTGTTTAATATGGAGAAGGTATATGGTAATGAATTCTCCATTCAAATGGGTGTGCCTACTGACGGTCGACGCTTACAACTCCGCAAAGAAATAGCAGTGACAATTATTGTTAGTGCATATCGGCTTGTTGAAGATATTTTCGAAGGAAACTTAGATAAGTTTCTAAGAACTCCGATAGATATGTTACGCAAATTAACTAAAATCATTCAATATAGTAAGTCAATAAAAGATGAATATTCTATTTTAGTTTTTCCTGAAGCTTACGCTTGCCTTAAACCATTGATTTCATTTTCCAAAATATCTAATGGAATGTCTTTAATGATTGATATTGGCGGCGGAACAACAGATATCTCATTCTTCACTATTGAGAATAACAAGCCACAGGTTTATGATTATTATTCTATTGATAAGGGATTGAATTTTCTTGTAAATTATGCTCTATACGATGTTAACGATAATAGAATCGACTCTACAATCAAAACTCAAAATCAAATTAGTATGAAAAATAGGACTGAACTTATTAATGATATTGCGCATGTAGTATGTAGTTTAATAAGTCGGCTTGAGTCTGAATTTACTAAGCAGAGTGATCTAAGTATACATAGATTAAGAGATGCGCTAAAAACGCGACCTGTAATATACACAGGTGGCGGTAGTACATTTGAGATTATGAGATCCCAATATTCAGGTTTTATTGATGTTATTCCTGTAACAGATCGAGAATGGAAAAAAGAATACATTAAAGACATTGATGAGATAAAAACTTTGGGGTTGTGTCCTATACTTTCAACTGCTTATGGTCTATCAATAAGTGTCGCTTCAGATGATATAAAATGTTTGCCCTTTAGTGACATATTCCGTTCTTTGAGGAAAGAAGATTATGCGAAGCAATTGCATATATCTCATAATTATGATTTCGATTATGGAACGGATTATGATGCATTGAAATGATTTTGGATATTTTTAGTTAAATCAAACAGATTTTATTGTTAATTGCTTATATGAATTAATGATGTATAGACATTGAACAAAGCATATAATGCACCCAACTATATTATATATGATGCATTCTCATGCATATTATGACGAGATACTGTAAACTGAGATGTGTCTGTAAAGTAATAAATCCTTTACCTGACACATTTCAGTTTGCTGCAATTAAAAAGTTAGTGAATTATATGTTTCCTGTATCTCCTGCTGTCGGAGACCTAAATATCTGCGTGTAATTGCGGGAGAAGAGTGCCCGAAAATCTCAGACAATTTTATCAATGCCATCTCCGCATTGGTACCCGCCTTGTCGACAATCTGCCGACCAAAACTCTTGCGCATGCTATGCGTTGAGAAGTGTTCGATTGACAGATGGTATTTTATTTTCAGCTCCTTAAAAATACCATTCAGCCGTTGCACAGAATATACCGTCCCCATTCTCGAAATAAAGCAATACTGCGCAAGCGACGGTCTGCCAAGAGCCGAGTAACACGCTCTGATATGTTTTTGAAGAGGTTTATTGACTGTTATCATGCGTCTTTTCCCCGTCTTCCTCTCCACCACGATCAAAGTATCCTTATCTAAAATCTCTTCCCATGTCAGGTTACGCAGATCGCTAATACGCAACCCCCAAAATGAACCGCAAGCCAACAACAGACTGATCGTGTAGTTGCCATCGGCATACAATCGTCTGATAAGTCCCGTCATCTCGTTCCATGCAAGGTAATCGGCTGTTGTGTAGGAATACTTCAAGCTCATGTTACATTCACTTTTGCTTGTTACAACTATTTCTGAAAGATTATTTTACTCAACATTACATATCGCCCGACAAATCAGCACGGTAAGAGTTTCAGTAATCGTAAAAGTGAAAGATAGCGGTACTAATACACCGCTATCAGATTCTCCCATCGGAAACTTCTCCATCCGCCCTTCTCCAAATCATAATAGGCGGTTGTAGCATAGTTCTCGCGACTCTCGCCCCATCCGCGAATCTTGTCCTTCACAAAGTCCACGTTGGTTGTTCCATAAGCTACACGGATGTCGCCATTGCTTTTGAGATAAGCAAATTTCACAATCTGCCCGCTGCGCAGTTTCCGCTTGAGCTGCTCTATCAAAAGAGCTTTTGAGATACCATCCACAGTACGACAGGATGTACGAACTGCAATAACCTTTGCGCGAACTGCCGTGTTGTGGTTGAGTAAAATCGCCTGAGTCATACTTGTAAGATTTTTTATTACACTCTTGTTTATCGTTTAGTGGAATTTAGCAGGATTGAAATACCATCCCATCAGTTCATAAAGTGACTTTACAGCGTCGTAGCGAGATGTACAATTTTTAATTTTCTTGCCATTTGACGTTGCCCAAATGCCCCATCCCGAACCGCTGCATCCTATTTCATATTTTCGTATCTGTGCCATATCTGTATCATTTTAACAATACAAATATATGACATATATTTCATATATGCAAATATAGATGTGATTTATTTTGAATATTTGTCATATTTTTATAGTTTTGCTTAAAATAGCATAATATGGAAAAGGAGAAAGTAGAGCGAACGGTCGTTCATGTTGAACTGCTGTGTGATAACAGCCATCATTACTTCGGCAGTTTGGCTGCTATCTACGAAAAGTTCGGGAAAGAAGATATTGGAATCAGTTATGGCAGCCTGCGTAACTATGGGCTTTCAGCAGAAAAGCCATACCAAAACAAATTCTGCATTATTAGGAAGGGGTATTTGATAACTATCCCCAAACAAAAATAATCTTTTAGATTACATTGCAACAAAACCGAACGGCTCTGTAACCATCTGAAAAGATTATTTTGATACATTTTTAAATTAACACAAAAGGTTACGTACTTCTTGGATGATGTTGCGATGTGGCGTTTGCTGTATCTGTTTCAGTTGCTCAAACTTTGCCATACGGGAATTGACTCCTGACCGAAACTTGTAAAGTCTTCTTACATCCTGTTCTATCAATTGCAGGTTCCCGTTGTACAGCTCCAAAATCTTGGACATAGCCCATGTATCATAATTGTCCATATCAATGGAAGAGTCTATTGTAGAGCTGTTAAATATTCTATCAAACTGAGCGAGGATTGGGTTTGCGTCAGATGCAAAAAACATTGGAATATAGGTGTCGTTTATTTGCAGGCTGTTGCGTATTTGTGGCTGAGTGCTCAGGCTGATTTCAATACGTGTCTTATCTGAAAAATAGTCTTCAACCTGTTTCCTGTTTGCCAATGAATCAAGGAATCGTCTGTTTTGTGCCGTGGCGGATAGTTCTTTACGCTTGTTGTAAAACTTTATCTCCTCTTTGCCTCTTCCGATAATGTCTTTTGTAAACGTGATACCTTTGTTGTCGTAATGTTGCCATTTGAATCTACGATAATTACCCACATTGTTGTTTAAGGCAGTCAGAATGTCGTCAGTCAGTTCCAAAGAAACATCTTTTGTTATATCCGCCTGAGTGATACAACCTGTTTTGAGAACACCATCTATATCAATTGTGCATATCCCCATGTCATTTAGGTTGTATAAACATAGGGGAAGGGTCTCTGCTGTTATCAATTTGGGATAATCATCAAATAATATTTTACTTGAAAATTCAATAGTTAGTGTCTGTTTAGAGTAGTTGGTTGCTACGTAAAAATTAAAAGGAATATTACTATTTCCATTGCTTGAGTAATATTCTCCATTGATTTTATTTTTGTTGTAATCATATAATGTATTAAAGTTTATATGCTTATTTAATAGATATTTATAATTGGATTTTATTTTAATAGTATCACATTTTATCATTAAGAATTTATGGTTGTTTTCTTATTTGATAGTTTTTAGTAGTTGCTTCGAACTATAAAAACTACATTTCCCCACTTTGTTAATAGTTAGCAGGGGCTGTTCGACCTTTACAATTATATAACCTGCCCTGATTCTGTGGGGGATGGCTTATCTGATGGTTTCGGACGGTGTGGGATGGTTCTCCAATAGTCAGTCATAGCCTGACTTATGTGTTGACGATGGCTCTGCGACTTTGGACGCCCTTTGGTCGCA
>OLSN01002493.1_pt1 | contig 13385 bp, 10 predicted proteins | sample 1672411 | NCBI WGS metagenome assembly OLSN01 (sample SAMEA3136683, study PRJEB25190) | human gut metagenome | biome: human gut; feature: human-associated habitat; material: faeces | place: Austria | collected 2013
GGCGACACCTTTCTTGAAAATCTTCAGGGACTTACCACTTTAAAAATTTATCAGGCAGATGCCTTCAAAAATAAAGAAATGAATGAAGAATCCGAAAAATTCCGAAAAATCACCATGAAAGTACTGACCATGCAGCTCAACTCGATCACCATCATGGATATCATCGCCTATGGCGGAGCGGCACTTGGCGTGTTTTTTTCAGTGACACAGTACCAGAAGGGTGGAGTTGATCTTGCCGGAGCTTTGCTGGTTATTCTGCTGTCGGCAGATTTCTTTATTCCGATGCGTCAGCTTGGAAGCTTTTTCCATATTGCTATGAACGGTATGGCAGCAAGCGAGAAGATTTTCCGTTTTTTGGAGCTTCCGGAAGCACCGAAAAAGGCAGCAAAATTTCCCCGAAATGCAGAGATTGTCTGTGAAAATCTCCGTTTTTCCTATGAAGCAGGCCGTGAGATTTTAAAAGGCATGGACCTTCGAATCCCAAGAGGAAGGTTTGTTGCCATTGCCGGGGAGAGCGGATGCGGAAAGTCAACGGTGGCATCCATTTTAATGGGCAGGAACCGTGGGTACAAAGGAACGATCCGAATCGGTGACATCGAACTTTCGGATATTGCCGAGAGCAGCCTGATGCAGAATATCACCTACATCAGCCATAACAGTTACCTGTTTAAAGGAACAATTCGGGAGAATCTGCTTATGGGAAATCCGAATGCCACAGAGGATGAAATGTGGGCAGTTCTGGAACAGACCAATCTGGCAGCCTTTTTAAGAAACGAAGAAGGACTGGATACAAAACTTGCGGAAAAAGCATCCAATCTTTCCGGCGGTCAGTGTCAGAGACTCGCCCTTGCAAGAGCACTTCTGCATGACAGTCCGGTATATATCTTCGATGAGGCGACATCCAACATCGATGTGGAAAGTGAAAACGACATTATGGAGCAGATCCTGCTTCTGGCAAAGAAAAAGAGCGTGCTTCTGATCTCGCACCGCCTGGCAAATATCACAAAAGCAGATATGATCTATGCAATGGAGCAGGGTGAGGTAAAAGAATGCGGAACACACGAAGAACTGCTTCGGAAAAACGGTCTGTATCAAAAAATGTGGACGACACAGCAAAGGCTGGAACTCTATGGAAAAGGTGGTGTGAACGTATGAAAAAAAGAAGTAATTTTGCGGTCATGAAAAATCTGATCCACCTGGTAAAACCACTGACCGATTATATGATACTTGCGATCCTGATGGGACTTCTGGGACATCTGTGTGCTTCTTTTATCACGATCTTCGGAGCTTTCGGGATTCTACAGGTGCTTGGCATGTGGAAAGGCTCACTTGGATTTTTATTTATCGGTGTGGCTGTTTTTGCGGTTCTTCGCGGAATCCTGCGATACGCAGAACAGTCCTGTAACCATTTTATTGCATTCAAACTGCTGGCACTGATCCGTGACGAGGTATTTCAGTCACTTCGGAAACTGACGCCGGCAAAACTGGAAGGAAAAGACAAGGGAAATCTGATCACGGTGATCACATCTGATATTGAACTGCTCGAAGTCTTTTATGCACATACTATCTCACCGACGGCGATCGCAGTACTCTATACGATTCTTTTGTGTCTGTTTATCGGACAGTTTCATGTGATACTTGGAATTCTCGCACTGCTTGCTTATCTGGCGGTCGGAGTTTTGATACCGCTCGCTGTTTCCAAGGCAGGCGGGGATGACGGCATGCGATTTCGGACAAAATCCGGGGAACTTGGAAGTTTTGTCCTGGATTCGCTACGTGGTCTTTCGGAAACACTGCAGTATGGTCAGGGACAGGAACGCATGCGGCAGATGAACCATCGGACGGATGAGCTTTCCAAAGAAGAAGAACGTATGAAACGTACCACCGGAAGAAATATGGCGATTACCGGTATGACAATTCTGATTTCAGACCTTTTGATGCTTTTTGTCTCTTCGATGCTTTATCAGAGAGGGACTCTTGGATTTGATGGCGTACTGATCAGTACGGTAGCTCTGATGAGCTCTTTTGGCCCGGTCACGGCACTTGCAAATCTTGGCAGTACCCTGCAGAATACGTTTGCAGCCGGAAACCGTGTACTGGATATTTTGGAAGAAGAGCCGATGGTAAAGGAGATCAACGGCCAGAAAGAAATCGCATTTCACGGGGCAAAGGCAGAGCATGTGACCTTTTCCTATGGACAGGAGACTATTCTCAAAGATGTTTCCGCAGATATTAAAGAAAACAGTGTGGTTGGGATCATCGGGAAAAGCGGCAGCGGCAAATCTACGCTTTTGAAACTTCTGATGCGTTTCTGGGATGTGCATGAGGGAAGTGTCTCCATATCCGGAACCGGCGTGAATCAGATCAATACTTCGAATCTGCGTGATATGGAAAGTTTTGTGACACAGGAAACATGCCTGTTTCATGACAGTGTCGCGGCAAATCTTCGGATCGCTAAACTGGATGCCACACAGGAAGAACTGGAAGCAGCCTGCAAAAAGGCTTCGATCCATGAATTTATCAAAAAACTGCCGCAGGGCTATGAGACACAGGTGGGCGAACTTGGCGATACCCTTTCCGGAGGAGAACGCCAGAGACTGGGGCTTGCAAGAGCGTTTCTGCATGATGCACCGTTTATGCTTCTGGATGAGCCGACCAGCAATCTGGACAGTTTGAATGAAGCGGTGATCTTAAAATCCCTGGAAGAGGAGCGAAACGGCAAAACTGTTGTGCTGGTATCTCACCGGGAATCTACCATGCAGATCGCAGATGTTGTGTATTCTGTTGAGAGAGGAAGGATGAGCTGACAGATGAATATTCCGCACAGTGAAGAAGAAAAAGAGGAAGACTTTCTGGAATATCTTTATATGGGATGGAAATCCGGAACCGAAATCTGGCCACATCAGGTGAAAATGCACCTGGAGCTTATGGATGCGGAACTAAAGCGTCTGGAAAGAGGACTTATGGCAAGCGGTTATCTGCGGAAACGAGCGGAAAACAGCGGCTATCGACTCACCGAACTTGGAAAAGTACAGGGTGAAGAATGTCTTTTGCGTCACCACAATCTGACCCAGTTTTTGCAGATGACCTGCGGGCTTGAAGAAGAAGAGGCAGAAGAGAATGCCTGCCGCATGGAACATGTGATCAGCGGAAACGTACTTCAGGGTGTACAGGAATTTTTAAAATACGGAGAAACGTATGACCGTGTAGTGCGGGATGTTGATCTGCGATACCTGTATCCAGAAGGAACGTATTCTTTCTGCATGAGCCTTTATCGCATGGAAGAGCGCTTTCCTCGCCGTCTGGCCGAAGAGTCAGAATGGTTTCTGGAAATGGCGGAACTGATCGTCAGTGACAAAGAAAGTTTCTTTATTCTTCATGGAAAAGAGATTGAGAAAGACTGTCGGCTGTGGTATCTGGACGGTGAAAAATGGCGGATGGCAAAACGGGAACAGAATGATTTCCGGCTTCCGCAAAGTGCACTGACCTGCACCGTAAGTGCTGCCTCTCCGCTTACGGAGTGCGATGGAGTCCTTGGTATCACAGAAGGGATTCAGAAACCAGAAGAAGCACAGTGCCGGGAATTGAATATTCACATATGGTAAAGAGGGGAGCAAATATGGAAAAAGGTGAAAATCTGAATCGCAGAAATCTGCCTACCCTGCAGCAGCTCCGTTATCTGACAGAGCTGGAAAAAGAGGACAACACACGCGGTATGATTGCGAGGATCGCAGAAAAATGCCAGGTCAGCACTGCACCGGTCAGCCGTTATCTGAAAAGCTGCTGCGAAAAAGGACTTCTTACAGAAGATTATCGGTTTACAAAAAAAGGGCAGGCATGGATTGAAAATTATAAGCGTATTTTAAAAGAACTGCCGTTCTACTTTCGGAGCATTGGCATCCCGGAAGTACAGCTGGAAGCAAACGTGCGGGATATGATTGAAAACATCAGCTGTTATACAATCTCAACGATGCTGGCAAATTATAAGCGGATGCAGAGCAGCCATGTGCGGGAGAAAAGAGAACGTCTGACAGAACAGTTCCTCCGGGAAATGCTGCCGGAGAAAATCGAATGTCCGGTTTATTTTATGCTGTACCGCAACAAAGAAGGAAAGATGGCACTGTCCATGGCAGACCACGGATTTGAAAAGCCGGCGATACTCAAACATAATCGCCGCGGCAGCTGGCTGATTTTAAAAAGAAAAGAGATGCAGGGCTTTTCGCGTATCAACGGAGAAAAAATGAGCGGGCATCTCGATACGCTCAAATACGATCAGGAGGGCACACTGATCCAAGCAGAATGCCGGGATGACATGATTCGGATCCCCCTGCGGGCATTCCAGTTTCACAGACGGCAGGGCGGCGAAGTGCGTGGAGTCTTGTCCGTCACCATGACATGCAGCGTTGGAAGGAGCCATATGCCGGAGAGCACAGCAGTTCTCGTATTCTGGATGTAGGTGTGGGAGTGCATAGCACCCAGTATTCGCATATCGTGGGATTATCATCCCACTTTTATGCTCATATCAGGGCGGGTCCTTAGGTCTAAATCCACCGATGAGCAAGCTCATGTGGATTTAGACCTTTTGACCCTGGCATCATACGATAACAAAACAGTACAAAAGCAATTAAAAACTGAAAAAAGTTTCCAAACAGAAAAAGACAAAAAGTGCCGAAAACGGCAAGAATCCAACTCCGTGCTTCTTGAGCACGAAAACAAAAAGACCGCTTGACATGGGAATTTAAATGTGTTACCTAATTATAACGAAAAGTAGTCTGAACTAACTTATATACATACACAGGAACACGTTCATTATGTCCGGGACGAAATCTTTTGTCCCACAGGAAAGGGGAATTTCCATGAGAAAGAAGGAATGGTTTTATAAAGCCGCGGCGTGTATCGCATCTGCGGCACTGATACTGACTGCATTGCCGGTAATTTCTGCATCTGCGGCAACCTCCGTCAAGGGAACTTCACATGTCACACAGTTTGGTGAATATGACATTGAAGTCACGGTTGGCGTGGAGGATCAGAAAATCAGCAGCCTTTTGGCAGAAGGAAAAAATTATGCCGGAAACTATGTAAGTGATAATCAATTACGTCTGGAGATGGCGGCAGAGGTACTGGAAGAAGCCTATCTTGGCAAATCTACAGCAGATGCAAAAGAGATCAGTGCCGTGGATATCGTTTCCGGGGCAACATATTCTTCGAAAGCGATCCGAGATGCTATTTTAGATGCACTGGGTCTGGAGCCGGAACAGGAAGAGAATGTCCTTCCGACGGAAAAATTAAAAGAAGGCACTTATACCGTCACGATTTCTTATTACACCGATAAGATCAAACACAGTCTGATCGAAGATGAGACAAGACAGGCAACGATCCAGGTCGATGCAGACGGCAATATGACCCTGACCACCGATATTGTAAGCGGAAGCGAAAAAGAGCCGCTTTATATCTATCAGTTTGACGGATACTATGCTGATAACGACGTGACAAAGACCTTGAAAACAGATGCAGATGTAACGACAGAAACCATGTCCTATAAAGATGGCAGTGAGACAAAAGAAATCAACGTTGTATCAAAAGTCAGCTTTCCACTGGAACATGGATTTGCAGACACTTACAGCAGCAAAGCAAGCATTTATGTGCCGACAATGAAACGTCTGACGGGAACGTATCAGGGAATTACCTTTGATCAGGGAAAATTCAGTGCCGACTGTTTCACAAAAGTATACTGGAATACCTTAAAGGCACAGGATGAGGCGATCGAGGACGGCGTTTATGATGTGCCGGTCGCACTGATGAGTGCTTCCAATCCGGATAAAGCATCGATGGCAGGTGCGGCGATCGCTCCGACTGTGAGAGTGACTGTAAAAGGCGGAAAAGCTCAGTATAAACTGAATTTCCACAGCATGGACATCAACATGGCAGGAAGTACCGAAAAAGGACATCTGGAAAAATTCTGGGTTTATGAAGGAGATAACAAATCCAGTCGGGCAGAAGCTATGCCTGGGGATTCTTATACCGAAGAAGGTGTTTCTTATCCGGGGAGCTTTTCTTTTGAGCGTACAACAGCAGGAGAGAAACGTATTTATGCCAGAGTTTCCGTAGATGCCATGGCAGGATTTGACCAGGATGTGCTGGTGACCTTTGACTGGGCAAACCGCAAAACGGTAAAAGATGACAATCCGGGAGGAAACGGCGGAAATAATAATAATAATAATAATAATAACGGCGGAAACAATAACGCAAACAATGGAAATGGCAATTCGCAGAATCCGGCAAACGGAAACACCAATACCGGAAATCAGAACAACAGCAACGTAAAAGCACCGGCGGCTGTAAAAAATCTGAAAAAGAAAAAAGGAAAGAAGAATACGCTGACCTTAAGCTGGAAAAAAGTAACGGATGCAAATGGTTATGAAGTTTACCAGGCCACAAAAGCCAAAGGCAAATACAAAAAGATCAAAACCATTTCCAAAGCAAAGACAACAAAACTTACCGTGAAAAAACTGAAAGCCAAAAAGACGTACTATTTTAAAGTACGAGCTTATAAGAAAAACGGCAAACAGAAACTTTTCGGAACATACTCAAAAGTACTGAAAGTAAAAATGTAAGAAAAAGAGCGAGATTCAGAACGGAGGGATCAAAGTGGAAAAAAATGTGACAGGAAGAAAAAGAAAATGGCAAGTATATCTGCTTGCAGGAGTCGTTTTTTCTGCCGGTCTGATCTCGCCGATGTTCCCTGCAAAAACAATGCAGGTATATGCAGCCGAAACGGAAAGCGTGCAGGCAGAGACGATCGCAGACGGCACCTATACGATAAACGGTGTATTGCGTCATGCTGTGCAGGATCAGGATTCCATGGGCAACACTGCCATTTCCAAACCGATGACCTTGCAGGTGTCCGGCGGGAACTGTCAGCTTGTCCTGGATCTGGTTCCGCTTACAATCCGTCTTGGAAAAAAGGATTTCAACGGATATCTGGCTGAGATGCTGTATTATCCGGACGTGGACGGAAGAGTTCCGACCGAAAGTGATGCTGCATCGGGAGCCGAGATCCTGGAGCAGTATGATGGAGTTTATGACAGTTACAACGATCCGGAAAACGGCCTGGATGAAAATGTAAAAGGCATGATCTATCCGAAAAAGATCGCAATCCCGGTCACCGAAGGAGATGGCGAAATCTGGACGCAGGTCTATGTGCCGGTGATGGAAGCGGTCAGTGCAGGCAGCGGCGAGCAGTACGCAAGGCTTCAGCTGGACTGGAGCAGCCTGACACCGGTGTCAAAGCCGACAGATCCATCCACCGAGCCTTCTACGGAAACACCGTCTACCGGGCAGCCGTCCACGGAACAGCCGGGAAATAACGGAAATCAGAATCCATCTTCTGAAAAAACGGACAAGTCCGGCTTACATACCCTGCTGTTATCGGCGACCAGTTTATCCGGAAGAGAGAATGTATATACAAAAGAGAGTCTGGAAGCACTGAAAAAAGCGATCGCTGTGGCACAGAATGTTTATGATAATGAAAATGCGACAAAGCTTCAGATCACAAAACAGCAAAATGCACTATCCCAGGCGATCATCAATCTGGATCAGAAAAAAACAATTTCTTCCACGGAAGATAACAGCGGCGAGAGTCTGGATATCAAAACGCTCTCGGACGGAGTCTATTATCTTCCAGGCAAAATGATGAAAACCGATAAGCAGTCCTTATCCATGGCAAACGAAGCTCTGGATCATACCGTGAAACTGACGGTAAAAAAGAAAAAATATACGCTGACACTGAGCTTTAACGGTCTGACGATCAATGGTCAGAAAGGTTATCTCGGATGGCTGAAATATTATAAGGTCGGTTATCAGACAGATGCTTACGGCGGACCGGTCGGAAGCCCGAAAGCGGTAGATGTCACCAAAAAACAGAATGGCACCGATTATCCGAAAGAAATTTCTTTTACTATGATCGCGGAGGCAAAAAAAGACGGCTATGTTCCGCTCCAGGTATTTGTTCCGGTCATGGATGCCATCTCCGCCGGAAGCGGTACCCAGAATGTTTATCTGAAGCTGGATCTTGAAAACATCACACTGGATAAAAAAAGTGTAAAAGAAACAGAGGATAACGGCAATTCCGGCAGCAGCACTGATACTGGAAGCGGTACACAGGGAAGCCATACAAATGGAACCACCGGAAATAAAACTGCCGCATCAGGAAACGGTTCCGCAGGAAGTCCACTTGGAAACCAGTCACTTCCGGTAAGCAGCCAGACAAAAGGAACATCCGTACTTCCGTCATCGAATGCTTCAAAAAAGACAAAAGATGCCGCCAAAAGCAGCAGAGAGCAAAAAGAGAGTGAAGCAGCCAAAGAAGAGGCAGTGCTGAAAAACAAGATTGAAGATGCAGCCGGACAGGCAGCATCGGTAAGTGCAGAAAGTCAACAGCAGGAAGACAGCGAAAATGGTGACACGGTGACAACAGGACAGGGAAGATCGGGAGCACAAAGCAAAAAAGGAAATCCGGTTGCAGCCGCACTTCCGTCGCTTGGAGCACTTCTGGCAGCAGGAGCCGGTGTCCTTTATAAGATCAGAAGCCGCAGATGGGTGTTATAGGAGAAGATTATGCAGACAAGCATCAGGAAGAAAAAACGGGTTAAATATATCGCAGGACTGCTTCTGGTTTGCGGATTGCTGCTTTTGGGCAAAAAGCAGGTCTTTGCAGAAAGCGGGAGCATTTATACCTGTTCCATAACGACCAGTTATACACATCCGGTGACCGGGGTGATCGAGGATTCGGGCGGAGAAGCCTCTGCTGCGACCGGTCAGGGCATGGCAGAAAGTGCCGTTGGAACACAGGGGATTTTGGAAGTGACCGATTCCGGAAAATACTACCTGACGGTTCGCTTCAGTCTGATGGATTATGCCTCCAGACATGACATATCGGTTCAGAATGTCGGTGACAGCACATGGAGCAGCACATCGATGACAACAACGGCGACAGGAGCAGACGGAAGCGGAAGCACCGAAGATGCCTGCATCGAAGTACCGTCGGAGAGCTGTATTGTGCGTTGCTCGATGTATGTAGAGCCGATGGGAAGAAACGTGATCTTTTATTTCTATCCGGGAGATTATCAGTCCGGTAATCAGACAGATTTCAAGGCGATAAATGTCACGGAAACATCGAACGTATCGGACGGAGCTCAGGAAAATAAATCAGAACAAAGCGACACAGACAAGTTGGATGAAAGCAGCCGGGAAACTATGAAATCAGAGGAAAATGATTCTGCAAAAACTTCTGATTCTGCGGATGCCAAAAGCAGCGACAATGCAGTACAGACATCAGAAACGGTAAATACAGAGAGTGAAAGCAAAGCAGCCGCTCCACAAGCGGATACGGAAGTGCAAGGACTTGCCCTGTCAACCGCTTCCGAAATCTCAAATACAGAACAGGCGGGAAGTGATGCAGCGGATACCTCTGCTATGACGCCCGGAAAATGGATCCTGGTGCTGACCGTTTCCATGACACTTTCCGGTCTGATCCTGATGGCAGCCGGAACCGGAATTTTTCTTTTTCTGCAAAAGCATGGGGAGCTGTGGAAAGGAGACGAGGACGATGAGTAAGCGGATACATCTTCTGTTCCTGTCGGCATTTGCAGTGTGTCTGTTCCTGAGCGGATGTGTCGATCAGCATCCGGAAAAAAGTACAGAAGCATATACAGCACAGGGAAACGGGCAGACGGGAGCTGTGGAAGCTGCAAGAGAAAAGGTGATTGCTCTTGGAAGAGCACCACGTATTGTGGCAACCTCACCGGCAGTGGCACAGATCTGTGAAAAACTGGAGCTAAACCTGGTCGGTGTCTGCAGCAGTACGGCAGAGATCCCGGATCGCTATCAGGATCTTCCAACCATCGGAACGGCGATGAGCCCGGATATGGAGATTCTGGCATCGTTAAGTCCCGACTGGATCTTAAGCCCGAGTTCTCTGCAAAGTGATCTTCAGTCAAAGTACGAGACTTTGAACAGTGACTGGGCATTTTTAAATCTTCGCAGCGTTCCAGGCATGTATCAGTCGATCGAAGAGCTGGGCGTGATTTTTGACCGGGAACAACAGGCGAGAGAGCTTACCGATGAGTATCAGGAGTTTTATCAGAATTTCCAGGAAGAAATTGCCGGAAAAGAACATCCGAAGGTACTGATCCTGATGGGACTTCCGGGAAGCTATGTGATCGCTACTGAAAAGTCCTATATCGGGAGCCTGGCAGCCCTTGCCGGGGCAGAAAACGTTTATGAAGATCAGGGACAGGAATTTCTGACGGTCAATACAGAAGATATGAAGACCAAAGAACCGGACATCATTCTGCGTGCGGCACATGCACTTCCGGATCAGGTAGCAGAAATGTTTGCAGAAGATTTCAAGACCAATGATATCTGGAAACATTTTCAGGCCGTGAAAGACGGAAAAGTCTATGATCTTCCGTATGAGCAGTTTGGAATGAGTGCAACGTTTGCTTATCAGGATGCCCTGGAAACGTTAAAAAAACTGCTTTATACCGAATCGTAATAAAAGCAGAACTGGAAGGAGAAAACGTTATGAATCAAGATATGGTGCGGAAACAGAAAAAGTACAGGCGAACCTGGATTTCGTTTGCTGTGATCCTGTTTTTGCTGCTGCTCGTATTTTTTTCGGCAATCAATACAGGGAGTCTTTCCGTAAGTTTCGGTCAGCTGCTTCGCGGTCTGTTTGTAGAATATGATGAGAATGTGGCGGCGGTCTATGATTTGCGTTTTCCGCGTATTCTGATCTCCATGCTTGCCGGGGCGGCGATCGCAGTGTCCGGTGTGCTTTTTCAGGCGGTTTTAAAAAATCCGCTGGCAGACCCGGGAATTATCGGAATTTCAAGCGGAGCTGGATTTGCGGCAGTCTGTGTGAGCACCTTTTTTCCGACACTTTACTTTTTTACACCGTTTGCAGCCTTTTTTGGCGGGGTGGCAGCATTCTTTCTGGTCTATTGTCTGTCCTGGAAACAGGGACTCAGCCCGCTTCGCATCATTCTGACCGGTGTGGCAGTCGATGCCCTTTTCACCGGACTTTCCAGTATCTTCAGTACGATGACAGGCGGTCAGAGGACCGGTGTGGCATCGATCGTAGAAGCAAATATCACGCAGAAGACCTGGTCAGATGTCGGAACGTTATTTCCCTATGTACTGGCAGGACTGTTTCTGGCGATTCTGTTTGTAGGGGAATGCAATCTGCTGTCTCTGGAAGACAAAACGGCAAGAGGACTTGGAATCAATGTAAACCGCACCAGGATCGTGATCTCCCTGACGGCAGTTTTACTTGCCAGCGTTTCAACCGCAGTTGCAGGTGCCGTAAGATTTTTGGGACTGATCGTCCCGCATATCGGCAGACTGCTGGTTGGAAGTTACCATAAGGTGCTGATCCCGTTTTCCACACTTGCAGGGGCTTTTACGTTTCTGCTGGCAGATACGATCGGCAGGACGATCGCCGCTCCGTATGAAGTAAGTGCAGCGGTGATCATGAGCGTAGTGGGTGGTCCGTTCTTTATTCTTCTGCTTCGGAGGTCGAAAAAATATGGAAACTAATGCGATGGAAGTGAAAAACTTAAGCTTTTCCTACGGAAGCAACCAGATTCTCTCGGATATTTCCCTGACGATACCACGCGGGAAGATCACGACAATCATGGGTGCGAACGGCTGTGGGAAATCTACCCTGTTTTCTCTTATGACCAAGAATCTGACACCGGGAAAAGGGAAAATCCTGCTGGAAGAAAAGAGCATAAAAAAATATTCGCTCAGCGAATTTGCAAGAAAAGTGTCGATCGTACACCAGCATAATTCCGCAGCAGAAGATATCACGATCGAACGCCTCGTATCGTATGGAAGAACCCCTTATCAGAAAATGCTGGGTGGAAAAAGTGAAGAAGACGAGCGGCTGATCGAACAGGCACTTCAGGTGACCGGACTTCTGGACCTGCGTGACCGTGAGATCGGAAGGCTTTCAGGCGGACAGCGACAGAGAGTCTGGATCGCCATGGCACTGGCACAGAATACCGAACTTCTGTTCCTGGATGAGCCGACCACTTATCTGGATATCCGCTATCAGCTGGAGATCCTGGAACTGGTCAAAAAACTGAATGAAGAATTCGACATCACGATCGTTATGGTTCTGCATGACATCAACCAGACCATTTATTTTTCTGACAAGATCATCGGTCTGCAGGGCGGTCATGTGGCGATCGAAGGTGCTCCAGATCAGGTGATCACAGAAGAAAGCATTCAGAAACTGTATGGCGTACATCTGATGGTAACACGTGTGAACGGAAGTCCTGTGGTAGCCATTCAGGATTACCGGCTTCCGCCAAGAGAAAAATAACTTCTGTGATGAACAAGAAAGGATAAAGAGATGAAGAAAAACCCGATGAATATAATCTGGATGCTGCTTGGATTTCTGTGCCTGGCATTTGGAACGATCGGTATCGTTCTGCCGATCCTGCCGACCGTGCCGCTTTATATGGCAACCGTATTCTGCTTTGCAAAGAGCTCGGAAAAGTTACATACCTGGTTTCTGTCAACCGGTCTTTACAAAAAACATCTGGACAGCTTTGTGCAGGAAAGAGCCATGACGCTTGGAACAAAACTGAAAATTATCGGAATGGTGACCGTTGTGATGGCGATCGGTTTTCTCTGCATGAAAAATATGCCGATCGGAAGAATCTGCATCACAGTGGTGTGGGTATGCCATATTTTATATTTTTTCCTGCGTGTAAAAACAGTGGATTAAAAACAGAAATTTTCATTGACAAGAAAGCGAAAAAGTATTACTATTGATTGCATAGGAAAAACCGATGAGAAAGAAGAGTAGATTTTCCATAAAGGCACAGAGAGCTGCAGACGGTGGGATTGCAGTACGGCGTGGATGATTGAATGGACTTTCGAGGGCAGCCCAAAATCCGGACAGGAGAGTAGGCGTTGTCGGGAACCGAACCCGTTATCAATCTGGAATGTATAACTATGTACATGCAAAGTGGACAGAAGTCAATTTGAGTGGTACCGCGTTGATGAATATCAGCGTCTCAGGCAGAAAAGCTTGAGACGTTTTTTTATTTATCAGAAAATTGTAACTGTTTCACGGCAGAAGAAGGAGGACTTTTATGAAGAAAAAAGTATTAGCAGGTATTATGACAACAGCGATGATTATGGCAATGATCACGCAGGCTTTCCGCTTCGCATACGAGCCTTTTGTCTTTGGCAAAAGTAAGGATAAGGATAATAAGCGAATCTATGCGCAGGCAATGAAGTTTTTCATTATCTTTACGCTGCTGGCTTTTCTGGCAGTCATGTTTTATCTGGATATTCTGCGTTATATCATT
>OLSN01002521.1_pt1 | contig 13260 bp, 10 predicted proteins | sample 1672411 | NCBI WGS metagenome assembly OLSN01 (sample SAMEA3136683, study PRJEB25190) | human gut metagenome | biome: human gut; feature: human-associated habitat; material: faeces | place: Austria | collected 2013
TTAGGTGCCGAAGTTCTTATTGCTTGCAAGGGACGATCGATCATTCCGCGTTTGGGTGACGAAATTCTTATTATGATTGAGAAGCAACTGCCTATCTGGCCTCGATTGTGAAGAACTGGTGATTGGCGGGTATTCTCGGAAATTCGGTCTTGCATTAAACGCTGAGGCTGGTAATATATCTTCTTGCCTTAAGGCACCTAACATATTGCGGGGTGGAGCAGTCTGGTCAGCTCGTCGGGCTCATAACCCGAAGGTCATCGGTTCAAATCCGGTCCCCGCGACCAAAAGTTTCAGCAGGTCAGAACGGTAAAAGTTCTGGCCTGCTTTTTTATTTTCGACTCTCATCTTCGCCCCTGGGGAAGAATTTGAGAAGAATGCGTTCCCGTTGCGCAGGCGCGTTCCAGCTGTGTGCGTGATGTGTGGCACGATGGAGATGGGCGCGCGCCGACCTTCCCATGGGGGCAGGCCAAACGGCAAGTCGTAACCGACCTGCTTGAAGTTACTCATTGTACTGAGTAAAAATACTCAGTACAATGAGTAAAAATACTCAGTACGAGAAGAATGCGGGTCTGGAATGTTTGAGCGGCATTATGTGAAAACCATTGTCGATAGGATCTCCGAAGCAAATAACCCGCTTATGCAGGTTGTCGTTGGGCCTCGTCAAACAGGCAAGAGCACAATGCTCGGTCAAGCTTTGGCGAAAATCGACACGGAGCAGTTTTTCATAAGCGCAGATGATGCCATCGTTCCGAGCGAGGAATGGCTTCAGATTGAGTGGCAGCAGGCGAGAAATGCTACGCAGTCGGGGTCGCGTCCTGTGGTGCTTGTCGTTGACGAGATTCAAAAGGTGCCCCATTGGTCGCTCGTCGTTAAGTCGCTCTACGATGCCGATCGGCGAAACGACACGCCAGTTCGGGTTGTTCTAAGCGGTTCGTCATCGCTTCTACTGCACAAGGGATTGGAAGATTCCCTCATGGGGCGCTTTGAGCTTATTCATTCTCCGCATTGGAGCTATTCGGAATGCTTCCAGGCGTTCGGTTTCTCGTTTGATGATTACCTTTATTACGGCGGCTACCCTGGCGCAGCGCGATTTGCGAGCGACGATGCTCGCTGGATTTCGTATATTCGTGAAGCGATTATTGAGCCGACGATTTCGCAAGACGTTTTGGCCCTTGAAGATATTCGCAAGCCGGCGCTCATGAGGGCGCTTTTCCGGCTCGGCGCAACGTATTCAGCGCAAGAACTCTCGTATACCAAGATGCTTGGACAACTGCAAGATGCGGGCAACACGGTGACGGTTGCGCATTATCTCGATTTGCTTGATAAAGCGGGAATGCTTTGCGGCATTCAGAAATACGATGCCAAAGAGGTGAGGCGCAGAAAATCGTCGCCACGTTTCATGGTATACGACACCTCGCTTATGACGGCATCGTCGGGAATTGAGAAATCGAGATATTTGGGTGAACCCGATTTGCGCGGCCATTTGGTCGAATCGGCGGTTGGCGCACGGCTTCTCGCGCGGGCGTCCGAAGAGGGTCTGGGCGTGTATTGGTGGCGTGAGGGGACGAAAGAGATTGACTTCGTCGTTTCGAAGGGCTTTGATTCGCTTTCGGCTATTGAAGTGAAAAGCGGCAAAGAAAAGGGTCAGAGCGGGATGGCCGATTTCTTGTCTGTCCATCCGAGTGCGAAGCGAATCGTTGTTGGCGGCGCGGCGTCTGGCGCATGCGGCGTCGAGGAATTCCTCAAAGATGAGGTGGAATTGTTCTATTAGCCTGTCGTTTTGTCGTTGCTTGCTGCGCCGAAACCGGCTCGTTTATCAAAAAGGCCGATTCCGAATTTCCGGAATCGGCCTTTGCTGTTGTTGAGCGATAACGCTATGCGGGTCGCATTTGTATTTGAGCGGTCGCGGCTTCTCGTTACTTCAAAGTTACCATTTCGAACATGGGCAGGGCATCTTCCCAGGTGAGATTGCTGTTGGCATAGATGCTGACCGTCGTGCCGTTCGATGCTTCGGCATACAGGTACGTGGCGCCATGCGAAGCGATGAAGCGCGTCCACGTCACGCCATTGATTTCGACTTCGTCAATCTCGCCGCCACCCATGTTGTTCTGGGCGAGCTTGGCTTCACCCATCGGGTCTTTGGAGGCGGTGTGCACGTCGACGTGCCCATCATCTACGGCATCGAGGCTGAATTCGGCATCGCTGTGCTTCTCGTCCATTTCGGTAAGCGTCCAGCCATCGGCGGCCTTCGCGCTATAGGTCTCGAAATCAACGCCGCCAAGGGCCTTGATTTCGTCGGCCTTTTCCTTAACTGCCTTGTATTCGTCGGTCTCGCATCCCGTGGTATCGAAGTGCATCACGCTGGGGTTGGTGCCGCCCGATACGTCATTCTCGAATTCGACGGTAATGGGTCCGTAATAGTTGTTGTCAACGACCCAGAAATACACCCACTCAACGCTTTCGCCAGGTGCGATGGTCGGATTGCCCTCTGTTTGGGCGTCTTTGCAAAGCTCCGCCGGCGGGGTTTCGATTTCTTCGACATACGCGGTGAACGTATTGAAGATGCTATCGCCCGGTTCAAGGTTGCCGGGAGCGGCGTTCGTGGTGAAGCTGAAGCGGTCAAGCGGCTTGTCGCTCGTGTTCGTGATGCGTACGCGCAGCCAGAAGCCATCTTGTCCGTAGAATTCGCCGCGATAGTACGTGCCATCGGCGAGTGATTCGACGGTGAAGCCCTCGACTTCAATCTTCTGGGATTCGTAGGCCGATTTGCTGGCGGCGGCATCGCCACCCGATTCGCCCTGCTCGCCGCCGCCATCGCCGCATGCGACCATCGTGCATGCAAGCGCCGCGGACAATGCAACTGCGGGCGCGCTCAGCAGAATCTTCTTCGTCATGGGTTTCATCATTCCCATCACTTCCTTTCGCATCGCGATCAGAAGCCGCCCTCCCTTCGGCGCCTATCGCGCCAGTTCGGCTTTCAAAGCGATTGTGCTGCGTTCGCCAGCGCGCGCGAAGTACTCTGCGGCCCAAATGGTGAGCGCGCAAAGTCCCAAACGGCTAAAAGAGGAAGCGGTGTTTTTTTGGATGGTTGGCTTGCTGACGAAGCGGTCGGGCGATTCGTTGATGCCCATGAGGCACCTCCGGGTAGCCGCCCTCCTCGTTCTGTCGCCGACGAGCATGCTGTATGGTCGCGCTCGTCGGATTGCGGACACTTGAGCATATGTGTGGGGAATGGGTTCTGATACCATCCGTGAACCATGTCGCGCATTTCCCGTTGCGACATGCTTGAGAAGAGGGAGGAACACCATGATTATCGAATTCAAGGGCATGCGTCCTGATGTGGAGAAAGCTACGTTCATCGCCGACAGCGCCACGCTTTCCGGCGATATTCATTTGGCGGAAAACACTTCCGTATGGTTCGGCGCATCGGTGCGTGCCGAAGTTGCATCCATCACCATCGGCCGCGACAGCAATGTGCAAGACAACGCCATGCTCCATGCCGATTACGATTTGCCCATCACTATCGGCGAGCGCGTGTCGGTGGGGCACAACGCCATCGTGCACGGCGCCACCATCGAGGACGACGTTATTGTGGGCATGCATGCCACGGTTATGAACGGTGCCCATGTCGGTCGCGGCTCCATTATCGCCGCGGGCGCGCTGGTCAAAGAGCATGCCGTGATTCCCGAGCGCTCGCTGGTTGCGGGCGTTCCTGGCGTGGTCAAGCGCACGTTTACCGAAGAAGAGCTTCAGCGCCAGAAGAAAAATGCGGCGGTGTATACCGACGACGCGAGCGAGTACGCCAACAATGTCAAAATTGTAGGCTGGCGAGTTTCGAGGCGGTTTGATTCGCTGTGAATAGTGCGTCGTATCGGTCCCCAGGAGCCGAATGGGCGTCTTTTTCGACGTCTTCGAACCGAATAATCGTCTCGCTTCGGCGTCTTCGAATCGAAGTCGCCTTGTTTCGGCTTTCGTGCCTGTCCTAACGATTTTCGGCCTGTATCGTTGCTTTTTGCGCGTGCTCTGAAATTTCGGTTTGCGCTTTCGGGAACATCGGGTATAATTCGATTTCGCGCCCGAGTGGCGGAATGGCAGACGCGGCGGTCTCAAAAACCGTTGTCGAAAGACGTGCGAGTTCGACTCTCGCCTCGGGCACCATTCTGAATCTGAAAAGCCGGCTTCTAAGGAAGTCGGCTTTTTCTTTTTAAGGTTTCTTTTTAAGAGCCTACGCCTCGGCGCGAACAAAGGTCTACGTCTCGGCGCGAATTCCGCTTCGGCCGCGCCCCCGTCTTCAAAAGGAGGAAACCAGCTTCCTTTTGAAGCTGGTTTCTTTTGATGGGTCGACGATCTCGACTTAAAGGGCCTACGCTTTCGACGCCAGCATGAAATGTAAGAAACGAAGAGCAGCCCGCTATGCGAACATGGCATCGATTCTGCATGAAATGCACGTTCGGGCAGTCAAACGATGTTCAGGCGGTTGACACCTTCCCGCTCGGCGTATGGAAGTCAGTCGAAGGCATGCATTCTTTTCGGCGTTGGCAGAAAATGCTGCAATGGGGCCCGATTGCATGAATTTGGGAACGTGCCGCCAGGAAACGCCACGATGGGGCCTTTTATCGGGCAGATATTCTTCGGATTTCTTTCCAGAAAATTACGTGACCTGGCCTTTTGTTGAACTTAGTTATTCCGTTCGGGCTTTTGCGGGCTTTTCCCTCCGTAATGAGGTCTGCAGAGAGGCCCCCTTGTCGCGTTTTCTGCCATCTGGGGCTCGAGACGCTGCACGGTTTTCTTGTGATGCGTTTCGGCGTAAGGTGTCTTCGTCAAGAGATTGGAGCTGTTTTGAATATCACGTGTTCTATGGCTGTGAGCAGCAAAAGTGGAAACACCAAATTGGTGGCTGATGCGCTGCAGCGCGAATTGACCGACGCTGGAGTGCGCTTTGCGGCCTCTTTCGATTTGGATGGCGCGGCTGCGGAATCGGCGCAGTCGGAAGGCGTCGAAAGCGCGAAAAGCGCGGAAGGTGTCGAAAATGGCCAGGGCGCAAATGCTGATGCGTCGGTGCCTGCAGCGTCGGTTCCTGCCACATCGGTTCCCGCCGCATCGACGCTTTCCGCTCAGGCGAGTGAGGCCGACGTGATATTCGTCGGCTTTTGGTGTGACAAGGGCTCATGCAACCCCGCTGTTCAGCATTTTCTTCAGGGACTTGCGGGAAAGCGCGTTTTTCTGTTCGGCACCTGCGGTTTCGGTGAAAGCGACGAGTATTTCGCGCAAATTCTCGACAGGGTTCGCACATATTTGCCTGCCGATGCGCAGTATATTGGCGGCGCGATGTGTCAAGGCAAGATGGGTATGGGCGTGAAGCGCCGCTACGAGGGCATGCTCGAGAAAGATCCCGAGAACGCTCAGGCTCGCATGCTGATTGATAATTGGAACAAGGCGCAAAGCCATCCGAACGAGGATGACGTCTCGCGCATCGCGGCTGCGGCGAAAGAAGCGCTCGAGGGCATTTCCGAGTAGCGCCGCGACTAAAGCGAAAGAGGCGATCGAGGGCATTGCCGAGTGGTGGGTTCGCTTAAAGAAGAAGGCCAAGGGTTCGTGCTCTTGGCCTTCTTGGTGTTGCATACGTCGAGTGCCTCCTGGGGCGCTTCGCCCGCGCCCCTCGCCTACAGCAGGCTGACGTTTTCGCCCTTCATGGCTTTGTTCATGGTGCGCACTGAGCACATGGCGCCGCACATGGTGCAGGTGCTCGGGTCGTGCGGGTTGGTGCTCGCCACGTATTCTTCGGCCTTCTTGCGGTCGATGGCCTCGTCGAACATCGCGGGCCAGTCGAGGCGCTGGCGGGCGCGAGCCATGCGGTCGTCCCAATCGCGAGCGCCAGGAACGCCGTTCGCCAAGTCGGCGGCGTGTGCGGCAATTTTCGAGGCGATAACGCCCTCGCGCACGTCCTGCACGCTCGGCAGGCGCAGGTGCTCGGCGGGAGTCACGTAGCACAGGAAGTCGGCGCCGTTTGCTGCGGCGATCGCGCCGCCAATGGCTGACGTAATGTGGTCGTAGCCAGGCGCGATATCGGTCACCAGCGGCCCCAGCACGTAGAACGGCGCGTTGTGGCACAGGGTTTTCTCGATTTGCATGTTGGCTGCGATTTCGTTGAGCGCCATGTGGCCTGGGCCCTCAATCATGACCTGCACGTTGCGCTCCCATGCGCGCGTGGTAAGAAGGCCCAGCTCAATGAGCTCGCTTACCTGGCCCGCGTCGGTGGAGTCGCTCACGCAGCCAGGGCGCAGCGCGTCGCCGAGCGAAATGGTGACGTCGTATTCGTACAGAATGTCGAGCAGTTCGTCGTAATGCTCGAAGAACGGGTTCTCGTTGCCCGTCATTTCCATCCAGGCGTAAATCAGGCTGCCGCCGCGGCTCACAATGTTCATCATGCGGCCGCTGCGCTTGAAGCTGTCGATGCTCTTGCGGTTGAGGCCGGCGTGAATGGTCACGAAGTCCACGCCTTCTTCGGCATGCGCGCGCACGACGTCAAGGAAATCTTGCGCGGTGATGTTGCCCAGGTCTTTTTCCAGGTAGCCGACGGCGTCGTACATGGGAACGGTGCCGATCATCGCGGGCGACATATCCACGAGCGCGCGGCGGAAATCGTGCGTTTTGCCGTAGTTTGACAGGTCCATAATGGCCTCGGCGTCGAACTCAAGCGCGGTGCGCACCTTCTGCATCTCGCATTCGTAGTCGCGCTCGTCGCCGGAAATGCCCAGGTTCACGTTGATTTTCGTGCGCAGCCCTTCGCCAACGCCATGCGCGTGCAGCGCAGGGTGGTTGTGGTTGGCGGGAATGGCAATGGTGCCGCGCGCGACGCGCTCGCGAATGGCTTCGACGTCGATGCCTTCGTCTTCGGCGACTTGTGCCATTTGCGGCGTGACGATGCCGAGCTTGGCGGCTTCCATTTGGGTTGAATAGGTTTGGGTCATGGTCGCTCCCTTAATAGACGGGCAGCCCTTGCGCCTCGCTGCGACGCCCGCGCGCCCGCTTTCCGCAATTACTGTCCGAGGTTTCTGCGCAAGTATAGCCGCTCGCGGCGCATGGGGCGAACATGCTTCGCCGTATGGCGCGAATTCTGCACCAGTTACTGCGGGAAAGGCCCCTTTCTTCAAGGAAAACGGAAGAGCGTGGCGCATGGCATGAATTGTGCTGCCCGTCTAACAAGGGCATGATGAAGAAATGGCGGAAAGAAGATTTGCGATGAAGGAAATCGAGCAGGACGTATTGCGGACGGCGGAAGACCATTTTGCGGAAAGCCCCTCACTCGAGGAGCGTGTTGCTCGCATCGAAGCTCGCGATCGGGTTGAAGAACTGCTCGCGCACTATGCGCGCTGCGTTGACGCGCAAGATGCGCAAGGCGTGGGCGCTGCGTTTACGGAAGATGGGGAAATGTGCAACCCCGGCATGCCTGCTTTGAAAGGCCGCGCGCGCATCACGAAGCTCTATGGGAAGTTGTTGCCGGCGTTGCGCACGTCGTCGCACCTTATTGGCGCGCAGCAGGTTTTGTTTGCGTCGAGCGAGAGGGCGTTGGTCCATGCGGCGTTTCAAGCGTGGGATTCGTATAGGGCTGATGACGCCCTCGACTGCTTTTCGTTCGGGTTCTATGAGGTTGAAGCAGTGCGCGAGGCCGACGGCGAGTGGCGCATGGCGGCGCTCAACATCAACTTCGCGGGGCAGCTTGAGGCGTCTGCCGACGGTCGCCTGCGTAATGGCGAGGGCGTGAATGGTCGTTTTTGCGAGCAGTTCGCTCGCCCGTGGCCGCCGGCACCCAGGGAATAGCCGTCGCGCTTGGGCCTCGGTCAGGCGGCTTTTCTGCGAAGTGGGGCGGTGCTGGCGCGTGGCGTCGTCCGATCGGCCTCATGCTCAATGGGCATGTTTGAATGGGAATCCCCGTTTTTTCACGTGCCTTCGCTCGAATGGCGAATTCGTTTTCGAGCGATCGCGCCCGAATAGGGAACTCGCCGCGGAAGGCTTCGAGGGAGCCGCCTCCGAAAGTCTCGATGGAGCCGCCCGGGGGCGTGGAACCAGTTCTTGAAATGCCCGTTTATCCTGGGGTTTCGCTGCGTTACACTGAAAAAGCATTCATTGCATCGTTAACCTGCGAGTAGGGGATAACCCAGGAAGAGACGGTGGTATCAATGGCAGCTCCCGAGACGTTGCATGTCCGCAACATCGTGTTGGTCGGACAAGATGGTGCGGGCAAAACTTCACTGGCCGAAGCCATGCTCTACATTTCCGGCCAAACGCCGCGCATGGGCACTACGCACGACGGAAAATCGTACCTCGACTACGATGCCGAGGAAATCAAACGCAAGTTCACTATAGGCACATCGGTCGCGCCCATTCCGTATAAAGATTACAAGATCAACCTGCTCGACACGTCGGGCCACCCCGACTTCATTGGCGACACGCTCGCAACCATGCACGCCGCCGAAATGGCCATGTTCGTGGTTGACGCCGTAGAGGGACCGCAGGTCATGACCACGAAGCTGTGGCGCGAGGCCGAAACTATGCGCCTGTCGCGCTCGGTGTTCATTAACCACATCGATCGCGAGCATGCGAACTTCGACGTTATCATGGCCGCGCTGCACGCCCGCTTCGGCGCGCGTTTGGGCGTGGTGACCATTCCCATTGGCGTTGACAAAGATTTCAAGGGCGTCATCGATATTCTGCGCATGAAGGCGCGCTACTTCGAAGGCGATTCTGAGCGCGTGGAAGAAATTCCCGATGAATACCTTGAGCAGGCCCAGGTGGCGCGCGACAAGCTGTGCGACTTGGTTGCTGAAGCCGATGACGACCTTATGATGAAATACCTCGATGGCGAAGAGCAGCTCACCCAGGCAGAACTCGAGGGTCTGTTCGACAAGGCCATCGCGCAGGAGCTGTTCATTCCCGTGTTCGTGGGTTCTACCATCATCAAGCAGGGCATTCAGGGCCTTATGGAAGACATTTGCACCTACTTCCCGCACCCCACAGCGCATGGCCCCATTCCTACGGCCGACGGCGGTGAAGTGAAGGTTTCCAAAGAAGGCGAGCCTGCGTGCTTCGTGTTCAAGACCTTGGCCGACCCCTATGTTGGCCGCCTGAGCTTCGTGAAGGTGCTTTCGGGCACGCTGGTGCCGGGCCTCGAGCTGCTGAACGCGCGCACGGGCAAAAAGGAGCGCCTGGGCCATGTGTGCGTGATGAAGGGCAAAGAAACCACGCCGGTGAAAAGCGCTATGGCGGGCGACATCGTGGTGGTGCCGAAGCTCGTCGAAACGCGCACGGGCGACACGCTTTCGGAAAGCGGCAGCATTGCCATTGCCCCGCTGCCGTTCCCCATTCCGCAGTATCCTGTCGCCATTGAAGCTGTGAATAAGAAGGAAGAAGACAAGCTGGGAACTTTCCTTGCGCGTGTTGCGGAAAACGATCCGACTGTTCGCATCGAGCGCCATGAAGATACGCACCAAACGGTGGTTACGGCAATGGGCGAGGCTCAGATCGATACTATTTTGAGCCGCTTGGCCGCTCAGGCAAAGGTTGAGACGAAGCTTGTTCCGGTGCGCATTCCGTATCGCGAGACCATTCGCAAGACGGCTGAAGCCGAGGGTCGTCATAAGAAGCAGACCGGCGGCGCGGGCCAGTTCGGCGATTGCTGGCTGCGTCTGGAGCCCAATCCCGGGTGCGGTTATGAATTCGTCGACGCCATTAAGGGCGGTGCGATTCCGGGCGGCTTGGTCCCCGCGGTCGACAAGGGCGTGCAGGAGGCCATGGCCGAGGGCGTTATCGCGGGCTACCCCATGGTCGATGTGAAATGCACCGTGTTCGATGGTTCATATCATCCGGTCGATTCCAACGAGATGGCATTCAAGACGGCGGCGCGTATCGGCTTCCGTGCGGCATGCGAACAGGCGACCCCCGTGGTGCTCGAGCCTATGGCCACGATGAGCATCGCTGTAGGCGAGTCGTACGCGGGCGCGGTAATGGGTGATATCTCCACGCGTCGTGGTCGCATCATCGGCACCGACTCAAACGATGCCGGCGAGACGGTCATTATGGTGCGCGTGCCGTATGCCGAGGTCGTGAGCTACACGAAAGATTTGCGCAGCATTTCGCGCGGATCGGGCAGCTACACCATCGAGCTTGATGGCTATGAGCAGGCTCCGGCCGACGTGCAGAAAAAGCTCGTCGCCGAATACGAAGCCAAGCGAGCCGCCGGCAACTAACAGTCCGCGAATGGAACCTGTTAAATGCTCGCAGCGTTTAGCAGCTTTTCTCGCTCGCGAATGGGCAATGGGGCAGGGGTTTATCCCCTGTCCCATTTTTTGCGCGGGGAATGTGTTCAATGCTCGTAGCATTTAACACATTCTTTGAGACGAGGGACGAGGCAGCCTTGTTCCTTTTAACTTTGCCGTGGTTCTCGTCGCACGCAATCTGCTAAACGCTACGAGCATTTAGCAGATTTTGGCGGGTTCTTGCGCTACCATGGGCGCACGCACCCGTCGGAAGGCCCGCCCATGAAACTCCAACAGCTCGTTTACGTCACGAAAGTCGCAGAATGCGGCAGCATTACCGAGGCCGCGCGCAGGCTGTATGTTTCGCAGCCCTCTATCACGAGCGCGATTCACGACCTTGAGCAGGAAATGAACGTGCATATTTTCGACCGCACGAATAAGGGCGTGGTGGTTTCGGAAGAGGGCGAAACCTTCCTGGGCTATGCACGTCAGGTGCTCGAACAGACGGAATTGCTTGAGGGCAAATACAAAAATCCCGCGCAGCGCGTGCCCCACTTCAGCGTGTCGTGCCAGCACTATTCGTTCGCGGTGAACGCGTTCGTCGACGTGATTCGCGAGTTCGATGCCGCACGCTACGATTTCACGCTTCGCGAGGAGCAAACGCACGAGATTATCGAAGACGTCGCCCATATGAAAAGCGAGCTCGGCGTGCTCTACTTGTCGGCGCGCAATCGTGAGGTCATCGGGAAGATGCTTGCCGCCAACGAGTTGGCTTTCGAGTCGTTGTTTCGAGCCGAGCCGCATGTCTTCGTGTGTTCGAGCCACCCTTTGGCGTCTCGCGCGTCGGTCACACTCGACGACATGGCCGATTATCCGTTTCTGTCATATGAGCAGGGCAACTTCAACTCGTTCTACTATTCCGAAGAGCTTACATCCACGCTCGATCGCAACAAAAATATTCGCGTGCGCGATAGGGCGACGCTGTTCAACCTGCTCATCGGCCTGAATGGCTATACGGTGTGCTCGGGCGTGATTAGCGCTGAGCTCAATGGCGCGTCGATTATTTCAGTGCCGCTCGATATCGATGAGTATATGGAAGTGGGACTGGTCACGCGCAAGGGCACGCAGCGTTCGGTATACGGCGCGGCGTATGTTGAAGCGATTCGGCGACATATTCCGCAATAGGGCCGAGGTGGCGCGAAGCGAAGCGCGCGCGGTGACTTGCCACTTTGTGGCGCATTCTCGCAGGTCGTCCAACGGTGGCCCCATGCTTCCGTTCTGGTTTGTGTGACGGCGCTCTTGGGTAGCTTGGCTCGGTAGCGCCGTGGCGGAAATCTCGGCTCGCTTCGTTGTCCTGGCGGTGCGCCTTAACGCCGCGGGCCCGTGGCGCATCCCGAGAGTTGGTCCCTGGCGATTCGCCTCAATGGCGTGCTCCTCTTTGTCGCTTCCCCTCTTGCCATAGGAAAAACCTATCACAAAAGCAAAGTTATTCGTATTTCACAATCGCAAAGCAAACCCGCATACTGTTCGGCAGACATTAAACCAATTCGAACAGAGGGTTAAACATGACTGCGAATTCTGTAACTAATGCGCCGTTTCGCTGCGATATCGTTGGCAGCTTTCTTCGTCCCGACGTGCTGAAACAGGCGCGTGCCGATTTCAACGCGGGCGTTATTGACGCCGACCAGCTCAAGACCGTGGAAGACGTGGCCATTCGCGACCTTGTCGCCAAGCAGAAGGCTGCGGGCCTGAAGGTTGTGACCGATGGCGAATTTCGTCGCAGCTATTGGCATCTCGACTTCATGTGGGGCCTTCAGGGCATTGAGCGCCGCACGAGCCGCGAGGGCTATATGTTCCACGATGAGGAAACCACGGCCGATACCGCGGTGGTAACGGGTCCTATTTCTGGCGAGAATCACCCGTTCGTTGAGCATTTCAAGTTCGTGCAGGCGCTCGCTGGTGACGACCACGTTGCGCGCCAGACCATTCCTGCGCCTATCCAGACATTTTCGGAAGTGACGCTCGATCGTTGCGATGGCCAGCAGGAAAGCCTGCGCAGCGTGTATGCGACCGACGAGGAGCTTGCCGATGCGATTGCTGCCGCATATCGCCAGGTTATCGCCGATTTGTATGCCGCGGGTTGCCGCAACATTCAGTTCGACGACTGCACATGGGGCATTTACTGCGACACTGATTTCGTGGCGAAAACGGGCATGCAGGCCGTCGATATCCAAAAGGTGAGCGAGCTCGGCGTGGCATTGAACAACGCTGCTATCGAAGGCGCGCCCGAAGACCTCGTGATTAACACCCACGTATGCCGCGGCAATTACCACTCCACCTACGCGTTCGAGGGCGGCTACGACCCGGTGGCGCCGTATTTGTTCGCCCATGAAAACGTCGACGCGTTCTATTTGGAATTCGACACGCCGCGTGCGGGCGGTTTCGAGCCTTTGGCGCACGTCGCCGAGGGCAAGAAGGTCGTGCTCGGCCTTATCACGTCCAAGCAGCCTGGCCTGGAAGACAAAGAGGCCGTGAAAGCGCGCATCAAGGAAGCGTCGAAGTACGTGCCGCTCGAGAACCTCTACCTTTCGCCGCAATGCGGCTTCGCGAGTTGCGAGATTGGCAATAAGCTCACCGAGGAAGAACAGTGGGCGAAAATCGCTCTCATCCAAGAAATCGCCGCCGAGGTGTGGGGCGAGTAACGTTGCGGGCAATGTTGCGGGAATGCGCGATTGCAAACGACTTTATGGCGTGGTCATCATAGAGTCGCTGTGGGTTGTGTTCTGGTCTGAGGATAAAGAAAGGGCTGGTCATTTGACCAGCCCTTTCGTGTGCTTACGGAAAATAGGAATCAAACCCGTTTCCGCTTAGCGACGTCCGCCGCGACCGGGACGATTGCCGCCCTTGCCACCACGGTTGTTGCCATTGGAACGGCCGCCGCCGAAGTTGCCGCCACGGTTGTTGCCGCCGCGACCGCCGAAGTTGCCGCCGTTGTTGCGGCTCC
>OLSN01002531.1_pt1 | contig 13221 bp, 4 predicted proteins | sample 1672411 | NCBI WGS metagenome assembly OLSN01 (sample SAMEA3136683, study PRJEB25190) | human gut metagenome | biome: human gut; feature: human-associated habitat; material: faeces | place: Austria | collected 2013
AAGCGATCGGCGTTAGCAGAGAGCTTGCGGCAAAGCGCAGTACGCCCGCGCTGGAAAAAACGGCGCTGTTTCAGGCGGAGTTCAATACACAGCGGGAGCTAGACAAAGCAGCCAAGGCTGAAGCCAAAAAGCAAAATAAAGCCAAAGAGAAGCCACAGATTCAAGGCAAAGGCCGCCGGTTCCGCGCCGATCTTCTTCTGGATGAGAAAATTACAGGAAGAACGATGTACGCGCTTGAATTGCAGGGGTTCAAATGCCCGCAGAATAAGAACGTGCGGAAAACGCAGGAGTTCAAAGCCGAGTACCAGCGGCAGCTCACAAAATTCCGGCAGGAGCAGGCCGCAGAAAAGGAAACCAAACGCGCAGCACGGCAAGCCGAACGGCAGGAACCGGCTGCGGAGGAAAGCGCACAATAATTTATTTGCACAATCCGTATTGGGAACGGATTTGCAATAGACCCAGCTCTATCCCCCTAGAGCTGACTGCCAGCGCGTCACCCCCTGACGCGCAGAAATCCCCGGTTCCGAATTGGGAACGCGGAACCGGGGGATCTCAAAACAAATATACCGGGCCTTCGCCCGTCTCAATAAGGCGATACGCGCCGACAACTGAATAGCCACAGCGAGAGAGAATATTGCCCCGGCGAAGCGACGCGAAGAAACGAGCGCACCAACGGGCAGAAAACGCGGTCTACGTCGCGGCGGGCGGGAGCGCAGGAAGCGGTATTGTATCTGTGGTGAGAAGCATGAATTTGTTGTTTGCAGCAGCTTTTGCTGTGACATAAAAGACCCAACGCTGATGCAGAGCTGTTCCTCGGCTGCATCGGATCAAGTGCGAGGAACGATTTTTATGCAGACAGAAAGGAAGTCAAGCATGAAACGGAAGATTTTCAATTCCCGCACGCTGGCACTGATTCTTGTGCTGGCAATGGCCGTATCGCTGTTTACGATCAGCGCATCGGCTGCAACGTCCGAGTCCCTGAGCGGACACGGCAGCAACATTTCCACCATTACTGCAACCGGCGTAAATTATGAAACCGTCGAGTATGCAACGAGCACAGGCACACGCGGAACGATCTATGACTATTATCTGGCTGTTCCGGCAGAAACCGCAAACGGCACGGAACTGACTGTGGTATTTACCCCGGCTGCCGATGTGTCGAGCAATTTCGTCATCTCCAAGTTTGGTTCCAACGTACCGAACCCGCCTCAGGGCATCAACTACATTTACTCCGGTGCATCCAACACCTACACTGCAACGATGACCGATGGTGCAGCACTTGTGACCGCCTACGTTCACAATGATGTCAGAGGTTCGTTCGGCACATTTGACACCTATGCGTTCCATTTCTACACATCGAAACCCGTCAGCATCTCCACCGGCGACCCCGTGTTCATCGCATGGAACGGCAATACTGGCACTGTCGCTGGCCGCTACGGTTCCAACAAGATCCCCGGCGAATTTACGCTTTGGGTCGATACCCCAACATCTGTGACAGTAAATGGTGTCGCACAGTCTCCGGCACTGGAAAGTGAAACGGACGACAACCGCGGCTACACGATCACAACTTCTGAAGAAAATACTCTTTCCATTGTTGTGGTCGCAAAGGGTGTAACCTATACCATTTCCTGCGGCACCAAATCCCACACTCCGGCGGGCAGCGCACCTACCTCGGTTGTGAGCTACCTGCCCATTGGTCAGTTTGCCAACAACTCCGGCTGGGGTTATCTTGGCACGAAGTTTGTCGGCAAGACTGCGCCGGAAACCACCGGTGTCTCGCTGGGCGCGTTCGGCGGCTTCATTGAGTTCAAGTTTGAAAACGGCATCACAAATGATGAAAAGAACCCCTACGGCATTGACTTCGTAATCTACGGCAATGCGTTCAACGGCAACCCGGAGGCTGGCGCTGTGCAGGTTTCCGAGGATGGCACAACGTGGTACGAGTTGGCTGGCTCCAACTACTATAATGACAATTTCACTTACAACGCGCCGTCCAGCGGCTTCTCCAAAGCCTACTCTGGCACTCTGCGTAACACCAGTGTTGTTTACACAAAAGGTTCCAGTAGAGTGTCTGCTAAACTCGGCAGCTTGAACGCGGTCGAAGTCTGCCCGGCAGCATGGTTCCCGCTGCTTACGAACTTTACTGCTTTTGACGGCAATCCAACTGGCGGCGCACATTGCGCAAGCGGTGTCTCCGTGAATCTCAGCGGCGACACACTGACCTTTGCTGGTATTACAGCGATTGCGGATTCGGACACGACGGCTGACTATGCGTTCGGCTATGCAGACGTTACCCCGAACGGCAGCCCCGACCAGTACGGCGACGCGGTCAATCCCTACACGCCGTACACTTCTGATAAGACTGGCGGCGACGGCTTTGATCTGGAGTGGGCGGTTGATATTTCGACCGGTCTGCCTGTTGATGTGACCGGCAAGACGTTCCACTATGTGCGTGTTTACAGCGCAGTTCTGGATTTTGGCAGATTTGGCGAGACCTCGGCTGAAATTACTGGCATTTTCACGACTAAAAATAAAGCTACGACTTCTGTTGGTCAGACAGTTCCCACTTCTTTGACGATCAATGGTGTGGACATCAACCTCTTTGGTTCCCCGGTATCCTACGGTAATGTAAAGCTTTATGATCTTAGCCTTGTGGGTATTACAAGCGGAACGCTTCAGGCGACGCTGGCTGGTGCAAACATCTACATGAATGGAACAAATACCGACACGCTTGATGTCGTTGCCGGTACAAATTATGTTCGTGTTATCGTTCAATCTGGCACAGCAGCTCCGTATATTGCGCTTGTTAAATTTGCTTAATAGGAGGATTTAGCTGCTATTAGGGAGCTTAGAGTACCATTATATCAGGTAAAAACTGATCTTATTAGTATGCCCTAAATCATTAAGCTGGGAGAAAACGCGAAGTTTTCTCCCAGCTTTTTGTAAAACAGAGCAGCGTCAGACGATGAAAAGATTTATAGCCTTTTTTCTCTCGATTGTCCTCGTATTAAGTGTTACGGTGTTCCCAGTTTTTGCAAGCGACGGAAAAGTTAGTATAACGACTGATGGTGTTTATGTCAATGGTTCTGAATGTTCATTTATAACAGATGCCATTACGCTGACCGACACTTCTGCGCTCAAGGGAACAGTCGTAACAAAAACGTATGTTGTGACTACCACAAATGCGTCAACTTTAATACTCCGAAACGATAGTGGACAAGTACTAGCTATGTGTTCTGGATATTTGGATAAGCCCGGTAACGCTGCGGCGCTTCTTCCAAGTTCAAATTTTCCAGCACTGTGTGATAAGCCTGCAACTACTTTGCCTGCAACCACGTCTGAGAATTTTGAAAGTGCAGGACTGCGCAATTTCAAAACAGGTTGCAAGAATTATTACTATGTTTGCTTCAAGTTCTCCACGGCTACGTTTGGGCTACTAATACAAGAAGAATCTGTTGAAGTAAATAAAACAGCTCTGAAAGAAGCTATTGACTCAGCATTACCCACAAGTGGTTATTATACAGAAAATGACCGCTGGAATGGCAGCATATCAAGTGAAAAAGGGTTTTGGAAAGACCTTAATGATATTGTAGATGTGGCAAATGCAGTCTATACCAATGAGAGTGCCACACAGGATCAGGTCGATGCTGCTCTGGCTACGCTGACCGCAGCACTTCCGGGAGCAACAGCAAATTTGATCTCGCTTGAAAATGTCAATGCTACATTCTTATATGAGGCAATTCATTCTGAGTGGCGCTGGCAACAGGGCGAGTTGAGCGATACGACCGGTACACCAGTCAGTGCAGACAACTGTACCGCTATCACATGGGATGCCTATGAGCAGGCCAAAGCTGATGGTCAGACATTGCTGGACAGCTTGTACGATGATGATGGCAACCCCGTTGAGGGTGTCAACACAGCAGCAGACAAGCAGGATGCAGTAAATGCCGCAGCGGAGGCCGCAGACGCGCACAAGCTGGTCAACGCTGATCTTTACAACACTGCCTACGAAAACTATCAAAGCCGTAAGGCAGAAGCCGAAGCCCTGATCGAGCAGTATGACCCGGCCAAGCTGAACGAAAGCGATTACAGCGCGGAGACGTGGGCGGCGTATGTCAGCGCCTACAATGTGCTCAAGGCCGATATGGAGTACCGTATCGTCCGCGGCACAACGGAAGATTACGCCATGCTGAAAGCGTTCAACGGCTACTACGCCTACAATGAAAGCGGTCAGTGGACGCATTACCCGGCACACATCGACGCGCTGAAGGATGCCCGCAAGCAGCTTGCCAGCACCAAGGATGTCACTGTTTCCTTTACCTACATCAACAATTTCTCGGCACTGTATGAAGGATTCCGAGGGAGCTGCACCGATCTGTATGTCAACACCAGTCTTGGCTTGGCAAGCGGAAACGCCACACTCGGCGCAGCATTTGATGCGGCAGAAATCACTGTTGATAGGCACAATGACACGACGCTCCCCGGCTTGGGGACGAGCAATAACGGCGATGAAAACCCGGTATTCGCGCTCTACATCAACGGCAGCCATTACGGAGATTACCGCTGGGGGTCAAAAGCACGTTGGAATAACGTTCAGCTCCATGACGGCGATGCTGTTCGTCTGGTGCGCATCCCGCTTCAGATGTTCAACAGCGAGGATTCGTCTGGCTACGATTCTTCCAAAGTCTCGATTCTTCCTGCATCTCCTGGTTTCGGTTACTACGAAAGCAGCTATGCGATGATTCATGCGACAGCTCCGTCGGCAACCGTGAAGGTTGGCGATGAAACGGCATTCTCCGCAACTGTTACCGGCGCATACGCAGGTGCGTCCGGCAGCAAGAGCGCAGAGAATATCACGCTCTTTGTCAGCGACCCGTCAGAGACGGAAACGCTGTCGCAGCCGACGCACAAAACAACGGCAACAACGGATGCCAGCGGCAATCTGGAATACATTTTCAGAGAACCCGGCTATTACACCATTGCCATGTTCAATGTGACGCCGGACGATATGACGTATAAGTCTGTGTACGGCGAGGTCACGATTGGCGAGTATTACTCCCTGTATGCGGGTGATTACGCGATTGTCCATGTCACCAAAGCAGCAGACATCAATGCGCTGATTACCAAATACCGCAGCGAAAATCTCGCAGCGGCCAAAGCGTATTATGAGCGTTTCCATGACTATGATTTCACAACTGCGGACTATCGGACATTTACATCCGCATATAACGCGCTGAAATCCAACCAGACCTCCGCAACAACGTTCAAAGAGCTGATGGATTCGTTTGATGCAGACTATGCAGCATTGCAGGCGGCAGGTGCAAACGCACTTGACCATGCGGCTATCATTGCTGCGATCCGCAAGAACCTGTCCTATCTGCCGGACGATTTGAGTACGCTGACTGCGGGCAATAAAGATTTGGTTGAAGAAATCCAGACTGCTTACGCTGCCTTGAACTCGTATCAGAAATCGTTGCTGACTACGAACGAAAAAGCAACGCTGGAAGAACTGGCTGCAATCAAAACTGAGGAGCTTCCGGCTGTTGCTGTCGTGAATCTGGCCCTTGATGCGGATGAAAGCAAATTCCCGAAAATCACAGATGCCACTATGGGGGCGGCACAATTCGGTTACGAAAACCTGAAATGGAAACAGACCCCGAATCCTGACGGCAGTCTGCCCTCAATGTCTGGCAACTGGTGGAGGTTCTCTGGCAACTTGCCGGAAACCGCCTTGGCTGGCGATTATGTATTCATTCGCTATTATCTGGACACAACAGACGAGCTGTACTGGCCTGTCTGGTCGATTGACAGCGGTAAAACATGGATGCGTTCTGAACCGCAAACGCTGACAAGCGTTCACGGAGTCGATTGGCCCGGATACTACCTGATCTCTTACCAGATTCCGAAAAACGCTGCGGACGGCAGTACCGTGACTTTCTCCATCAAGATGGTTTCCAAAACGGAATACCAGAAGATGTTTGAAACGCTCGATGAAGAAGCGATTACCAAGCTGAAAAATGCGGCTATCGCGGTCGTCGAATCCGCGTTCAATGCCTGCGACAAGAGCAAGTATGATGAAGCTGGCATTGCCAAGCTGGAAGATGCGCTGAAATCCGGCAAGGACGCGATCAACGCAGCAACCACGGAAGCTGCGATCAAGGACGCCCGCGATAAGGCCGTCTCAGCAATCAAGGCCGTGCCGGAAGCCGGAAAGACCATTACGACAGGCGAAACCAAGTATAACTCCGGTGCCAAAGTCGGCACCGTGACCGTTACTGTTGAGAACACCACTTACAGTGCGGCACCGTTTACCGGCACCATCGTCTCCGGCGAATATGAGCTTGGCCAGAATGACAGCATGATGACCGTCGTACTCAAGGCGCTGGAGCTTGGCGGTTACACATGGAATGGCATCGAAGAGCTGACTGCGGATTCTTACACACAGACCACTTACATTGCATCCATCCATAAGGGCGGCAAGTCGCTGGCCGAAAAGGATGGCAGCAAGGGCGCTGGCTGGATGGGAACCAAGAACGATTGGTTCGTCAATCAGGGTTTCTCGGCATTCACCTATAAGAACGGCGGCCTGAAATCCGGTGATGTGATCCGCGTCATGTTCACCACGAATCTTGGTGAGGACATCGGCGGATCGTGGACGAACAACGAAACGACGCTGTCCAGCCTGAAATTCAGCAGCGGTACGCTGACCCCGGCGTATGCGAAAGCGACGACCGATTATCTCTTGGTCATTCCCAGTGAGCAGATCGGCACGCGCATCAACTATTCCGCCGCAAATAAGAACTTCCAGACCAGGGCTTATCTGAACACCTACGGCAGCGATAACGCCTACTACTCAAACGGCGACATTATGGCCGTTTCGTCCGGCGACGTGATCTACGTCGGTGTTGGTGACAAGAGCTGGCCCACCATGAACAAGGCATCCAACTACACGACGACCCGCTATACCATCACCGTCGTGCAGGAGGGCAATGCAGCAGATGTGCAGAAGCTCATTTCCGATCTTCCGTCTCCGGGCAAGATCACGCTGGCGAGCGCAGCGGATGTACGCACGGCAAAGGCACAGTATGATCTTCTTACAACAGAAATCCCGGAAGATATGGTCAAGAAGCTCAACGACTGCTATACGGCCATTACGGACATGGAAGCGGCGAAGATCGTCTCTGACGCGATTGCGGCCCTGCCTGCAACACCGACCGTCGATGACATTGGCACAATCCGCTCCGCAGAAGAAGCCTATAACAAGTTGACAGACAATCAGAAAGGCTATCTGACGCAGCGCGAGGTCGACAAGCTCAACAACGCGGTTTCTGTTGTGTCTACGCTTGAAGTGGGCTATGTGTATGGTCTGATTGCAGCACTCCCCGCAAAGGATGCTGTGACAGCACAGGACCGCGCAAAGATTGACGCTGCACGCGCCGCATACAACAACCTGACCGAAGCGCAGCAAAAGCTGGTCAGCAATTATTCCAGACTGACCGATGCGGAAAAGGCGCTTGAAGATCTCGGTACGACCGCGATCTATGAGGAGTACCTCCGCAATGTACTCGAATACGTCAAATTGGAGACGAGCAACCCGTCTCTCGGCTCGACCTATGGCGAGTGGGCGGTTCTGGCCGAAGCCAGAGGTAACGTTAGTGCATCCGTCTGGTACGACAAATATCTGAGCAATATTGCAAAAAGTGTTGCTTCGATGAACGGCAAGCTCGATCCAACCAGTACGCAGACCAAGCATACCGAGTATTCCCGCGTCATTCTGGCGCTGACCGCGCTCGGTGAGGATGCGACGAAGTTCACCGGCTCCAACGGCACGGTTTATAACCTTGTTGAACCGCTGTTTGAGAAGAACGGCAGCACCTACCGTGTTTCCGAGCAGGGCAACAACGGCACGGCATTTGCACTGATTGCACTGGATTCCGGCAACTATTACGACAATGCGACCGGCACAACTGCACGCAATGCGTGGATCAATAGCTTGCTTGACGCGCAGATCAGCGGTGGCTCTTGGGGCATCGATGCAGATTTCCCCGGCTCCAACGTTGATATGACGGCAATGGTCGTACAGGCATTGGCTCCGTATTGCAGCACGAATGCCACTGTTAAGGCTGCGGTAGATAAGGCGGTGAAATGGCTGTCTGCTGAATACCAGAAAACCGGCAATTATGGCAGCTCTGAATCCGCCGCACAGGTCATTGTCGCGCTGTCCGCGCTTGGCATTGATGCAAAGACCGACAGCAGATTCCAGCATAATGGCATCAGCGTTCTGTCGAACTTCTTGAGCTACGCGGATCCCAACTCCAAGGGATTCCTGCACGACAAGCAGCCGAACAGCACGGTCAATCAGATGGCATCTGAGCAGGCGGCCTACACGCTCGTTGCGTATGACCGCTATGTAAACGGAAGCAAGCGACTGTACGATATGTCCGACGTGACAAAGCGCGAGAACGCGGACGCACAGGCTGTTATCGACATGATCAACCAGATTGGCTATGTCGATGAATCCAGCTATAACGCGATTGCGGAAGCGCGCAATGCCTACAACAAGCTCTCTGCTGCTGACAAGGCAAAGGTAGAAAACTACAATACCCTGACCGCTGCCGAAACTTCGTACAAGGCAATTCTGAAGCAGAAGCGGACAGAACAGTACAATCTGCTCAAGACACATTATGACGATCTTCTGAGCGACAAAACCAAGAAGTACGGTACCGCCGCAAAGAAGAAACTCGCAAGTATTCTCCAGCAGGCACAGACGGATATGAACGCTGCGGAATCCTGCGAGCGTGTCACGGCAATCTATGATCAGGCGGTCTATGATCTGGATGCTGTCAAGCCCGGCGATATTGAAGTCACGTTCAGATTGATCGGTGCGCTCGAAGCAACGCAGGATGTTGACCTGACAAAGGACAGCTATCTGCCCGAATACGTCACGTGGGTTCCTACCAAAACGTATGCGTTGCAAGAGAACGCTACGGTTTATGACCTCTTTACCGAAGCCATGAGCGATGCAGGCTTGCGCTACATCGGTGCGGAAAGCAACTATGTCAGCACCATCTATGCCCCGTCCTGCCTTGGCGGATACGCCTTGAGCGAGTTCACCAACGGCAAGAAGTCCGGCTGGATGTATACCGTCAACGGTAAGCACCCGAATCAGGGCTTGAAGAATTGGACACTGAACGACGGCGATGTAGTCATTTGGCACTATGTCAATGACTATAGCTGCGAAGTTGCCGACTGGTTCAACGATTCTCAGTATCCGTCTCTTGGCGACGGCAGCTACTACAATAGCTGGCTCCGCGCAAGAGACATTACACCGGAACAGTATGTCGATGAATTGCTGGGTAAGATTCTGACGGTCGGAAAGAACGGTACAGTCGAGCCGAAGCTTACGCTTTCGCATCTCGGCAAATCGGTCACGTTCACATTCAAACCAGACAAGGGCTATCGTGTGAAGGACGTCAAGGTGGACGGCAAGTCCGTCGGTGCGGTTACAACCTACACCGTGGACAAGTTGACTGTCTCGACGCGCATTGAAGTCACCTTTACAAACGGTAAGCTTCCGTTCACGGATGTGCGTGAAAGCGACTGGTTCTATGATGACGTTGTATTCGCTTACGAGAACGGGCTGTTCTCCGGTACAAGCGATACGACATTCAGCCCGAATACTAGCATGACCCGCGCGATGCTCGTAACTGTCCTCTACCGTCTGGAAGGCCAGCCCGCAGTCAATGGACGCAGCGGCTTCTCGGATGTCCAGTACAACGGCTACTATGAGGACGCTGTGACGTGGGCAGCCGACAACGGCATTGTCAACGGCACTTCGACATCCACATTCAGCCCGAACGTAAATGTCACCCGTGAGCAGATGGCGGCAATTCTGTACCGCTATGCGCAGTACAAGAAGTACAATACCGCCGCAAGCTCCAGCTTGAATGGCTTTACAGACCAAGCAAGCGTGTCCGGCTATGCCACGGCTTCGCTGGAATGGGCTGTTGCCGAAAAGCTGGTCAACGGCAGTGCAGGTAAGCTCATGCCGACCGGCAACGCCACCCGCGCACAGGTTGCAGCCATTCTCCACCGCTTTGTGGAAAATGTAGCGACCACCAAATAACACCTTGCAGCACAGGACTGCCCCCTTTGGGGGGCAGCCCTGATTGCCGCATTTATAGGGGGAAATACAAATGAGAAGAATCAAACGAATTTCTGCTTGGATTCTGACCCTTGCAATCCTTTTGACGCTGACCGTTCCAGCGTTGGCGGCGTCCGGCGTCCAGAATGAAGTACAAGGCAGCGCCGCTTATATGGTGTCCGCAGTCAAATCCCCGGAGGTCGGTTCCATTGGCGGCGAATGGGCAATTATCGGTCTTGCCCGTTCTGGTTACACTGTTCCCACAAATTACTATGAAGATTACTATGCGCGCGTCGAGAAGTACGTCAAAAACTGCTCCGGCGTGCTGCATGAAAGAAAATACACCGAGTATTCCCGCGTCATTCTCGCCCTGACTGCCATCGGGCGCGACCCGTCCAAGGTCGCGGGATACAACCTTTTAATGCCGCTGGGCGATTTTGAAAAGACCATCTGGCAGGGCATGAACGGCCCCATTTGGGCATTGATCGCGCTGGATTCCGGCAATTACGATATTCCCAAAAATCCTGCCGCAAAGACACAGGCCACGCGCCAGCTCTACATCGATGAGATCGTCACGAATCAGAAAAAAGACGGTGGATGGTCTTTGACTGACACAGGCGATTCTGATGTGGATATTACTGCAATGGCATTGCAGGCGTTGGCAAAATATCAGGACCAGAAAGCGGTCAAGAGCGCAACAGACAAGGCACTGGATTATCTCTCCGATGTGCAGGACAGCAAAGGCGGCTATGCGTCGTGGGGAACGACGAACGTCGAATCTGTCGCGCAGGTCGTGGTCGCGCTCTGTGAGCTTGGAATTGACCTTGGAGACAGCCGTTTTGTGAAAAACGGCCACACGCTGACGGAAAATCTTCTCTCGTTCCGGCAGTCTAACGGCGGCTTCTACCACGTTCTCGACGGTTCGGACGGCAATAACCAGATGTCCGCCGAGCAGGGCTTCTATGCCCTCGTTGCCATCAACCGGGCGGAAAACGGCAAGAACAGCCTGTACCGCATGGGCGATGTCATAAAGGCTACCACAAAGCCCAGCACCACCGTTAAAAAAGGCAGCGCCGATGCGTCCGTCAGCGTTCCCGCTGTCACGGCCCCTGGCACAACGTTCTCGGACGTCAAAAACCACGCCAATAAAGCTGCCATTGAAGCGCTTGCCTCCCGCGGCATCATCAACGGCATGGGGCAAGGCACATTTATGCCCAACAAGACCATGACACGCGCGGAATTTGCTGCTATTGTCACCCGCGCCCTCGGTCTGGCTGCAAAGGATACGAAAGCCTTTACGGACGTTCCCAGCTCCAAATGGTACGCCGGTTACATCGGCACAGCCAACAGCAGCGGCATTGTCAACGGCGTTGGCAGCGGCAAGTTTAATCCGGACGGCACCATCACCCGGCAGGAGGCCGCCGCAATGGTGGCAAGAGCCGCGAAGCTTTGCGGTCTGGACACTGCGATGGACGCGGCAGCGACAAAGGATATGCTGGCGCAGTTCGGAGACTACCGCAGCGTGGCATCCTGGGCAAAGGAACCGATGGCGTTCTGCTACTCCGTCAATATCCTCGACCAGAGTGATCTCAATATCGAACCCACAAAAGCGATTTTGCGCTGTGAGATCGCACAGATGCTTTACAATATGCTGAGCGCTGCGGAGTTGATCTGATATGACATTTTGGCAGAAACACAAGTGGAAAATTCTTGCGCCGGTGCTGATCGTACTGGTGCTGGCGGCAGCGTTCGTCTTTGGCGACCGGAATATGCCGAAGCAGAAAAACTCATCGGCACATCCGACCGTTGCTGCCCCGGTGGAGACACCGGCGCAGAACGCGGCGGAATCAAATACGCCGGACAAGGTTAAGACAGAACCGACGCAGACGCCCACAGAAAGCGTCTCAGAGCCGTCTGACGACCCGCAGGCAGACAAACCCGCACGGACTGACACCGAGCCGCCAGAGTATCTTTCGCCGGAGGAAATCCAGGCAAGTGCAACCGGCGAATATGAAGAAGTGGGCGGCATGATGATCGACACCGGCACGGGCAAGGACAAGTACCAGACCGACCCCGTGCCGGAGGGCAAGCCAATTCCAGTCGAGCCGGAGGACGTGGAAATTGGCGATGCGGAATACACCTGCACCCTCTCCATCTCCTGCGCGACAATCCTTGACAATATGGACCTTTGTAATAAGGAAAAGCGTGAGCTGGTGCCGGAGGACGGCTGGATTCTGAAACCGATGACCGTCACATTTTATGAGGGTGAGAGCGTTTTTAACATCCTACAGCGCACCTGCAAACAGCAGAAGATCCACATGGAATTTGAGAACACGCCGATCTACAATTCCGCCTATATCGAAGGAATCAATAATCTCTATGAGTTTGACGTTGGTAACACTTCCGGTTGGATGTACAAGGTCAACGGCTGGTTCCCCAATTACGGATGCAGCCGGTATCAGCTGCAAAACGGCGACGTGATTGAGTGGGTCTATACCTGTGACCTCGGAGATGATGTGGGCGGCGGCTACGCGACTGGAAGCGAATGAGAAACAAAGACGCCTTTTCAGGCTACCATCCGACGATCAATTTTTTATACTACGCGCTCGTTCTTCTCTTTTCGATGTGCCTGATGCACCCGGTCTATCTGGCAATTTCTCTGACCGGTGCGCTGGCGTATGACATCTATCTCAAGGGCAGAAAAGCGGTGCGCTTTGCCGTCATGGGACTGCTTCCCATGGCGGCCGTTGCCGCGCTCGTCAACCCGGCGTTCAATCACGAAGGTCAAACGATACTGACGTATTTGCCCGGCGGCAATCCGCTGACGCTGGAGTCCATGCTGTACGGCGTGGCCGCGGCGGTCATGCTGGCAAGCGTTGTTCTCTGGTTTTCCAGCTACAACGAGGTCATGACCTCGGACAAGTTTGTCTATCTATTCGGGCGCGTCATCCCGGCGCTGTCGCTCGTTCTCTCCATGGCGCTGCGCTTTATCCCGAAGTTCAAGGCGCAGATGCAGGTCGTTTCCGAGGCGCAGGCGTGCATCGGGCGCGACACGAAAAACGGTAGCGTGTTCCAAA
>OLSN01002534.1_pt1 | contig 13212 bp, 10 predicted proteins | sample 1672411 | NCBI WGS metagenome assembly OLSN01 (sample SAMEA3136683, study PRJEB25190) | human gut metagenome | biome: human gut; feature: human-associated habitat; material: faeces | place: Austria | collected 2013
TTTTTCTTCTTCCGTCCACTACGTTTCTTCTTCTTTAGGAAGGGAGATTTCAAGGTTCAGGTCTGAAACGGAAATCCATTGCTCTTGGCAGATGAGTACGGCTCGACCTATTACATTCTTCAGTTCACGGATATTCCCCGGCCAGGGATATTCCAGCAGTGCCGCCTCTGCCAGCCGGTCAAAGCCACGAAACGATTTATGGGCCTTGGCGCAAGTGAGTTTCAAGAAAAAATAAGCCAGAGGAAGGATGTCTTCCCGGCATTCTGCCAGTGTAGGAATCCGCAGAGTGAACTCATTGAGCCGGTGGAACAGGTCTTCCCGGAAGCGTCCTTCTCCGATGGCTTTTTCCAGATTCTCATTGGTGGCGGCAACCAGCCGGATATCAAAAGAGTATTCTTTCGTGGAACCTACCGGCTTGCAGCGTTTCTCTTGCAAGGCCCTGAGCAGGAGCATCTGTGTCTTATAGGAAAGGTTGCCTATCTCGTCCAGAAACAATGTCCCTCCGTTAACGGCACGGAACAATCCGACCTTGTCGCTTTCCGCACCGGTAAAGGCTCCCTTCTGATGACCGAAAAACTCGGAGGCGGCAAGCTCATCGGAAATGGCCCCGCAGTCGATAGCCAGATACGGCTTGTTCTTCCGATGGCTCCGGGCATGTATCTCGGCTGCAATGTGCTCCTTCCCGGTGCCGGAAGCCCCACGGAGCAGAACGGAGATGTCGGCACAGGCAATCATCTCTATCAGACGGTACATCTCATGGGCTTTGGGGCTTTCACCTCGGTAGAACTCCTGTTCGTTATCGTTTTTATCCAGTATCTCCGTTATCAGAGCCAGGAGATTGTCTGGCTGCACAGGCTTACACAGGTAGTTGATGGCTCCCAGTTGCATGGTTGTCACCGCATTCTCCACCTGTCCGTAGTTGGTCATGATCAGAAAAGGGATAGAGTAGTACTTCTCATTCATCCATTTCAGGAGCGAGGTGCTATTTCCGTCCGGCAGGCGCAGGTCTGCCAGTATTAGGTCGAACTCCTTTTGCCCGATGGCTTTACGGGCATTCGCAAGGGTTGCCACGCATTCGGTTTTCATCCCTTTTTTCACCAGCCAGTTGCTGATGCTACGGCTGAACACAATATCATCTTCAATAATCAGGATTGTTTTCATAGGCTTTCCTCCCGTATTTTTCAGCGTATACTATCAGTTTTTCCACTGCCCGGATGATGTCCCGCATTTCCATGGATTGTCTATTGGTCCACTCTGTCGCAGGTTCTGTCACCAGTTCCCGTAAATGAGACAAGGGGAAATCCAGACGGACGGTTTCCCATAGGGGCAGGTTCTTATGCAGGATGGAGGCGGCGGCCTCCTTGTCTTGTCGGTCTAAGGCAGCGGTTAATGCGGCAAGGTCTTTCCGGCTCTCTTCGATAAACAGGGCGAGCATTTCCTCCCTGTTGTCCTCTCCTGAAAGGATGAGTGAGAAATCGGGAGCATACTCCTTTCTGTCTTTTTCTCCTATCACTTGTGCCACTGTATTTATCAGTTCTTCCATAGAGAATGGTTTATGGATGCAGCCCGAAAAGCCGCCCGACAGATACTCGTTGTCATCATCCACCCGTGCCGTTACCGCTATGACGGGGATTGTCTTTGCGTTCTCCATATTGGATGCCCGGAGCAGTTCAAGTATTCCGTAGCCGTCCGTTTCAGGCATCTGTATATCCGTCAGCAGCAGGTCATATCTTTGTGACCGTAGCCGGGTAACCAGTTCACGGCTGGTCTGGCAGCAGTCGCACCGCACTCCGTTACGGTTAAACATCTCTTTGGTAATGTTCAGTTGCATCCGGTCGTCATCAATGACCAGTACGTTGATTCCATCCAGATGATAATCAGTAGCGATGCGTGTCTCATCCATCTGGGTGGATTCATCCGCCTCAAGGAGTGGCAGGAATGCGGTAAACGTGCTGCCTTCACCCGGTTTGCTTTTTACGGTAAGGCTTCCCTGCATCCCGGAGACCAGCCTGCTTGCAATGGCCAGCCCCAATCCGAAACCGGGAACATTACGGGCATTGTCCAACCGTTCAAAAGCTGTGAATATCCGGGTTGTTTCTTCCTCCGTCATCCCGGTACCGGTGTCCTGTACCGAGAAATGCAATTCTTTATTCCGGTATTCCGCTTGCAGGCGGATTTCACCTTGCCGGGTGAATTTAATGGCGTTGGAAAGCAGATTGTTCAGGATTTGCTGGAGCTGGGAACGGTCACCGCTTACTACCACATCCAGACCGGAAAAGGCGGTTGTCAGCCGCAGCTTTTTCTTTTTGGCCAGCGAACCGTAGTTCCGGGCTGTTTCGCTGAAAAGGGTCTCCAGCCGGAAAATCGAAAGGATGGGTTTGTTCCTGCCGGTATCCAGCAGGTAGAATCCGATCAGCGTATTGACCAGCCCGATCATGTAATCGGAAGAATGGAGTATATTTTCCGCATACTCGTCCTTGCGGCTCTTCTTTTCTTCCCCGGGGAGCAGTTCGGCGCATCCTTTGATAGTAGCCAGTGGCGCACGAAGGTCATGAGCGATGGTGAGCATCATGCGTTTTCTGGATTGTAGGAGCTCCGTGTTCTCACGATTGGAGGCTTCCAGCTGACGCTGATACTGGTTTATCCTGTTCAGATCCCGGTGGATGATAAGATACAGGAGGACGGTCAGCAACGAGATGAGGACAGCCAGCAGAGAGACCGTATGGAACGAGCGGTCGCGTGTGGAAATGAATTGCCTGTAACGCTCATCAAGCCGTATTCCAGCATCCGCCTCAAAGTCCCTGACAATCCGGTGTAGCCTGTGGTTCAGGTCCGTGTTGTTACTGTACAGGAGGTCCATCTGTTCCAGCAGCCTTTCCCGTTCGGCTTTCTGCATGTCGGTCACCTCCCTGTCAAGGGAGTGCAGCATGCTCGTGACAGATGTGGTACCCTGATGTTTACCAATGGACTGTCGCTGGCGTTCCAGCTGTTCCTTCTGCTGCAGATAGGCCGATTTTTTCCTCCCGGGCCTGATGAATGACCAGAAACCCTTCTTCGGAGTTTCCTCCTCCTTCTTTTTCTCGGCAGGAAGGACATCCGCCTGCTGGATATGGGACACGATTGCCGGAATCTTGCTGTTCACGATCTCGCCGGTCTTGCGCAGACGCCCGAACGTGTCCATGACCGTGTCTAACAACAGTTCCTTTCTTTCCAGCAGCAGGCATAACGAATCTATGCGCGACTGTTGTTCGGGAGACTTCACATACCTTTTCAGTGTCTGCAACATGTTACAGACACTGTCTTTTTTTGTGTGGTAGAGTCCAAGGTCGCTTTCATCCCAGACGCTGGCTGTTTCACCGTAAGTGGCCAGTCCCAGCAAGCCCGCGTATGTTTCTCCGGCCAGATGCCGGATACAGGCCAGTTCATGCTCATCCTGTCGCAGGCTGTTCCGCCTCGTCTGTTCCTTGCGGAAGATATGAATGGTCAGGACGAGCAGGAGAAGCAGTATGACATATCCTAAAAGGATTTTAAGTTTCAACCACATGGAAGTCTTCATTCTTATATTGGAATCCTACAAAAAGGCGTGTTCGCTCATATAAAAGGGAATAATAGAAACTTATGATAAAAGTTTATTACTGTTTCAAACCATTTGAGGATACCTCGCAAGTTTGCTATCACACAGTTGATCTTTTAATCTTTTTTTATACTCACAGAAAGGATAGGAACCTGCTTTTTATGACTGAAACATATCACATCCCCTTTATTGGACATTACATTCTCATTCGATCATATTGTTTTCATTTCGGCTCATCCGTTTCTTCACCCGTTCTACTGCTTCCGATACAATTTCTTTGTTTTCAAAGCGTTGTGTATAATTGGTATAGTCTGGATGAATCCGTTTGTAGGTCGGGTCAAGAAACAAAGGACTGGAAATAATATGGTCCGCTGTCGAACGGTTACAACAGAAAACTATATTTTCAACTCCCGCCAGCCGGGTCAGTGCCTTTACATCCGTGTCATGTGGCTGCAATGTCATCGGATCCGTGAAAAAGAACAAATAATCAATCTCTCCTTCCACAATACGTGAGCCCATTTGCTGGTCACCACCTAAAGGACCGGATTTCAGAATCGTGATATCCCATTCTGTTTCAGGATGTTTCTCTTCGAGCGCTTTTTTAATGAGTGTACCGGTGGTTCCCGTACAATAGAACTTATGCCCTATCAGACGTTCCGAGTTCCAAAGAACCCATTCTATCATGTCCTTTTTCATTGCATCGTGTGCAACCAGACCGATTTTACGAACAATTGTTTTCATCATAATAATAAAATATGGTTTATGTGATAATATAATTAACAATATCCAACAGCTTTATAAAAAACAGGAGAATGACTGTATGAGTTTGAGCAGCTCCTTGTTCGCCCGGCTGTCCACGGTGGCTTCCCGCCTCTCCTCAAACAAAGTAAGCGTTGCGGAGCATTCCCCGCAGATATCAATGCCGACTACACGTTCCTTTCGAAGGACAATTGCCAGTAATTCCTCCAGTTCCTGCAGGCTGAAAGACCCTTGATCCCAGTCTGTTACTGCGGATGCCGGGTTCAGGACATCCTTGTCTATGGACAAGTAAACCGGTCCTTCAATATACGCAGAGGAGAAATTGCGCCAGCCCTTCTCGTGAGCTAACGTCGCTTCGCTATAAAAACTGACTCGTTGTCCGTATTCTTCCGGTACGGTGCGTATCAGTTTGTCCGATGCACCGACTATCACCACTTTCTTGCAAAGCATATTCCAGTCTAACATGTCTTTTACCCAGCTCCCACAAGAAAGCATGCCCTTGAACAAGGGAGGCTGCATGTCGGGGTGATGGTCGAATACAATCAGAGAGAACGGAACTCGAAGTTTGTCTGTCCATAATTTGGTCAGGTAATGATAATTGCCCGAATCAATGAAATGGATACCTTCCGCTGGATAACCGGCAATCACCCGCTTCAATTTTCGTATCCCCTCCTTGTCACAGTAACCTCTCGTTCCAGAAAGGTGACGGCAGTCTAGCCAAATGAACTGATTGTTCCGTGCAAATACCTCATGGGCATACACACCGGTGAAGTTCATGATGACAACCGGCCAGACGGTTTCTCGGTCCGCCTTCTTCTTACACCGTCCATTTGTCAGTAACTCTTGCTTATTCATGTCCGTTCAGAACCATCGTACATAACAAAAATCTTGCCGGTGAGGTAACAGGGGATGGTTGGGATACATTCTGAATGCCTGTTTGAAGCTTCCAGCGCTGAACATTCTGGTTATTGCCTTGAAAGTGTATAGGTTTCCGTCTTTGGATGTCAAAGAAAAAGGAATGACCTCATGGATGCGATCCTCATTCTCCTCATGCCGTATAATGACCGATTCCAATCCGATCGCGTTGTCCAGCCCTTTCTCGTCAATGACGACCGTCATCTCGTATTCCTTACCAGCCTCCACCGTGGCGTCCAATCCTTTTCCCGCATTCACGGAAACGATTTCCACGGCATTCCATCTGCTGTCGACAGCTGCCTTCCAGCCGGCAAGCGTTTTCGCCTTTGCATAATTGTCCGCCGCCAAAACATGAAAGTGTTCCGACAACTTGTTGTAAAATCCGTCATAGTAGTCATCCAGCTGTCTTTTCATCGTGAAGCGGGGAGCTATTTGCGCAACCGAGTTCTTGATGTACTTGACCCAGGTTTCCGGATAGTCTTTTTCTTTCCGTTCATAATATAACGGCAGGATATTATGTTCCAGCAGGAAATAAATTGTTTCCGCATCCAGTTGGTTCTGGTACTGTTCATCCTGATAGGTGGCCTTGTCGGTGATGGCCCATCCCGCCTCCTTGCGGTAGCCTTCGTACCACCAACCGTCCAGCACGGAGAAGTTGAGTACGCCGTTCATCAGAGCCTTCTCACCGGAAGTTCCGGAAGCCTCCGCAAGACGGGTGGGAGTATTCATCCAGATGTCAACCCCAGAAATAAGATGCCGTGCCAGGTCCATGTCATAATTCTCAAGGAAGATGATTTTACCCAAGAATTCAGGACGGCGGGATATCTCCACAATCTGCTTGATGAGCCCTTGCCCGGCAGTGTCGTTTGGATGGGCTTTTCCTGCAAAGACAAACTGTATGGGATGTTCCTGATTGTTCACAATCCGCGCCAGACGATCCAAATCGGTAAACAAAAGATGAGCTCTTTTGTAAGTTGCAAAGCGCCTTCCGAAGCCGACAAGAAGAGCATTCGGATTAAACTTCTCGAAAATGGAGACACCCAATGCCGGGTCAACCTGGCTTTTGAGCCAGTCCCGGCCGCATTTCCACTTGATGTAGGATATCAGTTTGGTTTTCAACCTTTTCCGCATGTTCCATATCTCTTCATCGGGTATATTATAAACGCCTTTCCATATTTCCTGATTGGACTGGTCGTTCATGAAATTCTCATCGAAATTGTCCTTAAACAGCTTTTTCCACTCCGCCGTACACCAAGTGGGAAAGTGTACGCCATTCGTCACATAGCCCACATGGTTCTCTTCCGGGAAATAGCCTTTCCAGAGAGGCGCGAACATCTGCTGTGAAACGGACTTGTGCAGCTTGCTGACACCGTTTACCGCCTGGCTGGTTTTGCAGGCGAATACCGACATGCAGAAACGTTCTCCCTTGTTGCCCGGAGTTTGCCGTCCGAGGTTCATCAACTCGTCCCACGTAATGCCCAGCTTATCAGGATATCCTTTCATATATTTATTGAAAAGCCCCTCATCGAAATAGTCATGGCCGGCAGGCACAGGTGTATGCACAGTGTAAAGCGAGGAAGCCCTAACCAGTTCCATGTCCGAAGTCCAGGCCTTCGGATATATAGTCGCATAACCGCTGGATATTGATCAGTGCGGCATGCCCCTCGTTGCAGTGATATACATCTTTCTCGATGCCCAATACTTTTAATGTCATCATTCCTCCGATGCCGAGCAGTATTTCCTGCTTGAGCCGGTTTTCCCAGTCACCGCCATACAGGTGATGGGTAATCGGACGGTCGAACTCGCTGTTCAGTTCATTGTCCGTATCCAGCAGGTAGAGGGAAACACGTCCCACATTGGCCTTCCATACATTGGCATGGACCGTGAAACTGTCGGCATAGGGAACATGGATTACCAGTTGTCGCCCGTCAGGCTGCATCACTTTCTCTATCGGAAGCTGCCCGAAATTCTGTGGGTCATAATGAACCTGTTGCTGCCCGTCCATCGCCAGAGCCTGGTCAAAATAGCCATAACGATATAAAAGCCCTACAGCGCAGAGGTCTACGTTACTGTCCGAAGCTTCCTTCAGATAGTCACCTGCCAATATGCCCAGACCGCCGGAATAGATTTTAAGAACCCTGTCCAGACCATATTCCATGCTGAAATAGGCAACTGACGGACGGCTGTGGTCCGGCTCCACATCAAGATACGCCTTAAAAGTGGAATATACGTTTTCCATCTTACGCATGAAGTTTCCGTCATGTGTCAGTGCCTCCAGCTCTTCATAATCCATCCGTTCCAGAAACAGTACCGGATTCTGTTCCGCCTCTTCCCATAGTTCCGGGTTCAAACCACTATATAAACTCTTCGCATCCTCGTTCCAGGTCCACCAAAGATTATGTGCCATCTCCGCAAATCTCCGCAATTCTGCCGGAAGGTGTGAACCGACTGTAATCTCCCTCCATTGTGGGACGTTTACATGATAACTTGAATATTCCATAACATTTTACTTATTTGATAGTTCATGATTTTTTTCTGTGGAGGTTTCTCCTGTTTCCGGTTCTTCCTGTGGAAATGTCCCGGCTGTACCCTGGAAATTCTCGAGGAACTGTTTTTCCATACTTAGCGATCGTTTCCGTATCCGCTTGGAAAAATAGATAACGACAATGATCAGGAAAGATAATATCAGTCCTGACCCCAAAGCGACATTGAAAAGACGGATGATGATACCCATTACGATAATGATACAGATCAACACCTTGATCACTATCATTGATACCAGCAGCCCCCTGTTGAACCTGTTGTCCGCCCAAAGTTTGCGGAATTCGACGGAATTGTTTTTCTTCATGATGATGGCGCACAAAAACGGGGATATGATAAGGAGGACAAGAACGAAGCTCAGCAGGCTTCCTTTCATCCCCGGAATACGTCCCATTACCAGAGGATACGCATAGGAGAAGAACAGCGCTATGAAAAACAGGCATACCACCAGATAAAGGGTGACGGATACCAACATGGACCTGATGAGCTTGTGCCAGGAGCCTTGATGTCTTGTGGTCATTGTTCCAGAAGAATAATGCGTCAGGTAATCTTTCAGGAATTGTGGCAAGTGCCTGTCTGCAAAACAGTAGACGGGATCCGACAGTCTTATCATATAAGGAGTAAGGAAAGTGGTGATGACCGATACTGCCACTATGACCGGATAAAGGTATTTGTCCATTACATTCAGACTGATTCCTAACGAAGCGATGATGAACGCAAACTCACCCACTTGTGCCAGGGAAAAGCCGGCTTGTATCGCAATCTTTAGCGGTTGTCCGGAAAGCAACACGCCGAAACTCCCGAACAGGACCTGCCCGCATAGGACCAGTGCCGTCAGGATAAAAACAGGAACGGCATATTCCCATATCATGGCAGGGTCGATCATCATTCCCACTGATACGAAGAAAACGGAGGCGAACAGGTCCTTTACCGGTTGCACGATATGTGCGATTTCTTCCGCTTTATCTGTTTCTGCCAGCAGGGATCCCATGACGAACGCACCCAGCGCGGCGGAGAATCCCGCCTTTGTCGCTATCATCACCATTCCCAGGCATAGTCCCAGGGAGGTTGTCAACAGTATTTCATTGCTAATAAAGCGGTTCAATCTTTTCAGAAGGGTAGGAATCAGATAGATTCCCAATGCTGACCAGAAAATAAGAAAGGCCGCAAGTTTCAATATGCTCTCCAGCATTTCGAAGCCTTCAAAATGCTTGCCTACAGCCAATGTGGAGAGGACCACCATCATGATTACCGCCACCACGTCCTCAATGATTAGTATCCCCAGGACAATACCGGTAAATTTCTGATCGAGAAGCCCCATGTCACTGAATGCTTTGAATACGATGGCGGTGGAGGACATGGACAGCATTCCGCCCAGAAAGATACAGCTCGTGTGTGAGAAGCCCATCGCATTGCCTGCCGTATATCCCAGGAACATCATGCCGCAGACGATGATAACAGTGGAGAATATGGCCGAGGCTCCCACACTTATCAGCTTTCTGAACGAGAAATCCAGTCCTATGGCGAACAGGAGGAAAATAACACCGATATCCGCCCATATCTTGATATTGGCCTGGTCGGAAACAGTCGGGAATAGGGAAATGGAAGGACCTGCCATAATACCGGCCACAATATATCCCACTATGACCGGCTGTCCCAGCCATTTGAAAATGACGGTTATGATACCGGCTATAATCAAGATAGTGGCAAGGTCTGATATTAAAGGGGCAACTTCCGACATAGGAGTAACATTTTATATGGACAACTCGTTAAGGACACGGATCAGGTTTTTGTCAATGGGCTTGTCGTTCTTGATAGCCTGGTCAAAAGGAACATAGACAATCTCATTGTTATGTATGCCTACCATGATATTGTGCTGGTCCTCCATCAGGGCCTGTATGGCGGCCTCACCCAGCCGGCTGGCCAATATGCGGTCGTTGGCACTTGGCGCTCCTCCCCGTTGTAGATGTCCCAGGATAGAGACCCTGACATCATATCCGGGGTATTCCCTTTTTACCCGGTCGGCATAGTGCATGGCTCCGCCATTCTTATTGCCCGGGCTTTCCGTCACGATGACGATGCTGCTGTTCTTGGTCTTCCGGAATCCGCGTCCGATAAAAGTCTCCAGCTGATCCGCATCCGTCCGGTCTTCCGGAATAATGGCGGCCTCGGCTCCCGAGGCTATTGCGCTGTTCTGGGCGAGGAAACCGGCGTCGCGTCCCATCACCTCGACAAAGAAAATGCGGTCGTGCGAGGTGGCCGTATCCCGGATTTTGTCCACACACTCCACGATGGTGTTCAGGGCCGTATCATATCCTATGGTAAAATCGGTGCCGTACAGATCATTGTCAATGGTGCCGGGCAATCCTATGCACGTCACATCATACTCCTCCGCAAAGATACGGGCTCCCGTCAGGGAACCGTCTCCACCGATAATTATCAAAGCATTGATGTTCTCTTTCTGTATGACCTTATAAGCTTTCTTGCGTCCTTCGGGAGTGGTGAAAGTCTCGGAGCGAGCTGTTTTCAGTATGGTGCCTCCCCTCTGGATAATGCTACTTACATCTTCCGTCGTGAGTTCTTTCACTTCACCGGCAATCAGCCCCTCGTAACCTCTATAAATTCCTTTCACTTTAAATCCGTTAAAAATAGCGGCGCGGGTCACGGCACGGATAGCCGCGTTCATTCCGGAAGCGTCCCCTCCGGAAGTCAGAATTCCTATATATTCATCTTTTTTCATCTATCTCAGTTCTTGTTTTGTTTCATTCTGCCAATATAGCTTTCAGTTTTTTCCGGCAGTGAAAAATACGGCTCTTTATAGTTCCCAAACTCACGCCGGTTCTTTCCGCTATCTCACGGTATTTGAATCCTGACAGGTACATCTCAAAAGGTATGAAATGTGACTCCGGTACACTTTTGATGGCATTACGTATCTTTTCCAGGTCATAGTTCTTGTCCACCTCCTCTCTACGGGACTCGTCCATGATCCGCGAATAATATGCAGGATCGGAGGATATGTACAGGCGGGTATGACCGACCTCCGCCCGGTAACCGTTGATAAACGTGTTGCGCATGATGATAAACAGCCACCCTTTGAAATTCGTGTTCTTGTTGTAACTTTCTTTGTGAAGCATTGCCTTGAGCAGGGTATCCTGCAACAGGTCTTCCGCCTTCTCCCTGTTAGCTGTCAGTTTGTACGCAAAACGGAACAGTTCGTCCTGTACGCCAAGTAGTTCTTTTTCAAAATTGAATTCCTTCATCGGTTGTGCCGGTTCCCTGTTCCGGAAGTGTCTGTTAAAGGTCGGACGGCTTTTCCGAACAAGAAAAGCCTGTCCGACCTTACGACATTCCAGATCTGGAATTATTTAACCTCGATAGCCTTGAAAGTTTTTTGTTTTTCTTCCTCCTTCATTTTCGGGATTTCAATGGACAGAATCCCGTGTTCGACTTTTGCGGAGATCTTATCCTTCTCCACATTTTCAGGCAGCAGGATGGTCTGCTGGAACTTGGAATATGAGAATTCGCGGCGGAGATACTTCTTGTCTTTCTTCTCCTCCTTCTTCTCTTCTTTCTTTTCCATGCAGATTGTCAGGTTGTTGTTCTCGTCAACATTCACCTTGAAATCATCCTTTGTCATTCCGGGAGCCGCCATTTCAACCTTGTAGTCCTTGTCATTCTCAATGACATTGATGGCAGGAGCCGTAACTCCCGTTTTTGCCAGCCACTCATTCTCGAAGAAATCGTTAAAAATACTCGGCAACCAGTTTGAGTTTGTTTTTACAGGTACCATTTTTACCTCCTTTTTTAAATTGTTAATAAATAAAATATTCAAAAAGACAATACAATCCAGTCTGATTGACTGACTTTTATCGTCTGATCATACCTTGTTCAGCTACAGCCTTTGTCCGTTTCCGTATCTCTTCCGGGTTTCCAAGGTAGTAGTCCTTGACAAGAACCAGTCTGTCGTCAAATTCAAAGACATAAGGAACCGCCGTAGGCAGGTTCAGGTTGGAAATATCCGTATCGGAAATCCCTTTGAGATGCTTGATGATTCCGCGCAGGCTGTTGCCATGGGCGACTACCAGCAGGCTGTCCTTATACATCAATGCGGGAAAGATGATGCATTCCCAGTAAGGCATGACACGGCCAATAGCATCTTTCAGGGATTCCGTACGGGGAAGTTCCCTATCTGGCACACCGGCATAGCGGATATCCATGCCCGGATTACGGGGATCATCTTTGCCTACCGGAGCGGGAGCCACGTCATAGCTTCTTCGCCAGATGTGTACTTGTTCTTCACCATATTGGACCGCTGTTTCACTCTTATTCAGTCCCTGAAGCATGCCGTAATGCTTCTCGTTCAGCCGCCAGGTCTTTTCAACCGGAATCCAGTCTTTATCCAGCCGGTCCAAGACACAGTTCAACGTTTTTACGGCACGTTTCAAGTAAGAAGTGTAAGCTGCCTCAAAAGAAAATCCAGCCTCCCGTAATGCATCGCCTGCCTTGCAGGCTTCTTCAACTCCTTTCTCGCTTAAATCCACGTCCGTCCATCCAGTAAAACGGTTTTCTTTGTTCCATAGACTTTCGCCATGACGTAATAACACTATTCTTTTCATGGATACTTCTTCTTTATGCAATGGTTATTGAAGAATCCAGATATACGTCCTGAATGGTGTTCAGAAGTTGAACTCCGTCTTTCATCGGTTTCTGGAAAGCCTTACGACCGCTGATCAGCCCCATACCACCTGCACGCTTATTTACTACTGCCGTTACGACAGCATCATGCAGGTCGGATTCCCCATGGGATTCACCGCCCGAGTTAATCAATCCGACACGTCCCATATAGCCATTCGCCACCTGATAACGGCAAAGGTCTATCGGATGGTCAGTGGTCAGTTCCGAATACATACACTCGTTTGTCTTTCCGAATCCGATAGCCTTGAAACCGCCGTTATTGGATGGGAGCTTCTGCTTCACGATATCGGCTTTAATGGTAACCCCGATATGGTTGGCTTGTCCTGTCAAGTCGGCAGCGGCATGATAGTCGGTACCATCCTTTTTGAAGCTGCTGTTTCTCAAATAGCACCACAGAATAGTAGCCATTCCCAGTTCGTGGGCATATTCAAAAGCCTGTGACACTTCCACTATCTGGCGGCGGCTTTGTTCCGAACCGAAATAAATGGTAGCACCGACAGCTACGGCTCCCATGTTCCATGCCTCTTTCACCGTACCGAACATTACCTGGTCGTAGCTGTTCGGATAAGTCAGCAACTCATTATGGTTCAGCTTGACGATAAAAGGTATCTTGTGTGCATATTTGCGTGCCACGGCGCCCAACACACCGAATGTGGATGCCACGGCATTACACCCTCCTTCAATGGCCAGCTTTATGATGTTTTCGGGATCGAAATAAAGCGGATTGG
>OLSN01002537.1_pt1 | contig 13205 bp, 20 predicted proteins | sample 1672411 | NCBI WGS metagenome assembly OLSN01 (sample SAMEA3136683, study PRJEB25190) | human gut metagenome | biome: human gut; feature: human-associated habitat; material: faeces | place: Austria | collected 2013
ATCCAATCGCAGATATGCTTACAAGAATCCGTAACGCAAACACTGCTAAACATGATACAGTTGATGTTCCTGCATCAAAGATGAAATTAGCTATCGCTGAAATTCTTTTAAATGAAGGATATATCAAGAATTATGAAGTCATTGAAGACGGTAATTTTAAAACAATCAGAATCACATTAAAATATGGTAAAGATAAGAATGATAAAGTTATTTCAGGAATCAAGAAGATTTCTAAGCCAGGTCTTCGTGTTTACGCTAGTAAAGACGAACTTCCAAGAGTTCTTGGAGGACTTGGAATTGCAATCATTTCTACAAACAAAGGTGTGGTTACAGATAAAGTTGCAAGAAAAGAAAACGTTGGTGGAGAAGTTCTCGCTTTCGTTTGGTAGGAAGAAAATAACGTTAAGAGATGAGATAAGATTGAAGAGTTTCTCTTCTTTCTTAGACCAACTCTTCATTATTAATAAGGAGGTAACGGCATGTCACGTATAGGAAGAATGCCTATCGCTATACCAGCAGGAGTAACTGTTGATATTGCAGAAAATAATAAGGTGACTATTACAGGACCTAAGGGAACACTTGAAAGAGTATTACCTGCGGAAATGGAAATTAAAAAAGACGGTGAAGAAATCATTGTTAGCAGACCAAATGATTTAAAGAAAATGAAATCATTACATGGTCTTACAAGAACACTTATCAACAATATGGTTGTTGGTGTTACAGAAGGATACCAGAAAGTTCTTGAAATCAACGGTGTTGGTTACAGAGGACAGAAACAGGGAAATAAATTAATCCTTTCATTAGGTTATTCACATCCAGTAGAAATGGAAGAACCAGAAGGAATCACAGTTGAAATGGATGGACAGAATAAGATTATAATCAAAGGTATTGATAAAGAAAAAGTAGGCCAGTACGCTGCTGAAATCAGAACAAAGAGAGCACCTGAACCTTACAAAGGAAAAGGTATCAAATATGAAGATGAAGTTATCAGACGTAAAGTTGGTAAGACTGGTAAGAAATAATTAAAGGAGTGTAAGAAATGATTAGTAAGAAATCAAGAAGCGAAATTCGTGTTAAAAAGCATAACAGACTGCGTAATCATTTAAGTGGAACAACAGAATGTCCACGTTTAGCAGTTTTCAGAAGTAATAATCATATGTATGCTCAAATTATTGACGATACAGTTGGAAAGACTCTTGTAGCTGCTTCAACACTTGAAGCTAAGAAAGAGTTAGAAAAAACTAATAACGTTGATGCTGCAGCATATGTAGGTAAGCTTATTGCTGAAAGAGCAATTGAAAAAGGTATTAAAGAAGTTGTTTACGATAGAGGCGGCTTTATATATCAGGGTAAAGTCAAAGCATTAGCTGATGCAGCTAGAGAAGCTGGATTAGAATTTTAGTTGAGGAGGATAACACACATGAGACGTGAAATAATTGATGCAAGTCAGTTAGAATTAGAAGAAAAAGTAGTGTCTATCAAACGTGTTACTAAGGTTGTTAAAGGTGGACGTAATGCCAGATTCTCAGCTTTAGTAGTAGTTGGAGACAAAAATGGACACGTTGGTGCAGGCGTTGGAAAAGCAGCTGAAATTCCTGAAGCTATTCGTAAAGGTAAAGAGGATGCTATGAAGAGTCTCGTAAGCGTACCAATGGATGAAAACAAGAGTGTAACATTTGATACAATCGGTAAATTCGGAAGTGCTTCTGTATTACTTAAGAAGGCTCCAGAAGGTACTGGTGTAATCGCTGGCGGTCCTGCTCGTAGCGTAGTTGAACTTGCAGGTATTACAAACATCCGTACAAAATCTTTAGGATCTAACAATAAGCAGAACGTAGTTCTTGCTACAATTGAAGGCTTAGCTTCATTAAAGACTCCAGAAGAAGTAGCTGCACTTCGCGGTAAATCTGTTGAAGAGATTTTAGGCTAATAGGAGGTAATTAGAAATGGCAGATAAATTAAAAATTACTTTGGTAAAATCAACAATTGGAGCAGTTCCAAAGAATAGAAAAACTGTTGAAGCTTTAGGTCTTACAAAGATTAACAAGACAGTTGAAATGCCTGACAACGCTGCAGTCAGAGGTATGATTCAGAAAGTTAGACATTTAGTAAAAGTTGAAGAAATATAATCAATAGATAGGAGGTGCGACAATGGATTTATCAAATTTAAAGCCAGCAGATGGCTCAAAGCATAGTGATAATTTCAGAAGAGGCCGTGGACATGGTTCAGGAAATGGCAAGACAGCAGGTAAGGGTCACAAAGGACAGAAAGCTCGTTCAGGAAGCCCAAGACCTGGCTTCGAAGGTGGTCAGATGCCATTATATAGAAGAATTCCTAAGAGAGGTTTTACATGTATTAATTCAAAGAAAATAGTAGGTATTAATGTAAGTACATTAGAAAGATTTGATAATGACACTACAGTTACTATAGAAACTCTTTTAGAAAGCGGAGTTATTAAGAATCCACGTGATGGCGTTAAGATTCTTGGTAATGGCGAATTAACAAAGAAGCTTACAGTAAAAGTTAATGCTTTTAGTGAAGGAGCAAAAGCTAAGATCGAAAGCCTTGGCGGAACATGTGAGGTGATCTAATGCTAGAAACACTTCGTAATGCTTTAAAAGTTAAAGAAATAAGAAAAAGATTATTGTATACATTTATGATGTTAGTAGTAGTAAGATTAGGTAGTCAGATACCGCTTCCATTTGTAAATGGTGATACAGTTAAATCGATAACATCACAGTTTAGCGAAGGGGCTTTTAGCTTCTTCGCTGCTATTACAGGTGGTTCAATGGAAAATATGTCTATTTTCGCATTGAGTATTACACCTTACATTACAGCTTCCATTATCATCCAGTTATTAACAATTGCAATTCCTAAATTAGAGGAAATGCAGAAAGATGGTGAAGAAGGAAGAAAGAAACTTGCAGAAATTACAAGATATGTAACAGTAGCATTAGCACTTATTGAAAGTACAGCTATGACAATTGGATTTGCAAATCAGGGATTGTTTAATACAGATACAATAACAATCTCAAATATGAGTACATTCCGTCATGTTGGTGTAATCGTTATGGGTGTTGTTGCTATGACAGCCGGTTCAGCAGCACTTATGTGGATTGGTGAACAAATCACAGAAAAAGGTGTTGGTAATGGTATTTCTATCGTGTTAGTAATTAACATTGTATCAAGAATGCCAAGTGATATTGCCGGATTATTTACTAATTACGTAACAGGAGCTAGTTCAATTGGTGGAAAACTTTTAGCAATTATCATTATAATTGCTGTAGTAGTTGGAATTATTGCATATGTAGTATGGCTTCAGGATGGTGTTCGTCACATTGGCGTTCAGATGTCTCAGAAAGTACAGGGAAGACGTCAGGTTGGTGGACAGCAGTCAACAATTCCTTTGAAAGTTAATACTGCAGGTGTTATCCCAATTATCTTTGCTTCATCAATTTTGCAATTCCCAGTTGTAATTGCATCATTTTTTGGAAAGACACCTGAATGGACAAACTATTTAAGTCAGTCACATTGGTGTAATCCTGCACATATGAAATATTCAATCGGATTTGTTGCTTACATAGTAATGATTATATTCTTTGCATATTTCTATACTTCAATAACATTTAACCCAAGAGAGGTTGCTAAGAACCTTAATGACAGAGGTGGATTTATTACAGGTATCAGAAGTGGTAAGCCAACAGTAGAATATTTGACAAATATATTAAACTATATTATTTTAATTGGAGCAATCGGACTTATTATTGCAGCTTGTATTCCAATTGTAGCTTCAGGAGTTGCTGGAGCAAATGTTTCTTTTGGTGGTACATCAATAATCATCATTGTAGGTGTTATTCTTGAAACAATAACAACAGTTAAATCAATGATGACAGAACGTAAGTATCAGAATGTAAAAGGAATCTTTTAGTAGCATAGGGGGCAGTCACCAGACTAGTCCCCTAGATTGCTAGAATAGAAAAATTAAGAAGTTGTGAGGATTGTAAGCTATGAAAATAATTATGTTAGGCGCGCCTGGTGCAGGAAAAGGGACACAGGCAAAGATGATCGCTGAGAAATATAATATACCACATATTTCTACAGGGGATATTTTTAGAGCAAATATTAAAAATGGAACTGAATTAGGAAAAAAAGCTAAGGAATATATTGATCAGGGACAGTTAGTACCGGATGAATTAACATTAGACTTAGTTATGGATAGATTTAAAAAAGATGACTGTAAAAACGGTTATGTATTAGATGGTTTCCCAAGAACTATTCCACAGGCACAGGCTTTAGATGAAGCATTAAAAGCAATTGGCGAAAAAGTTGATTATGCAATTGATGTTGATGTGCCAGATGAAAATATCGTAAGAAGAATGGGTGGAAGAAGAGCTTGTGTATCTTGTGGAGCAACATACCACGTTTTATACAACCCAACTAAAGTTGAAGGCAAGTGTGACAAATGTGGAAACGATTTAATAATAAGAGATGATGATAAACCGGAAACAGTTTTGAAAAGATTAGATGTTTATCATAAACAAACACAGCCTTTAATTGATTATTATAATGAACAAGGCGTATTAAGAAGTGTTGATGGTACAATTGACATGAATGATGTGTTTGCTGCGATAAATGATATTTTAGGAGCATAACAATGGCGGTAACAATTAAATCAGAGAGAGAAATTGAACTCATGAGACAGGCAGGCAAGTATATTGCAATGGCTCACGCAGAGTTAGAAAAAGAAGTAAAGCCTGGAATGAGTACTTATCAAATTGATAAAATTGGAGAAGAAATAATTAGAAGTTATGGTTGTATTCCTACATGCTTAGGCTATGAAGGATATCCTGCTTCATTGTGTATTTCTGTTAATGATGAAGTAGTACATGGAATTCCAAGAAAAGACCGTTTTGTAGAAAATGGTGATATTGTCAGTTTAGATTTTTGTTTAAGCTATAAAGGTTATCAGTCTGATTGTGCCAGAACATTGGCAATTGGAGAAATAAGTGATGATGCAAAACAGTTAATCGAAGTGACAAAACAATGTTTCTTTGAAGGGATTAAATATGCTAAAGAAGGTTGTCATTTATATCAGATATCAGCAGCTATAAATGATTATGCTGATAAATTCGGATATGGTGTAGTAAGAGAATTAGTAGGACATGGAATTGGCAGAGAAATGCATGAAGACCCACAAATTCCAAACTTCAGACAAAGAAGAAGAGGAATGAAGTTACAGGCTGGAATGACATTATGCATAGAACCTATGATAAATATGGGAAGAGCAGATGTAGCATTTATGGATGATGATTGGACAGTAGTAACAGATGATGGAAGCTTAGCAGCTCATTATGAAAATACAGTTCTTATTACAAAAGGAGAACCGGAAATACTTACTTTAATTTAACCGGGAAAAAAGGAGGATATATAAATGTCTAAAGCAGATGTAATTGAAATAGAAGGAAAGGTAATTGAAAAATTACCAAACACAATGTTTCGTGTTGAATTGGAAAATGGACATGTAGTATTAGCTCATATAAGTGGAAAACTTCGTATGAACTATATTAAAATTTTACCAGGAGACAAAGTAACAATTGAGATGTCACCATATGATTTATCTAAAGGAAGAATTATCTGGAGAGATAAATAATAAGGGTTGATAAATAAATTTAAAAGTTTTTGTTGCTATATTTTGACAAGTGTGTTAATATATATATAACGGACTTTTTTTGAAAGGAGGATTTTTCAATGAAGGTAAGATCATCAGTTAAACCAATTTGCGAAAAATGCAAAGTCATTAAAAGAAAGGGAAGCGTTAGAGTTATCTGCGAAAATCCTAAGCATAAACAGCGTCAGGGTTAATTTCTGACAGATTCAGTGAATATTTGGTTGTATTCACTTGTTTGTGCACTTTAAGAGGTTGTGTATATCACAACGAATTAATTTGCGGCTGCAGTAGCAATATGCTACTATTAGATATTAGTAGTAAGAAAATTTTCAAGTACGTTTTCTTACTATATTAATCAGCGAATAGCTGAGAAATAGAATGTGGATGCTTAAAAATTGCTGATTAAGCATCAAGAAACAATTTAACGTTAGGTTACATGGGTGCGCACAACATTTCAGACGTGCAAAGCACGGGCTGCGTAATTTGTGGAACTTATCAATTTAACTAATGGAGGTTATACACATGGCTCGTATTTCAGGTGTTGATTTACCAAGAGAAAAGAGAGTTGAAATTGGCTTGACTTATATTTATGGAATTGGACTTCCAAGCTCACAGAGAATTTTAGCTGAAGCTAATGTAGATCCTAACACACGTTGTAAAGATTTAACAGACGATGAAGTTAAGAAAATTAGCGAAGTTATCGATGCAAGCCAGACTGTTGAAGGTGATTTAAGAAGAGAAATTGCTTTAAACATTAAGAGATTACAAGAAATTGGATGCTACAGAGGAATTCGTCATAGAAGAGGACTTCCTGTTCGTGGTCAGAAGACAAAGACTAATGCAAGAACAAGAAAAGGTCCAAAGAGAACTGTAGCAAATAAGAAGAAATAGTACCCATAAGGGAGGTTAGTTTAAAATGGCTAAAAAAGTTACAAAGAAAGTGACAAAAAAGCGTATTAAGAAAAACGTTGAACACGGACAGGCACATATCCAGGCATCATTTAACAATACAATTGTTACATTAACAGATGCTGAAGGAAATGCTTTATCATGGGCAAGTGCTGGTGGTCTAGGATTTAGAGGTTCAAAGAAATCTACTCCTTATGCAGCTCAGATGGCAGCTGAAACTGCAACAAAAGCAGCTTTAGTACATGGCTTAAAGACAGTAGATGTTATGGTTAAAGGTCCAGGCTCAGGTAGAGAAGCAGCAATTCGTGCTTTAGCAACTTGTGGACTTGAAGTTACAAGTATCAAGGATGTTACTCCTGTTCCACATAATGGATGTCGCCCACCAAAGCGTAGAAGAGTCTAATTTAGGAGGGAATAGAAATGGCAGTAAATAGAGTTCCTGTTCTTAAAAGATGTAGATCTCTCGGTTTAGATCCGATTTATTTAGGAATAGACAAGAAATCAAATAGAAACTTAAACAGATCTAGTAGAAAAATGAGTGAATATGGTCTTCAGTTAAGAGAAAAACAGAAAGCTAAATTCATTTATGGTGTTTTAGAAAAACCTTTCAGAAATTACTTCAAGAAGGCTTCAAAGATGCCAGGTCAGACAGGTGAAAACCTTATGATTTTATTAGAACGTAGACTTGATAATGTTGTATTCCGTATGGGATATGCTAGAACAAGAAAAGAAGCAAGACAGATTGTTGATCATAAGCACGTATTAGTAAACGGAAAGCAGATTAACATTCCTTCTTACTTAATTAAAGCAGGCGATGTTATCGAAATTAAAGAAGGTTGCAAGTCATCACAGAGATACAAAGATATCGTAGAAGTGACTGGCGGAAGAACAGTTCCATCATGGCTTGAAGCAGACCAGGAAAATCTTAAGGGTGAAATTAAAGAACTTCCAAAGAGAGAAGAGATTGATGTTCCCGTAGATGAAATGCTTATTGTCGAATTATATTCTAAATAAGCTTAAGCAATTCCCAATAAAGGAGGGGCTAATTAGTGTTCGATTTTGAAAGACCAAATATAATAACAGAGAAATCAGAAGATGGTAGATATGGTAAGTTTGTTGTAGAACCTCTTGAAAGAGGTTACGGAACAACACTTGGCAATGCATTAAGAAGAATTATGCTTTCTACATTACCAGGTGCAGCTGTAAGCCAGATTAAAATTGACGGAGTTCTTCATGAATTCAGTTCAATACCAGGTGTAAAAGAAGATGTTACTGAAATAATTTTAAATATCAAACAGCTTGCTATTAAAAACAATAGTGCTACTAATGAACCAAAAGTTGCACATATTGAAGCAAGTGGAGATTGTGTTGTAACAGCAGCTGATATTCAAGTAGATTCTGATATTGAGATTTTAAACCCAGAGTTGGTTATTGCAACACTTAACGGTGGCGCAGACAGCAAGCTTAGTATGGAATTAATTATCACAAAAGGCAGAGGATACATTAGTGCTGACAAGAATAAGAATGATAGTTTACCAATTGGCGTAATTGCTGTAGATTCAATCTACACACCAGTTGAAAGAGTAAATATGTCAGTACAGAATACTCGTGTAGGCCAGGTAACTGATTTTGATAAACTTACATTGGATGTTTATACAAACGGCACTTTGGAAACAGACGAAGCTGTTAGTTTAGCAGCTAAGGTTCTCAGCGAACACTTAAAACTGTTTATTGATTTATCAGAAAATGCAAGAAATGCAGAAGTAATCGTAGATGCTGTAGATGCTGAAATCGATAAAGTGTTAGAAATGAACATTGATGAGTTGGAATTATCAGTTCGTTCATACAATTGTTTGAAGAGAGCAGGTATCAATACAGTTGAGGAATTAACAAACAAGACTCCTGAAGATATGATGAAGGTTAGAAATTTAGGCCGTAAATCATTAGACGAAGTACTTGCGAAGTTGAAAGAACTCGGCCTTGAATTGAGACCAAGCGATGAAAACTAATATTTATTAGTTTAAATATTATGGAGGTAAGAAAATGGCAGGTTATAGAAAACTTGGAAGAACTTCAAGTCAAAGAAAAGCTTTAATTAGAGGTCAGGTTACAAGTCTTTTAAATAACGGCAAGATTGTTACTACTGAAGCAAGAGCTAAAGAAATTCGTAAAGTTGCTGAAGGTCTTATTGCATTAGCAGTTAAAGAAAAAGATAACTTTGACGAAGTAACAGTTGTAGCTAAAGTAGCTCGTAAAGATAAAGATGGCAAGAATGTTAAAGAAGTCGTAGACGGCAAGAAAGTAACAGTATATGATGAAGAACAGAAGACAATCAAGAAAGATCAGCCTTCACGTCTTCATGCTAGACGTCAGATGAACAAAGTTCTTTACGATGTAACAGAAAATGCTACAGGTAAGAAGAAAGACAGAAAGAAAGTTGACTTAACTAACAAGTTATTCGATGAAATTGCTCCAAAGTATGCAGATCGTAATGGCGGATATACAAGAATTGTAAAAATCGGTCAGAGAAAAGGTGATGCTGCAATGGAAGTATTACTTGAATTAGTATAATAAATATAGTTTAACTTATATATAAAACGGACAAATGTTGTTTATAAGGCAATGTTTGTCCGTTTTGTTATATCGGCTCTTTGTCAAGCATGGGGTTAATCCAAATTATAAGAAAATATAAATAAGTAATTAATTATATATTGCTACGCCAAGTAAAGCCAATAACAAAATTTTAACTATTATAAAGTGAAATATAAAACTATATAAAAAATATTGCTATAATTTCAATAATGTGTAAAAATAAAGCGTGAATAAAACTTGAAATTCAAAACAATTTGAGGATATGACATGGGAATAATTAATATAAAACATTTGGTTCATAAATTTAAAGACAATGATGAAAATGCAGAAATAATAACAGCCATTGATGGCGTAGATCTTGATGTAGAAGAAGGAGAGTTTATTGCAATATTAGGTCATAATGGTTCAGGCAAGTCATCTTTGGCAAAACATATTAATGCGTTGCTTGCTCCGACTGAAGGAACAGTTTTAATATCTGGGATGAATACTAAAGATGAAAAGAAAATCTGGGATATACGACAACAGGCAGGAATGGTATTTCAGAATCCTGATAATCAGATTGTATCGGCTGTTGTTGAGGAAGATGTAGCATTTGGACCGGAAAATCTGGGTGTTCCAACTGAAAAAATATGGGAACAGGTAAATTATGCGCTAAAAGCAGTTGATATGACTGCGTATAGACTTCATTCTCCAATGAAATTATCAGGCGGACAGAAGCAAAGAGTAGCAATAGCAGGAATAATAGCAATGGAACCTAAATGCATTATATTAGACGAACCTACAGCAATGCTTGATCCAATTGGAAGGGAAGAAGTTATTTCAACGTTAGAAGAACTGAACAAGGCTAAAAATATAACAATTATCTTAATTACACATCATATGAGTGAAACTATACATGCAGATAAAATATTTGTAATGAATAAGGGAAAAATAGAATTACAGGGAACACCAAGAGAAGTTTTCTCTGAAGTTGAAAAAATGAAGAAATTAGGACTTGAAGTTCCGCAGGTTACAGAATTAGGCTTTGAATTACAAAAGGAAGGCTTAAACATAAAAAATGGGACATTAGAGATAGATGAGTTAGTAGATGAGATAGTTAGGGTATACAATAATAACTAGGAGGCCAAAATGGGAATACGACTTGAAAATGTATGCTACACATATGGCAGTGATACTACAAGTGAAATAAAAGCGTTAAATAACGTTAATTTGGAAATAAATAAAGGCGAATTTGTTGCAATTATAGGACACACAGGCTCTGGAAAATCAACATTAATACAGCATTTTAATGGATTGGAAAGACCAAAGAGCGGAAATGTATTTTATAATGATGAAAATATATATGAAAATAATTATGATTTGCGAAAACTTAGATGCAAAGTCGGGCTTGTTTTTCAATATCCGGAGCATCAGTTATTTGAAGAAACAGTGCTTAAAGATGTCTGCTTCGGTCCAATGAATATGGGAATGAGCAGGGAAGAAGCAGAAAAAAAGGCTAAATTAGTGCTTGAACAGGTTGGAATAAACGAAAAATGCTATAACAAATCTCCTTTCGAACTGTCAGGCGGACAAAAAAGAAGAGTTGCAATAGCAGGAGTTCTGGCTATGAATCCAGAAATAATAATCTTAGATGAACCAACTGCGGGGTTAGATCCAAAAGGAAGGGATAAAATTTTAAATAGAATTAAAGATTTACATGATAATACAGGCATAGGAGTTGTTTTGGTGTCTCACAGCATGGAAGATGTAGCAAATTATGCACAGCGCCTTATCGTAATAAATAATGGTAAGATAAAATATGATGGAATGCCAAAGGAGGTATTTAAGCATTATAAAGAATTAGAAAAGATGGGACTTAAAGCACCCCAGATTACGTATATTATGCATAAGTTAAAAGAAAAAGGATTAGATGTAGATGAGAATGTTATAACAATTGAAGAAGCACGTGAAAATATTATGCGATGTCTAAAGAAAAAAGACATTTAGAACAATAGTAATAATATATAGAAAGGTATGCAAAGTCGTAATTTAATAGATACTAAAAAGACTTTGAATTAGATAGATAAATGGCAGAAATAACATTAGGACAATATTATCCTGAAAATTCAATAATTCATAAATTAGATCCCAGGGTAAAACTATTTGGTACTTTAATATTTATAATAGCTATTTTTTTTACCAATAACATTATAGGATTACTTGCAATTGTAATGTTTTTGGCAATTATAGTAAAAATATCTAAAGTCCCATTTGCAAAAATAATAAAAGGCATAAAAGGAATATTATTTTTACTTGTATTTACGGTAGTGTTAAATATTTTGTTTACTCCAGGAATACCAATTATAACATTTTGGATAATTAAAATAACTAAAGAGGGATTAATAACAGGTGGTTTTTTAACATTTAGATTAACATTTTTAGTGTTGAGTACATCTGTTTTGACATTAACCACTACACCTAACGATTTATCAGACGGATTAGAAAAATCATTTGCATTTTTAAATAAAATACACTTTCCGGTACATGAAATGGCAATGATGATGTCTTTAGCCTTAAGGTTCATTCCGACTTTAGTTGAGGAAACAGAGAAAATAAAAAAAGCCCAAATGGCAAGAGGAGCAGACTTTGAAACAGGCGGACTTATGCAACGTGTTAAAAGTTTAATACCATTGTTAGTACCACTATTTGTTTCTTCTATAAGAAGAGCATTGGATTTAGCAATGGCTATGGAAGCGAGATGTTATCATGGTGGCAATAGAACAAAATTAAAACCACTTGTTTATAGGAAAAAAGATAAAATATCATATTTAGTATTAGTTGGCTTTTTGTGTGTAATATTAGGAGCAGGATTTGTTACGAATAATTTAGTGATGTTTAAATTTCTGAGCATAAAAGCAAGTTAAAATATGATAAATATATTAGTAAAAATAAAATTGTATTAATAAACAATAGAAAAATAAAATAAGTTATTAATAATTTGCAAATATAATCTTGTAATATATACAATTAATCGTTTATTAGGAGAACTATAAATAAATGAAGAGAGTAAAATTAATTATAGCGTATGATGGCACAAATTATTGTGGATGGCAAATACAAATAAATGGAATAACTGTTGAGGAAGTGCTTAATAAAGCTATAAGTGAATTGACAGGAGTAGAAACAGCTGTTATTGGAGCGAGTAGAACTGATTCGGGGGTTCATGCTATGGGCAATGTAGCTGTTTTTGATACGGAATCAAAAATTCCGGGTGAGAAATTTTCATTTGCATTAAATCAAAGACTGCCTAATGATATTAGAATACAAAAATCAGAGGAAGTTCCGCTGGATTGGCATCCGAGATTTTGTAATAGTACAAAAACATATGAGTATAAGATTTTAAATAGAAAATTTGATATGCCAACGCAGAGACTATATACCCACTTTGTATATATGCCCTTAAATGTTGAAAAAATGAAAGCAGCAGCAAAATATATAGTAGGGGAACATGACTTCGCAAGTTTTTGCTCATCGGGAAGTCAGGTTGAAAGTACAGTTAGAACCGTATATAGATTAGAGGCAGATAAAAATGATGATGTCATATCAATAATAATATCTGGTAATGGGTTCTTATATAATATGGTGAGGATAATTGTAGGTACTTTAATTAAAGTAGGATTGGGAGTTTATCCACCAGAACATGTAAAAGAAATAATAGAGGCAAAAGATAGAAATGCAGCGGGACCTAAAGCACCGGCATGTGGCTTAATGCTGGTTAAGATAGACTATGAGGATTGAAAAAAATAACTAAAAACTAAAGTCTAAGAAGAGATAGAAAATAATGATGATTCCACCATATAGAAGATTATTCTATATAGTGGAATTTTCTTTATTAATTGCACAAAATATTAAAGTGAGACAAATGAAGAGGGCAGAATTTAAATTTGCAAGATAACAGACAAATGAAGAATGAAGAAAAATAAATAAAATTGAAAAAAAGTGTGTCAAGCATTTTTGAAAATGTCCCAATATAATTGAAACATTAGCCCCGGCTTT
>OLSN01002538.1_pt1 | contig 13195 bp, 10 predicted proteins | sample 1672411 | NCBI WGS metagenome assembly OLSN01 (sample SAMEA3136683, study PRJEB25190) | human gut metagenome | biome: human gut; feature: human-associated habitat; material: faeces | place: Austria | collected 2013
TAAGATATCCGGTTTATCCGGAGAGTGCAGGCATTGATTTCCAAAACATCGATGAAAGAAAAGAGATATTTGCGACATGACTCTCATCAAATCCATTTCCGGCATCCGGGGAACGATCGGCGGCCCTGCGACGGAGAACCTCACCCCGCTCGATATCGTTAAATTCACCACCGCTTACGTGCGTTTCATCGCCGAATCCGCACCCGGGAAAAGGCTCAAAATCGTCGTGGGCCGCGACGCCCGTATTTCGGGCGAAATGGTCGGCGACATCATCGAAGGCACGCTGCTGGGCTGCGGCGCGGACGTAGTGAACATCGGACTCTGCACTACGCCGGGAACCGAACTGGCCGTTACGGCGCACCGGGCCGACGGCGGCATCATCATCACCGCATCGCACAACCCCCGCCAATGGAACGCCCTGAAGCTCCTGAATGCCGAGGGAGAATTTCTGAGCGACGCCGAGGGCAAGCGGGTGCTGGCGCTGGCCGAAGACGAGAACTTCGTTTTCCCGGATGTGGACCATATCGGCAAGGTCGTTTCGCGGGAATCTTACAACGACGAGCATATCCGTCGGGTATTGGCCCTGCCGCTGGTCGATGCGGAAGCCGTGCGGAAACGGCACTTCAAGGTGATCGTGGATGCGGTGAACTCCGTCGGCGGCATCGTCATACCCAAGCTGTTGCGGGAGTTGGGATGTGAAGTCGTGGAGCTCAACTGCGAACCGACCGGAGAGTTCGCCCATAACCCGGAGCCGCTGCCCGAGAACCTGACCGAAATATCGAAGGCGATCGTCCGCGAAAAGGCCGATCTGGGCGTAGTGGTCGATCCCGATGTGGATCGGCTGGCCTTCGTCAGCGAAGACGGCTCGATGTTTGTCGAGGAATATACGCTGGTCGCCGTGGCGGACTATATCCTCTCCCGCAAAACCGGCAATACGGTGTCGAATCTGAGCTCTTCGAGAGCTTTAAGCGATGTAACGCAAATGCACGGAGGAGAATATTTTGCATCGGCGGTAGGAGAAGTCAATGTAGTCGCCAAGATGAAAGAGGTCGGGGCCGTCATCGGCGGCGAGGGCAACGGCGGAGTCATCTACCCCGAACTGCACTACGGCCGCGACGCACTGGTCGGCGCCGCGCTTTTCCTGACCTATCTGGCCGAAAAAGGTATGACCATGACCGAGCTGCGCAAGACTTATCCGGCCTATTTCGCCTCGAAGAACAAGATCGAGCTGACACCGGCCATCGACGTGGATAAAGTATTGCGTGAGATGAAATCCCGTTATGCCAATGAAAAGGTGAACGATGCGGACGGTGTTAAAATCGATTTCCCGGAGAATTGGGTACACTTGCGCAAATCGAATACGGAACCGATCATCCGCGTATATACCGAAGCGAAAACGATGGCGGAGGCCGATGCGCTGGCCCGGCGGATCATTGCGGAAATAAAACAAATTTGTAATATATAAATCGATGAAAAACATTTTATTGATACTCGCTGCCGCAATTATGCTGACAGCCTGCGGAGGAAACTCCCGCCAAAAGACGACTGCCGGGGTACCCGACATGCACAATGCCGAAAACGCACTCGACTACCAGGGAACTTACAAAGGGGTTTTTCCTGCTGCGGACTGCCCGGGCATCGAGATTGAACTCACGCTTCACAACGACAACACCTATACGATGAATTCCAGCTATATGGATCGTTCTGAAGAGCCGATTCAACAGACAGGAAACTATACGGTAAAAGGCAACCTGCTGACGCTGCGCGCCAAAGTCGGCATAGGGCTTCCCGCCCCCGAGTACTACAAGGTGGAGGAAAACCGCCTGCGCCGTCTTAATGCAAAGAAGCAGCCTATCACCGGAGAACTCGCAGACCAATACGTACTCACCAAATAATCAAATTCCATGGATAAAGTAAAGAGTTACATAGAGAAGAACAAAGACCGTTTTCTCAACGAATTATTCGAGCTGTTGCGCATCCCTTCGATCAGCGCGCAATCCGATCATAAACCCGACATGACCCGATGCGCCGAATGGCTGGCCGCTTCGCTGATGAAGGCCGGTGCCGACCATGCCGAGGTACTTCCCACGGAAGGCAATCCGGTTGTTTTCGCCGAACGAATCGTCGATCCCAAAGCCAAGACCGTATTGGTGTACGGCCACTACGACGTGATGCCGGTCGATCCGGTGGACGAATGGCGCACCTCGCCGTTCGAACCGGTCGTGAAGGACGGACGCATCTGGTGCCGGGGTGCGGACGACGACAAAGGCCAGCTTTTCATGCACGCCAAGGCGTTCGAAGCGATGTGCGCGACCGACAGCCTGCCCTGCAATGTGAAATTCCTGCTCGAAGGCGAGGAAGAGATCGGGTCGCCCAGCCTCTACAAGTTCTGCGCCGACAACAAGAAGATGCTCAAGGCAGACATCATTCTGGTTTCCGATACATCGATGATCTCGATGCAGATACCTTCGATCACCTGCGGTCTGCGCGGTCTGACTTATATGGAGGTCGAAGTGACAGGCCCCAACAAGGACCTGCACTCCGGCCTGTTCGGAGGTGCGGTGGCCAATCCGGCCAATGTCCTGGCCCGCATGGTGGCTTCGCTCATCGATGAAAACGGACACGTGACGATTCCGGGCTTCTACGACGACGTGCGCGAGCTGACGGCCGCCGAGCGCAAAGCCTTCAACAAGGCTCCGTTCAACCTTACAGAATACAAGAAAGCGCTCGAAATCGGCGATGTCGAGGGCGAAGCGGGCTTTACGACCATCGAACGCACGGGTATTCGCCCCTCGCTCGACGTGAACGGCATTTGGGGCGGCTATATCGAGGAGGGGACCAAGACGGTGATCCCGTCGAAGGCTTCGGCCAAAATCTCGATGCGTCTGGTTCCCGGACAGGATTTCAAAAAGATCGCCAAGCTCTTCGAGAAACATTTCAAGGCGATCGCTCCCAAGAGCGTCAAGGTGAAGGTCAAGTTCCTGCACGGCGGTATGCCCTACGTGGCTCCGACCGATATGCCGGCTTACAAAGCGGCGGAAAAGGCCATCGCCGACACGTTCGGCAAGAAACCACTGCCGTTCTATTCGGGCGGCTCGATTCCGATCATCAGCGGATTCGAAAATATCCTGGGAATCAAGTCCCTCCTGATCGGATTCGGCCTGGCGGAGGACGCCATCCATTCGCCCAACGAGAGCTACGGACTCGACCAGTTCTACAAGGGGGTCGAAACGATTCCGCTGTTTTATAAATATTTCGCTGAAAAGTAAACAGGCAATACGATTTCAAAAACGGGACAATATCCGAAGGATATATCCCGTTTTTCGTACATTACGGATACGTTTGTTCAAAAAGATAGGATCTTTGATTTCGTTGTAGATACTTCGCCTCGGCAAATGCAAATAAAATTTGCTTTTGCGCCCGGCTCATTCGTATCTTTACAAAAAAAGAAGATGGAAAGGTTCGAACGAGTTCAAACAACCCACGCTCGAAGCATACGCGGAGGGCACTTGTGAACTCTACGATGCAAGGAGTAGGAAAACAGAAAGTTAAGTTTGGCTCTCACTCACCTTGCACTATTTTTATAGAAGATAGGATTCGGTTCAGCAATCTTTGCGTGCAAGTTCGCACGATTGCTCTTCCCTTTCACTATCTTTGACATAGTCTTAGATAGGATGCGCCTTGGAAAATTGAGAACAAATTCCCGTTTTCTCCCGGCTTTCACTATCTTTGCAAATCGCAAAAAGAATACATTATGTGTGGAATTGTAGGTTACGTGGGTAAACAGCAGGCTTACCCCATTCTGATAAAAGGACTTCACCGCTTGGAATATCGCGGTTACGACAGCGCAGGACTCGCACTGGTCAATCGGGAAGGAGTTCTGAACGTGTTCAAAAGCAAGGGCAAAGTCGCCGATTTGGAACATTTCGTCGAATCCAAGGATCTGGACGGAACGATCGGCATCGCCCACACCCGTTGGGCGACACACGGCGAACCGAACGACATCAACGCCCATCCCCACTACTCCGATTCGGGCAATATCGCCCTGATCCACAATGGTATCATCGAAAATTACCGGGTGTTGAAAGAGGCGCTGATCGAAAACGGTTACACGTTCAAGAGCGACACCGACACGGAGGTACTGGTCAATCTGATCGAATACATCCGTACGTCGAACAACTGCACGTTGCTGGAGGCCGTCCAGCAAGCATTGAAGCAGGTGATCGGCGCATACGCTATCGCCGTAGTGGAGAAGGGCAACCAAGATCAAATCATCGCGGCACGCCGCAGCAGCCCGATGGTCATCGGTATCGGCGACAAGGAGTTTTTCCTGGCATCGGACGCGGCGTCGATCGTGGAATATACGGACAAGATCGTCTATGTCAATGACGGCGAGGTAGTGGTCATGGATCGCAACCACCCGCTGAAGATCGTAACGCTCGACAACCAGGAGAGCAAGATCGACATCAAGAAGTTGCAGCTCAGCATCTCCCAGCTCGAAAAGGGCGGCTATCCGCACTTCATGCTCAAGGAGATCTTCGAGCAGCCCAAGACCATCGTGGACTGCATTCGGGGCCGGATCAACCCCGAGACGTACGACGTGATCCTGTCGGGCATCATGGACAACCGAGAGCGGTTTCTCAACGCCCGGCGCATCATCTTCGTGGCTTGCGGCACCTCGTGGCACGCATCGCTCATCGGGGAGTACCTGATCGAGGATTTCTGCCGCATTCCGGTCGAAGTGGAATACGCTTCGGAGTTCCGTTACCGCAATCCGGTGATTTATCCCGACGACATCGTGATCGCCGTATCGCAGTCGGGCGAAACGGCCGACACGCTGGCCGCTATCGAGCTGGCCAAGCAGAACGGTGCGTTCGTCTATGGCATCTGCAACGTGATCGGCTCGTCGATCGCCCGGGCTACCGATTCCGGCACTTACATCCACGTAGGGCCTGAGATCGGCGTGGCTTCGACCAAAGCCTTCACGGGACAGGTAACGGTACTTACGATGCTGGCGCTGATGATCGCCCGTGTCAAGGGTACGATCGACCAGGAGTGCTCGCGCAAGATCGCCAAGCATCTGCTCGATCTGCCCGCCGTGTTGGAAGAGGTGCTCCGCCTGAACGACCGGATCGCCGACTTCTCGAAAATCTTCACCTACGCGCACAACTTCATCTACCTGGGACGCGGGTACAACTACCCCACGGCGCTGGAAGGTGCGCTCAAACTCAAGGAGATCTCCTACATCCACGCAGAGGGCTACCCTGCCGCCGAAATGAAACACGGTCCGATCGCCCTGATCGACGCCGAGATGCCGACCATCGCCATCGCGACGCCGGATCACACCTACGAAAAGACCGCCAGCAACATCGAGGAGATCAAGGCCCGGGGCGGCAAGGTTATCACCGTGATCGCCAAGGGCGACGAGCAGGTACGCAAGAGCTCCGACTACTTTATCGAAGTGCCCGTCGTGGCGGAGTGCCTGATGCCGATCGTGGTATCGGTGCCGTTGCAGTTGCTGGCGTATCATATCGCTGTCAATAAAGGGCGCGACGTGGACCAGCCCCGCAACCTGGCCAAGTCGGTAACGGTGGAGTAATGACAAGACCGATACAACAAGAATCAGCCGCAACCTAAAGGTTGCGGCTGATTTTATATTATTGATGATTTCGGAAGGTGCGTTCGCCGATCTATTCCCGACTCTACCCGCAATCTGAACAGCAGCGGAAACTCCATACGGAATATTCTCGACAGCAATCCGTCGCCGAACCATCACCGAGCATACTCATCGGACACATCGCATCATTGTCCAGCCGGCATAAATCGAGGCCGATTCGAACCGTAAGCACACACTTCCGCATCCTTTTTACAGGAAATTCGATGCGATGTATTCGGCCAACGTGAAGTTCTTGCGGACTTCAGGGGCGCCGATCGTCGTTTCGTCGGTTTCGATCATCAGCGGTTCCTTATCCACGACGAGTTTCGAGAGGAAAGCATCGATCGCATCCCGGTTGCCGTCCATCGGCGCCGTGGCGATGACGTGTGAGGCGTTCTCGACCGAATAGAAATAATACGGGGAGTTCATCGCGCGGAGCTGCCCGGCGATGTACTTCGAGCCGAAGAAACCGACGCCGCTCTCGCGGATCACATTATACGGTACGTTCGCATCCGCATCGCCGTGAAAAAGCATCATCGGCGCGGGCTGCGATGCCCAAACGAGCTCCTCGCCCATTTCGAAGATCGCCCCGGCGAAAGAAACGATACCCGCGTAGCGGAAGCCGACAGGCAGGTGTTGCACCAGCGGCGAAGCGTTGCAGAGGGCGTATTCGCCGTGCAACACGGTGATCGCTCCCGCACTCGACCCACAGGCCACGATCTGAGAGGAGTCGATACCCCACTCGTCTGCCTTGTCCACGATAAAAGCGGTGGCGTCGTAAAGATCCTCGACAGCCATCGAGATCGTCCGGGCCATACCGAGCATCATATTTTCGGGCGAGAGGTCCCCCGAAGCGACGACCTGCTTCAGACCAAGACGATAGTCGATCGATACCACGTCGTACCCCTGATTAACCATGTAATGAAAGAACGGAAGGTACCGCTCCGCATCGCGCTCCCCAGCGATGAAGCCGCCGCCGAAAACGAAGACCAGACAGGGCCGGGCATCGTCCTGCTCGACCGAAACGGCCGTATAGCGATCCAGGAAGAGGCTGTCCGTACCCTTTACGGCATAGAGATCCGTATATTTGGCAATCCGGGGCGCCTGCTCCGTACAAGCAGTAACGAACAGCATCGAAACCAACAAGAGGTAAATTGCTTTTTTCATATTTTCTAAAATTAAACGTAGTCATATCCTTCGGTGCACCTGTCGGGAATGTAACGATCCAAGTTCCCTCCGAAAAGAGGATTCGGGTGAGAGTCTGCCTTACGGACAAGGCCATGAACCGCAGATAAGCACGTCTTCGGTTCGATACTGCGACCGTCGGATAAAGTAATAATTATCAAATCATTTCGTCGTATGCGAACTGCACAGCACGGTTCAGAATATCCGAAAAATGTTTCGTCTTACGAAATTCGTGCAGCGTGTTCTTCAATAACTCCTTGTCCAACATAAACTCCGGCGCGAGGCGTTCGGTGATATAGACATCCTTGAGTTTCAGCCATTCGTCGTACGGACTGCCGGGGGCATACCCTTTCGGCAGACGCTTGAGTTTGTTCGACTCGTCGAGAACGAATCCTTTCGCCTCACGGATGGCTGCTTCAATTTCCGCGCCATTGTCCAGGATCTCGTCCCGCACGCTGCGCAGCACTTCCGGCAGCGGACAGTAAAGCCCCGTAGTGAGCTGATGCCCCTGCGACCAGGAGCGTTCGTCCCACACCGGTTCGACGTGGAAATAGTAGCCCGAATAACCGCCTTTCTTGCCACGGGGAGCAACGAAAGCCCCCATGTGGGTCTTGTACGGTGTCTTGTCGGGGCTGAAGCGGGTGTCGCGGTAGATGCGCCACGTGCAGTCCTTGACCGTAAGTCCGCGCACGGACGGATCGAAAGCGGCGATGCCGTCGATCAGCTTCGCCGTAAACACCTCGAAACAGGACAAGGCCCGTTTGTACATCTCCTTGTGAGAGTCAAACCAGGCCTTGTCGTTGTTTTCGTGCAGGAGCGTGAGAAATTCTACTACCTGCTTCATATTATGCTACCATGCGAAGAGCGGATAGTTAGCCATCATAGCGTTGACCTCCTTGCGAACGGCGGCGATGTTCGCCTCGTTCTCGGGATCGCTCAATACACGGTCGATCAGCGCTACGATCTCCTCCATCTTGTCCTCCTTCAGACCACGCGTGGTGATAGCCGGAGTACCGAAACGCAGACCCGAAGTCTGGAACGGCGAACGACTGTCGAACGGCACCATGTTCTTGTTGGTGGTGATGTCGGCGGCAACCAGGCACTTCTCGGCCAGCTTACCGGTCAGTTCGGGGAACTTCGTGCGAAGATCGACGAGCATCAGGTGGTTGTCCGTACCCTCGGAAACGATCTTGTAACCGCGCTTGGTGAAGGCCTCGGCCATCGCCTTGGCGTTCTTCTGCACCTGCTTCTGGTACTCCTTGTAGCTGGGATCCAGCGCTTCGCCGAAAGCGACTGCCTTGGCTGCGATCACGTGCTCCAGCGGACCGCCCTGGATACCGGGGAATACGGCCGAATTGAGGATCTGCGACATCATCTTGGTCACGCCCTTCGGAGTCTTGAGTCCCCAGGGATTCTCGAAATCTTTGCCCATCAGGATAATACCGCCACGGGGACCGCGCAGGGTCTTATGGGTGGTAGAAGTCACGATGTGAGCATACTTAACCGGATTCTCGAGCAGACCGGCAGCGATCAGACCGGCCGTGTGAGCCATGTCGATCAGCAGGATGGCGCCTACTTTGTCCGCGATCTCGCGCATACGCTTGTAGTCCCACTCACGCGAATAAGCCGAAGCACCGCCGACGATAAGCTTGGGTTTGTGCTCCACGCTTTCCAGCCGGGCCTTGAAGTTGGGCATATAGTCCAAATACTGGCTCAAATCCAGAAAGAAGCCTTCCTGACCATACTTGTTCACATCCGCGCGGCTCATGTCCAGCTCGGCCAGAATGTCCGGCAGCTCGTCGGAAGCCATCATCAGGGAAAGCTGGGTTTCCCATGCGTCAGTGGAATAAGAGGTGATGTCCAGATGGATGCCGAGGCGTTTCTCAATTTCCGAAACGATGTCGCGATCCTGATAATCGGCGGCGCTGGGTGCGTTCTTGGCGGCCATGGTCAGCACGACTGGTTCGTCCGCCAGCGCGCTCACCGGCGCAATGGCCAGCAGCATCATCGCTGCCAGCGCCAGAGATAGGAAACGGGAAAAGCGGTTCTTCATGGGGTAGGTTCCTCCTTTATGATCGATTTTTTCTATGATCGTTCAGCCCTTGACAGAGCCGATCATGATCCCTTTGGCAAAGTACTTCTGCACCCACGGATAGATCACCATCATGGGCACGGTGGAAACGATAATAACGGCGTACTTAATCATATTGGCCGTGTCCGCCTGCTTGATCAGCTCCTGCATGGCGTCCGGGGACAGGTTGTCGGCGTTCATCAGCTGGTCGCTGACAAACTGTCCCAGCGTCAGGATCTCCCGCAGGAACACCTGCAGCGGGTATTTTTCCCGGCTGGTCAGGTAGATCAGGGCGTTGAAATAGCTGTTCCAATGGGTTACACCGTAGTAAAGGATCAGCACCACGATGATGGGCGAGGACAGGGGCAGAACGATCCGCCGCAGAATGCCGAAATCGCTGCATCCGTCCAGAAACGCCGCTTCATGCAGCTCCCAGGGAATGGTATTGGCAAAGAAGGTACGCGCCACGATCAGGTTGTAGGTGGAGACCGCGCCGCAGATCAGCAGTACTGCCCGGCTGTTCAGCAGTCCCAGCTGTCGGATGTTCAGATAGCCGGGGATCAGCCCTCCGCCGAAATACATGGTGATCATGAACAGCGTCATGATGAAGCCCTTGCAGGGGCAGTCTCTCCGGGAAAGGGCGTAGGCCGCGGGAACCGTCAACGCCAGATTGATGAGCGTTCCAAAGAAGGTGTAGAAAATGGTGTTGGCATAGCCCGTCCAGATCTCCTGATAGTTGAAAATAAAGCGGTAGGCCTCCAACGTGGGGTCGATAGGCAGCAGGATCATTTTCCCGCTGGCTACGGCCTTGGGGTCGCTGATGGATGCGCTGATGACGAACAGCAGCGGGTAAAGGGTCACGATGGTGATCAAAATCAGCAGTGCGTAATTGACCCAGACGAAGACCCGATCTCCCCGGGAAAGCCGGGGCTTGCTCCGCCGGCTTGCGGCATGGATGCTCACGTTCATGTTTCTTTCTTCCTCCATTACCAAAGACTGGAATGGGCCAGCGACTTGGACAGCGTATTGGCCAGCACCAGAATGACGCAGTTGACGGCTGAATTGAACAGACCCGTAGCTGTGGAGAATGCGAAGTCCTTCTGCACCATACCGACCTTATACACATAGGTGGAAATGACCTCGGAGCCCGTCAGATTGGTGGCGTTCTGCAGGGCGTAGACCTTTTCGTACCCCACATTCAGCAGGGAACCGCACTGCAGGATGAACAACACCAGCATCGTGGGCACCAGCACGGGAAGGTTGATGTAGAAAATCTTCTGCAGCCGGTTCGCACCGTCGATCTCCGCCGCCTCCAGCAGGGATTTATCTACGCCGGACAGCGCCGCAAAGTAAATGATGGAGCTCCACCCCGTGGACTGCCAGATGCCGCTGAGGACATATACCCATTTGAAGTCGGGCGCGCTCTGCATAAAGGCCACCGGCTCCAGCCCGAACAGCCCCAGCGCCTTATTGATGATTCCCGAATTGGGATTGGTGAACAGGATCACCATGCCGCATACCACGATGGTGGAAATAAAATGGGGCGCATAGGAGATGGTCTGGAAGGTGCGCTTGATCTTTTCGTGCTCGATCTCGTTCACCATCAGGGCCAGCAGGATGGGCATGGGGAACCCCATCACCAGCGACAAAATGCTGATGGTAAGCGTATTCTTCAAAATGATCGGGAACCAGTAGGAGCTGAACAGCCGCTGAAAATTCTCCAGCCCGCACCAGGGGCTGCCCAGGATGCCCAGCTTGAATTTATAGTTCTTGAAGGCGATCACCACGCCGTACATGGGCTTATAATGAAAAATCAGCAGATAGATCAGCGCCGGAAGCACCATTAGAAGCAGCTGCCAGTGAAGCTGGCTTTTCCGGCGGCGCGGCGTCAAGGCGGCCGCGCTGTCCATTCGGTTCGTCATTCTCCATTCACTCCTGTTGCGTTTTGCTATGGCCCGATTATAGGCGGACGAATCGTTTTCGTAAATATAGTCAAATTCACAGCAGGACAATCGTTCGGAAAAAGGACGTTTTTTTCGGCTTTTTCTTTTGCTCGTGGTGAATTTGACCACGTTTTTGCCAAATCGGTTTTATTTCTGGTGTACAGCGAATTTCACCCTTCTATTTTGGAGAGAATTTGGCCACATTGACAGTTTTATTTCATCATGCTACAGTGTGTGCAAATGATACAGCATGGATTTTTCTAGGCTTTCCCTAGGCTTTCCATCGTTTGAACAGGAGGAACGACAGATGTCCAGGAAATTTGTTCTCATCGGCGCGGGCAGCCACGTTTTCACCCGCAATCTGGTTCGGGACATTCTCACCTTTCCCGCTTTTGCCGACGCGACCATCGCTTTGGTAGACATCAACCCCGAAGGGCTGGAATACGCGCGCCGTGCGGTGCAGCACATCATTGACGCAGGGCATTACCCCGCCAAGCTGATCTGCACCACCGATCGCACGGAGGTGCTTCCCGGGGCGGACGGCGTGCTGAGTATGCTTATGGCCCAGCCGTTGGAGGTTTTTCGGCGTGATCTGGAAATCTGCGAAAAGTACGGTGTCAAGATCAATGTGGGCGACACCCGGAACCCCGCGGGCATTTTCCGTTTCCTGCCGCACCCGTCATGCTGGACGTGCTGAAGGACGTTCAGCGTTACTGCCCCAACGCGGTCTTTCTGAACTACACCAACCCCATGGCCATGCTCTGCCGCGCCATGCAGGAGGCCGCGCCCGAGGTGCTCACCACCGGCCTGTGCCACAGCGTACAGCACGGCATTGAAAAATTCAGCAAAATTCTGAATATCCCTGTGAATGAAATCGAATACACCTGCGCCGGCATCAATCATCTGGCCTATTATCTGAAGCTGACCCACAACGGAGAAAACCTGTACCCGGCCCTGCGGCAGCGCACGCTGAACGATCCGGCGGTGTATGACGAGGACATCGTTCGCAACGAGGTCTTTCTAGCGCTGGGGTATTATGTGACCGAATCCAGCGGACATTTTTCCGAGTACAGCCCGTGGTTCCGCAAACGGGACGACCTGCTGGAAAAATACTGCTACCGAGGCACCAGCTGGAACACGGGCCGCACCAACTTCACCATCGAAGTCCGGGAAAAACGGAAAGCAGACTACTACACCGATTTGGAAAAATTTCTCAACGAACCGGCCGACCTCCAGCGCGGCAACGAGTACGCCGCCAGCATTTTCAACGCCCTCTTCGGGGACGGCCAGCTGTACTCCTTCAACGGCAACGTGCGCAACTACGGCCTGATCGACAATTTACCGGCGGGAGCCTGCGTGGAAGTGCCCGTTCTGGCCAGCCGCAACGGCCTGCAGCCCATTCACGTGGGGCCGATCCCCGACGAACTCCTCCCCCTGATGCATCTTTCCAGCCAGATCGAGGAAATGGCGGTTCGCGCCTGCTTCGAGGGCGACCGCGAACTGATTTACAAGGCGATCTGCTACGACCCGCTCACCTCCGCCGTGCTGGATCTGCGGGAGATTCGCCAGCTGGTAGACGAACTGTTCGCTTTCAGCGAGCCCTGGCTCCCGGCGGGGATGCGCCGCAAGAATTAAACGTCCGCTTCCAAAGCTTTGCGGCCCGTTTTTCGAAACCAAACGCCATACCGCAGCGATTTCTTCATCAACGCTTCCATTAAAAAACGTCTCCCCCGCTTTGCAGGGGAGACGTTTTGCGTTTCAGTCGTTTTACTGTTCCGCCTTGGTAATGTCCTTACCGAAGTATTTTTCAGAAATGCGGGTCAGTTCACCTTCCGCGTCCAGCTCGGCAATGGCCTCATTGACCGCCGCCAGCAGAGAAGCGCTGCGTTCTTCCTTGCGCATGGGCAGGGACACCTTGGAGGCTTCGTCCGTCAGGGCGACCACCTTCAGGTTCGCATCGGGATGGACGTTCATGTAATCGTAGAAGGAGACCTCCGCGTTCAGCGTCGCATCCGCGCGGCCGGACAGCACCATCTGTATGGTCTGATCCAGCGTATCCACCCCGGCGGCGGTAGCGCCGTAGCTCTCAGCCAGCGTCATGTAGGTGCTGGCGATGGAGTTGGCGGTATGCTTGCCCTTCAGATCCTCGAAGGACTGAATATCGGTATTGTCGCCCCGCACGATCAGCGCCGTACGGATATAGCCGTAGGGCGTGGAGAAATCATACTTCTGGGCGCGCTCGTCCGTCACTTCCACGCCGTTGGCGGCAATGTCGTAACGGCCGGAGTCCAGCCCGGCGAAGATGCCGTCCCACTCGGTCTCAGCAAAGGTAGCCGTCAC
>OLSN01002539.1_pt1 | contig 13194 bp, 9 predicted proteins | sample 1672411 | NCBI WGS metagenome assembly OLSN01 (sample SAMEA3136683, study PRJEB25190) | human gut metagenome | biome: human gut; feature: human-associated habitat; material: faeces | place: Austria | collected 2013
AGTAGCCCTCGTCGATATACTCCTGATCAGGATTCAGCGCAGCCTCAATGGCGGCGTAACCAGGGTTGGAGATGGGGCCGGCGGGCAGGCCGCTGATGGAATAGGTGTCGTACAGGGCCAGCACATCGTCGGGGATAGCGCCCTGATCCGGCCAGCCGTAGTACTGGGCCGTGGGAGAGTTCCAGAGGTAGTTGTTCTCGCTGTCCTGCATGATATAGCTGCAGGCGTTGGATTCCAGCTTATGCTCGGCCCACTGCGGGTCGTCGGACTCAAGACGGTTGTGGAAGCAGGCGCTGACCTTGGCATCCTCGCTCTCGAGACCGGCCTCCTCCTGAATGAAGCTGGCCAGCTTGACCGCGTCGTCGAGCGTGGTGCCCCTGGCGGCAATGGTATCGGCCAGGGCGGCGGTCTTGTTGGCAAACTCGCTGTACATGGTATCGACGTAGTAGTAGACGTCTTCGTCCGTGTAGACGTTGTAAGTTTCGGGGTAGAGATAACCTTCGCACTTCATCAGGCGGCCGTTATCGGGGATCTGGTTCCAGAAATCATACTGGCTGAAATCGGAGCCGTCGGTGCCGTTGGCGCAGTTGAGGAAGGTGTCCACATCGTCCACCAGCCCGGCATCCACAAAGATCTGGGCCACGCCGACAGCGGTAGTACCCTCGGGGATGGTGACGTTGGTGGTGGCGCGGCGCACGGCCTCGGAGAGAGTCTTGATAATGTCGTTGTAGCTCATGCCAGAGCGCAGCGTAAAGTCGCCATACTGGATGCCGTCGGCCTTGCCGCTGTATTTGGCGTATTGTTTAAAGAGCCAGTCATACTGGATGATGCCCGCATCCTTCAGCTGGGTGGCAATGCTGCTGACGGAAGAGCCCTGTTCGATGGAGACGGTCTGCTCGGCACCCAGGTCGGTGCCGCCGTCGATCTCGCTGTAGAACTGCATGCCTTTATAGGCACCAAAGCCCACCAGCGCCAGGATGATGATAACGATCAGGCAGCCCACGGGGAAATGGCGGCGATGTTCCTCTTCTTCCTCGTCGTCCTCATATTCCGGCTCGGGTTTCGGCTTGCGGCGGGGCTTGGGGGCCGGGGCCGGAGTAGGCTGGGTCTTGGGCTGCGGCGCGGGGGCGTTCTGCGGGGTCTCCCCGCTGGTACGGCTGATTTTCATAAGCTTTCTCTTTTCTGTTTTGTAATCCTGTTATAGGCGGTCAGCGTTTATCTGCCGTTACAGCAGCATACGGAAATACACATCGGTCACCGGGAATTCTCCGTGCAAAAAGGCGATCATGCCATACCCGCAGCGCCGCCCGGCCCCCAGGTAGAGCGTCTGGTTTTCGGCCAGCAGCACGCGGGCGTTTTCGGCGCCGGTCTTTTCCCGGGCAGCCTGCAGCAGTTGGTCAGCGCAGTGGTCGTTATCGGCCTGCAATTCAATAAACTGCAAAGTATCGCCTTTGGTGTAATAGAGACCGTAGCCGCGCCGGTCGGACACAACGGTCAGGCCGCGGCGGTACAGCTGAGTCATCATCTCGTTCATGGCAGTCTCCGGCAGAGTGATGCAGCCGGGCTGGCAGCGCAGGCGGCGCTCCATCAGGTGGCGCACGGTCAGGCTGTCGAACTGGGCCTGGGCCAGCAGGTTGCGGCGGATGGGTTTGCTCACCACCCGCAGCGGCAGCAGGTTTTTAAAGCCGAGATCCGCCAGGTGGGAGGCATCGGCGGCGGTGTCCGGCGTCATCACGGCGAAATCGCAGCCGTTCTTGGCAAAGGCGCGCAGGGCGCCCTCCAACAGTTTGGGCAGCAGTTTGTCCGCCGGGACGCCTTTGTCCGCCGCCAGGCCGGTGAACCAGATGCCCTTGCGGTGGGCGTAATGCACCGGCACAGCGGCCAGCATCAGGGCGGGTGGCGCACCGGGCTTTTCCAGCAGCAGGATGTTTTCCAGCCCTGCCACCCGCTGCAGCCAGCCGGCGGCGTCCTCGGCGGAATCACCGGTGGCGGCGCGGCGCAGCCGGGTCAATGCGGTAAGATCTTCTGCGGCGGCGATCCGCAGCATAGGCTTCTCCCCTTTCCGCGCAGTTCCTTTGCGCGCAATTTAAAGGACCGTTTCCAGTTCCTTGAGGATCTCATCATTGATGCTTTCAATCGTGCGCATCCGACGCTCTTCACTGTCCGGGGCCACCGGCTCGGTGCACTCGATGCGTTTCCAGCCCAAAGTGCGGGCGCAGTACTCGGCGGCGGCACGGCTGCGGGCGATATACTCCCGGTCCTTCTCCTGGATGTCCTTTTTCTCCTCGTGGCCCTGGTAGCGTTCGGTCAGCAGCCGCTGGGAGACCTCGGGGTCGACAGCCAGATAGATGACCTCATCCGGGGTCGGGATGCCGATCTTCTTGTACTCGAAATCGAACAGCCAGTTCAAAAATCCGTCCCAGTGCATCGGCGGCAGTTTGGAGCACTGGTGTACCGCGTTGGAGGTGGTGTACCGGTCGGACAGGACTAAACCACCCTCGCGGTAGAACTCGCCCCAGTCGGTCTTGTAGCTGGCAAAGCGATCGACGGCGTAAAAGCTGGAGGCCGCGTAGGCGTTGACATCGTCGGGATGCTCGCCAAACTCCCCTGCCAGGTACATTTTGACGAGGGCCGAGGAATTGCTCTCGTAATTTGGGAAGGTGATCTGGCGCAGGTCCGCGCCGCGCTGGCGCAGGCGGTCCGCAGTCAACTTGGTCTGGGTGCCCTTGCCGGAGCCGTCCAGCCCTTCAAAAATGATGAGTTTACCCATTCGGGAGTGCCTCCTTTTTGAGTGCAGCATATTTTTCCCGTACTTCGGCCTGTTTGCCGCAGCACATGCGGCCCTCCGGGCAGGGGCCGGTCAGGCAGCGGGGGCCTGCCGCGGCAAAGATATGCGGGGCCAGCGGCAGCACGAGTTTGAGCATTTCGTCGGCCACAGCGCGGATCTCCCACTGGGCGCGGTTGCAGCAGCGCAGGTTGAAGAAGTTTTGCAGGCTGCGGCAGTTCATCGTCATGACCATCTTGGTCTCGCAGGCGTTGGGCAGCACAAAGCGGGCGTCCTCGTTGGCCTGCTTGGAGGCCTTGGCCCGTGCGGCCTTTTCATCCATGCCCTGGGCCACGAACTTGGCGGTGTGGGCATCCTCCAGCGTGTGGACGAGCTCGAGGTACTTTTTTGCGTCGTCGTTCATCGAAGCGATAAACTGGGCCTTGGCTTCGGGGATGGCCTCGATCTCCGGCGGGATGACATAGCGGAAATCTTCGAGCCGGACATAGCGCTGGCTCTGCACGCTGAAGCTGCCGATGCGGTGGCGGGTGACCTGCGCCAGGAAGGTGCGGGACACGCCCTCGATGCCGAAGGTGAAGCTGGCGTGCTCAATGGGGCTGGCATGGCCGACATCGGAAAGTTTCTGCAAAAAGGCGGCGGTCTTCTCGGGGGTCAGGCCCTCCAGCAAAGTATCGATATGCGCGTCAGAGTAGCAGAGCTTGGCTGCGGCTGCTATGGTGCGCTCGGGGTCGTTGGTATGGGCGATCAGTTCAACCAGCATGATTTCTTCATCCTTTTATGATAGTCCTTATTCCTCGGTCAGTTTTTTCAGCGGAGCGTAGTTGGCCATCGTCTTTTTTACACCCACGCGGTCGAACTGGATCTCAACGATGCAGTCGCCTGCGATGGGGGTAGCCTTGATGACCTTGCCCTTGCCAAACACGCGGTGCTCAACAAGGTCACCGGGGGCGTAGCTGACGGCCTCTTTCTTTTTGGGCGCGGCGGACGGCGTGCCTGCCAGCGTGGAGGTGCCAGCCCCCGCCGGGGTGGCGTGGTGGGGGTTATTGCTGCGGCCATAGCCGGTGCCAAAACCGGTGGATTGCACATTGTGGCGGCCACCGGAATAGTTGGGGCTTTCGTGTCCGCCGCTGGCAAAGCCGCTGCTGTAACCGCCGCCAAAACCGCCGCGGGGGCGGGCGTTATACTCGCTGTTGAGGTAGCCGCGGGATGCGCCGGAGTAGCCGCTGCGCCCGCCGGGCACGTTGGTGCTGTAACTGCCGTAACCGGCGCCGAACCCACCGCCGCTGTAGGCCAGCTCGGGGCTTTGGGTCTCATCCAGCAGGTCGGGGTCGATTTCAGACAGGAAGGTGGACGGCGGGTTGCGGCGGGTCTGGCCGAAGATCAGGCGGCTGCGGGAGGAGGAAAGGTACAGTTCCTTTTTGGCGCGGGTGATAGCCACGTAGCAAAGGCGGCGTTCCTCTTCCATGTCCTCTTCATTATAGCGGGCCATGTCGCCGGGGAAAACACCGTCTTCCATACCTACAACAAAGACGTAGGGGAACTCCAGGCCCTTGGCGGAGTGGATGGTCATCATCGTGACGCTGTCGGCGTCCTGGTCATAGCTGTCCAGGTCGGAGATCAGGGCGACTTCCTCGAGGAAACCTGCCAGGGTCGCGTCCTCGCCGTTCTGGTCGACGTAGGTCTTGACCGAGCTGATGAGCTGGCCCAGGTTCTCAAGGCGGGTCTGGCCTTCCTCTTTTTGGGCTTTCAGCATAGCCTCGTAGCCGGATTTTTTCACGACCTCGCCGGCGAATTCATCCAGCGGCAGCGTGACCGAGAGGTCGCACAGCTCGCGGTACATCTCATAGAATTTTTCCAGCGGGGCGGCGGCACGCTGCAGTTCGGGGTATTCCCGCACATGGCCGATGATCTCCAGCATGGGCACACCGTTTTTGGCGGCCAGGTCGCCGATCTTTTCAATGGTGGTGGCACCGATCTTACGGGCGGGTTCATTGATGATGCGGCGCAGGCGCACATCGTCCCGCGGGTTGACGATGACGGCCAGGTAGGAGTTGATGTCCTTGACTTCCTTGCGGTCAAAGAAGCGCTGGCCGCCCACGATGCGGTACGGGATGCCCGCGCGGGCGAAGTAGGTTTCGATGGGGTTGGACTGGGCATTCATGCGGTAGAGCACGGCGTGGTCCCGCAGGTGGGCACCCTCCCGCAGATGCTCGCCGATGATGTCGGCCAGATGGCTGGCTTCGTCCTGCTCGTTGGAGGCGGTGTAGTGGTGGACCTTTTCGCCGTCGCCGTTCTGGGTCCACAGAGTCTTGCCCTTGCGGCCTGCGTTGTTTTTGATGACGCTGTTGGCGGCATTGAGGATGTTGGAAGTGGAACGGTAGTTCTGTTCCAGGCGGATGGTCTTGGCCCCCTTGAACACCTGCTCAAAGTTGAGGATATTCTCGATGGTGGCGCCGCGGAACTTGTAGATGGACTGGTCGTCATCACCGACAACGCAGACATTGTTGGAGCCGCCCGCCAGCAGGCGCACAAGGTTAAACTGGGCAATGCTGGTGTCCTGATACTCGTCCACAACTACGTACTTGAACTTATCCTGATAGTAGCGGCGGGCTTCCTCATCGTTTTGCAGCAGCTTGACGGTGTGGTAGATCAGGTCGTCGAAGTCCATCGCGCCCGCCTTTTTCAGCCGGGCGGCGTAGGTGGTGTAGATTTTGGAGATGAGCGCCGCCTTGGTGTCGCGGGGGGCCTCCGAGGCAATATCCTCGGCCGAGAGCAGCTTGTCTTTAAAGGAGCTGATCTGGCTGACAGCTGACTTAACCGGCAGGAATTTGTCGTCGATCATCAGATCCTTGTAGATCTGCTTGATGACGCGCTGCTGGTCATCGGAATCGTAGATGGTGAAGCTTTTGGGGAAGCCGATGCGCTCGGCATCCCGGCGCAGGAAACGTACGCAGGCCGAGTGGAAGGTGGACGCGAAGACGTCGCCGCCGAGGGTCTCGCCCAGCATGGCGCGCAGACGTTCTTTCAACTCCCCTGCCGCCTTGTTGGTAAAGGTGATGGCCAGCACGTTCCAGGGGCGGGCCGGGCGCACGGCGAGATAGGCCGTTTCGCGCGGCAGGTCGCGGCCGGTGGCCACGGCAGTGCGCAGGTCGTTGAGATCCTGCTCGGTAACGGGGCGGGCCAGCTCTTTGCTGCCGTGGGCCGAGCCAAAGCGGATGATGTTGGCGATGCGGTTGACCAGCACGGTGGTCTTGCCGGAACCGGCACCCGCCAAAATCAGCAGCGGGCCTTCGGTGGTAAAGACGGCCTGGCGCTGCATGGGGTTCAGTTTGGTAAAGCGGGCTTCGATATATTGATCGCGCAGGGCGAGATATTCACTGGTAAGATCGGGCATGAAGTTTGTTCCCTTTCTGGTCATTCCCCGGCAAAGGGGTCGTGGTTATTTTGCAAGCGCTTGTGCCAGGCTTTGGGAGTGGCATCGCGGAAGCCGGCGGTAAGGTAGCAGCCCTCGCTCAAACTGATGGCCGTACCGCGGGCTACGCAGTTGAGCGGGTCGGGGGCGATGGCCACATCCACATGCAGTTCCCCAGCGATATAGCTGGCTAAACCCCGCAGCAACGAACCGCCGCCGGTGAGCAGCACGCCCGACGAGGAGACGTCCGCCGCCAGTTCCGGCGGGGTGCTTTCCAGCACGGCGCGGGCCGCGGCGGCAATGCGGGAGGCAAGCTCCTGCACCGGCTCGTACAGGTCGCGGGTGTAGATGACGTGGCGGGCGGGCAAGTTCGTCTCCCAGGAGTGGCCGCGCACTTCCATCACGCCCTCAAACTCGCTTTTGGTGCAGCAGGCCACCTGCTTTTTCAGGGCTTCTGCCGTCAGCGGACCGATGGCGATCTGGAATTTTTCCTGCACATACTGGGCAATGCAGCGGTCAAAGGCGTTGCCTGCCACCGGCACGCTGGCGGCTTTTACACGGCCACCCATGCTGATGACGGCAATGTCGGTGGATCCGCCGCCGATGTCCACGACCATGCAGCCGTGGGGTTCGCGAATCTGCAAACCGGCACCCAGGGCAGCGGCTACCGGCTCGTCCACCAGAAAGACCTGCTTGGCCCCGGCCCCCATGACCGACTCGACCACGGCGTCAGCCTCGACGCCGGTAATCTGCGCGGGCACGCAGACCGCGATGCGGGGTTTGAAGATGCGGGAACGGCAGACCTCGTTGACAAAGCGGACGATGAGCTCATTGGTCATGCGATGGTCCTGGATGACGCCGTCCCGCAGGGGGCGCACAAGGTCGATATAGGCGGGCGCACGGCCCACCATCTGCAGGGCTTCGTCCCCCACCGCAATGATGGTATTGGTGCGAGTATCCACCGCGCCGATGGTCGGCTGGCGGAAGACGACGCCCTGTTCTTCGGTAGCTATGATAATGGAAGTAGTTCCCAAATCAATACCGATGTCATATTGCTTCATTTGCGTTTCTCCGTAGATTTCTGCAGGGATTTCGGCAGTTCTTCGGTGGCAGCCACGGCGGCTGCGGTGATTTCGTAGGCTCCGGCCTGCTGTAAGGCCAGCGCACAGGCCGAGACCGTTGCGCCGGTGGTGATGATGTCGTCCACCAGCAGCACCCGCTTGCCGCTCAGGTCGGTGCCGGGGCGGCAGGCGTAGGCGTCCTTTTTGTTGGCCAGGCGCTCCGCGCGGGTCAGCTCCTTTTGAGGCTGTAAAGGCTTTGTGCTGTACAGCGGCGCAAGCACCGGGGTCTGCATTAGTATGCCCAGCCGCCGGGCCAGCAAAAGCGGCATACCGGCGGTGCCGGGCAGCGGCTCCCGTGGCGGGACCGGCACAATGTAGTGGTAACGGGGCATCCCCACCGGAGCCAGAGCTGCCGGGCGGCGGCCCGGTGTGTGGGACGGCATGGCGCCCCAGATCAGTACGGCCATGCGGTCGGCCAACTCCCGGGCACGCCACAGTTCCCCGCCGCGCTTGCAGGCCAAAATCGCATGGCGGACCTCGCCGCTGTAATAGTAGGCGGCGACGGCGCTGTTCAGGGCGTAAAAGGCATGTTCGGTCTCCGGCAGGCGGGGCGGCAGATGCACAAGGCGTTTGTCGGCAGCCTCAAAGCAGGCCGGGCAGACCGTGCCCTGCACAGCATCGCGGCCCAGCACTGCACCGCAGAACGGGCAGCGGCGCGGGTAGAGATACAGCGCGGCCTTTTCGGCCAGCAGCTGCCAATCCGGGTGGTTCATGCCTGGTCATCCCCTGCTTTGTACTTTTCGGCGGTGGATGCAGCGGCGTCGGCCAGCAAAAAGCGCAGGCCGCTGTAGCGCATGTTCTGGCGCACATTGCGCACCATGGCTTCCTCGGTACGGGCGGTGCCGGTCAGCACGCACAACTTGCGGGCGCGGGTGACGCCGGTATATAAAAGGTTGCGGTAGCAAAGGCGGGCGGGCACATCGGCCACCGGCAGGATGACCGCCGGGAACTCCGAGCCCTGGCTTTTGTGGACCGTAACGGCGTAGGCGGGTTCCAGCTCGGCCAATTGGTCAGCCGAGTAGACGTACTTGCGGTCGTCCATCATGACGGTGACGGCGCGGGCGTCCGGGTCAACAGCGGTGATGATACCCAGGTCGCCGTTGTAGGCGCCTACCCCGGCCTCGGCGCCGTCGCGCTCATAGGTGATGTCGTAGTCGTTTTTGATCTGCATAACCTTATCGCCCAGACGCAGAATTTTTGCGTTTTTCTCGGTGCCGATCTGCGGTTTGCCGCGCATGGGCGGGTTGAGGATTTCCTGCAAACGTCGGTTCAGCTCCACACTGCCGGTGGGGCCGACTTTGGTCGGGCAAAGCACCTGAATATCCTTGACCGGGTCGAACCCGTAGGCCTTGGGCAGGCGGCTGCTGACCAGGTCGCAGACCAGCTTTTGGCAGGCAAGGCCGGTGGACTCAATCATAAAAAAGTCGTCCTTCGGCCCGCCCTTTTGGGGCATCTGCCCTTCGACAATGCGGTGGGCGTTCTGCACGATCAGACTTTGCTGTGCCTGACGGAAGATGTCGGTCAGGCGCACAGTGGGCACGACGCCCGCACGCAAGATCTCGCCCAGAATGTTGCCGGGGCCGACGCTGGGCAGCTGGTCGGCATCGCCTACCATAATGATACGGCAGTGATACCGCGCCGCCGCCAGCAATGCCTGGAACAGCTTGACGTCCACCATGCTCATCTCGTCGAGGATGATGACATCGTATTTTAACAGGTTTTTCTCGTTATGGATGAACCGCACGCTGCCGGTGGTGTAGTCCACTTCCAGCAGGCGATGGATGGTGGAAGCGCTGTGGTGGGTCAGCTCGCTCAGCCGCTTGGCGGCGCGGCCCGTGGGGGCGCAGAGGGCGACACGGTCATACAGGGCCTCGTACAAGCTCAAAATGGCGTTGACCGTGGTGGTCTTGCCGGTACCGGGGCCGCCGGTGAGCACCATGACCCGGCTGGAAAGGGCTAAGCGGATGGCCTCTTTCTGCAAAGGCGCATACTCAAAGCCCTGGGTCATTTCCAACACACGGATGTCGGTCTCCAGCGTTTTGGGCGGCTCGGTCGGGAAGGTGGAGAGCTGGCCCAGGCGGGCGGCGATGTCTTCTTCGGCCGAAAGCAGATCCGGCAGGTAGATGTATTCGATGTTTTGGTAGGTGCGGGTGCGCAGGTCCTCGGTGGAGAGGAGTTCGTCCAGCCCTGCCTCAATGCTGGCAGGTTCCACCCGCAGGAACTTGGCGGTGGAGTCTAAGAGTTTGGCCCGCGGCAAACAGGTGTGGCCGTTGTTGGCGTTGTGGCGCAGGGCGTACAACAGCCCCGCCGCCACCCGCAGTCGGCTACCGGAATCAAACTGTAAGGCGGCGGCGATACCGTCCACCTGGGCAAACTTTAATTGCAGCGGGTCACCACAAAGCAGGTATGGGTTCTGGGTCAGCGCCTCCACCGTGTGGGGGCCGAAGGCGCGGTACGCCGTGACCGCCTGCTGGGCAGAAAGACCGTATTTGGTGAACCAGGCCACCACCTCCCGCACACCGTACATGCGGCGGAACTCGTTGGAGATGGCGGCGGCTTTTTCCGGCGTGATGCCCTTGATTCGGCAGAGACTCTGCGGTGTCTCGGAGATGACGTTTAACGTATCCTCACCAAACATAGACACGATCTTTTTAGCAGTGGAGGGGCCGATATAGGGCAGTACGCCGCTGGAAAGGTAGCTTAACAGCGCGGTGGTATCCTGGGGCAGGCTGGCCTCGCAGGTCTCGGCCTTGAACTGCTCCCCATAGCTGGGGTGGTTGACCATGCGGCCGTAGACGGTGACACTCATGCCGTTATCCACACTGCCCACATTGCCGGCCACGATGACGTCGGTGCCGCCGGCGTCCACTTCAAACACGGCGTAGCCGGTCTCGGTGTTTTCGTAGATCATGTGTTCCACAACGCCTTCCAGCTTCATCAGCCGGTCCTGCGGTTGGTTTTCCACGTAGCGGTCACCTCCCCTTTTGGTGTTGGCAGCGGGCTGCATTTCGGCACACTACCACAATATTTTTATTATACCCCAACAAGCCCCTTTTGGCAAACAGAAAAAGCACGGGACAAGCCCGTGCTTTTTGTCGTATTTGATGGTTGAAATTTTGCAGATAAGATGCTTAGGCCAAAGCGGCTTTCAGGGCATCCACGCGGTCGGTGTTTTCCCACTTCACGCCCAGGTCCTCGCGGCCCATGTGGCCGTAGGCGGCCAGCTGGCGGTAGATGGGCTTGCGCAGGTCCAGATCGCGGATGATGGCGGCGGGGGTCAGATCAAAGACCTTCTCCACAGCAGTCTCGATCTTCTCGTCGGCCACAACGCCGGTACCGAAAGTATCCACCATGATGGAGACCGGCTTGGCAACGCCGATGGCGTAGGCCAGCTCGACTTCGCACTTCTTGGCAAGGCCGGCAGCAACAACGTTTTTGGCTACCCAGCGTGCAGCGTAGGCGGCGGAACGGTCGACCTTGCTGGGGTCCTTGCCGCTGAACGCACCGCCGCCGTGGCGGCCATATCCGCCGTAGGTGTCCACGATGATCTTGCGGCCCGTCAGGCCCGAATCGCCCTGCGGCCCGCCCACAACAAAACGGCCCGTGGGGTTGACATAGTATTTCGTCTGTTCGTCCAGCAGCTCGGCGGGAACGACAGGGCGGATCACATGCTCCAGAATATCTTTGCGCAGCGCCTCCATCTCCACCTCCGGAGCGTGCTGAGTGGAAATGACTACAGCGTCCACACGCACGGGCCTGTTGCCCTCGTATTCCACAGTCACCTGGCTCTTGCCGTCCGGGCGCAGATAGTCCAGCGTACCGTTCTTGCGCACGTCCGTCAACCGCTTTGCCAGCTTGTGCGCCAGCGAAATGGGCAGCGGCATCAGCTCCGGCGTCTCGCGGCAGGCGTAGCCGAACATCATGCCCTGGTCGCCCGCGCCGCCCGGGTTCACGCCCATGGCGATATCGGGGCTCTGCTCGTCGACATTGGAAAGCACGGCGCATGTGTCCGCGTCAAAGCCGTATTTGGCGCGGGTATAACCGATGTCCCGCACAACGTCGCGCACAATCTTCTGGAAATCCACATAGCCTTCCGTGGTGATCTCACCCATGATATGCACAAGGCCCGTACTGGCAGTCACCTCACAGGCCACACGGCTGTTCGGGTCTTTTTCCAGCAGCGCGTCCAGAATGGCGTCGGAGATCTGGTCGCAGATCTTATCGGGATGCCCCTCGGTGACGGATTCGGAGGTAAAAAGTTTTCTTGCCATTTTTGTTTTCCTTTCTTGTTTCCTGCAAAAGCGCGTAAAAAAGGCCCGGCAGACAACACCGGGCCTTTGCATCAGCTTATCTTTCGGTGTTACCCGCAGGATTTGGCACCTTGCTGTTACAGCAGGTTGCCGGACGTCACAGGGCCTGTTCCCTCAGTCGCTCTTGATAAGGTTTATTCATTTGTGTATAACAGTATAGCAGAACACCATGCACCTGTCAAGAGGCGGCCGGTTCTTTTTCGCCGAACACCAGACGGCTGATGGGCTTATACACAAGATACGTAATGACGCTGTTGATGGCCGCCTTGGCCAGGTTGAACGGGATGATGGCCGGCAGCAGCAGCTTCACCACCTCGCCCACAGGCGAACCCATAAACAGCGGTGTGAACACCAGGTTGCACACACACATCACGGCCGTCATGGCCAGCGTGCCCGCGGCAAGGCCCAGCAGCGCGGCCTTGCGCGTACGATGCGCCCGGTACAAATTGCCAGCCAGAAGCACAAACGTGCCCGTGGCCAGAAAATGCATGATGATGCCGATGGGGCCGCTGGCCGCGCTGACCGTTACGCCCTGGATCACGCATACCACGGCTGTGAGCGCCAGCCCCGCGGCCGGTCCGAACAAAAAGGTTCCGATGAAAATGGGGATGTCCGCGGGGTCATATTCAAGGAAAGGCGCGGCAGGTACCAGCGGGAAATGGATGAGCGCCACCAGGACGATGGCCAGCGCGGCCAGCATGGCCAGCGTGGTGAGCTTGCGGGTATTGGCGGAAACATTGCGCATGGATAAAACCTCCAAAATAAAATTTCGAGGCCTGCTCGTGGGTGTCCGGGCCGCCGCCAAAACAAAAACGCCCTTCTGCGAAACGCAAAAGGGCGAAACATCTGGCGCTGCCGCCGTTTCTTTCATCCGGACTCGACACACCGCGCAAAAACACGGCACGCACACCGTCGGCTTTGGAATTTCACCAAATCAGCGGTACATGCTGCGCATATACCGGTCGCGGGCTTTCACCGCCGGTGGGGAATCTCACCCCGCCCTGAAACAGACTTTCTGTACCATATTATAGCGCATTTTCGCGCGATTGCAATAGAATGGCCACAAATTTCCCGGCAAATATGTTATACTATGTATTATCTACTCAAACGGTTGGTTTTGCGTTCGGCACATCCGCGCGCGGAGCCGCAAAAGGAGGTACTGTTTTTGACCGAAACTGTGGAGACCATTGAAAATATTTCTCAAAACAGCAACACGCTGGTGCAGTGCCTTATCTGCGCCGCGTGGTTCGCCGGTTTTTTCATCGCCAGCCGTGTGTTCAAGCATGTGGTCGGCCCGCGCCTTACCCGAGCCGCGCAAAAAATTGAACGTCCCTATCTTTCCACGCTGCTGCAAAGCTTCATCCGGCCGTGCGCTCTGTTCATTGCGCTCATCGGCCTGTACATCGGCGTGCGGCTGCTGCCCTTTGATTTCATCCACACCGACGCATGGCGCACCGCGCAGAATCACGCCGTGCGTATCGCTTTCATCGTGCTGCTGGCCTGGGGACTGCTGGGGGCTTCCAAATGTGTAGAGCTGGCGCTTGTGGGCACGCGCAGCCGCTTTGA
>OLSN01002547.1_pt1 | contig 13160 bp, 5 predicted proteins | sample 1672411 | NCBI WGS metagenome assembly OLSN01 (sample SAMEA3136683, study PRJEB25190) | human gut metagenome | biome: human gut; feature: human-associated habitat; material: faeces | place: Austria | collected 2013
GAAAATGCTGTAGCAATACAGAAGGGCATAGAAGAAATGATTAAGGGCAAGACGGTGTTCCTTGTATCACACACTTTGTCCTATATCCAAAATGCAGATCAGATACTTGTTTTATCTGACGGTTTTTTGCAGGGCTGCGGAAAACATGATGAATTATTACAATCAGTGCCTCTTTATAAAACTATGTGGGAAAAAGAAAAATCCATTAAAAGTTGGAAATTATAGGACGATATGAAGTGCCCCCACATTTGTACCTGATCACATGCGAATATCAGAGCATGCGGCGAGAAAGTGTGCTTCGCAAAAAATTGACAATGCATTTGATAATTTTCCTGGGGCTGCGGCCGCGCTTGGCAACGTCGCGGCGGATGCGGCGGATGAGGCGGACGTCGGCGTCCGTATCCACAAAGATCTTGATATCCATCTGATCGCACAGGGCGTGGTTCTCAAAGATCAGGATGCCCTCGACCAGAATGACCTTGCGCGGCTCGACCGTGACGGTCTCGTTCGTGCGGGAATAGGTCGCATAGTCGTAGACGGGGCACTCGATGCTGTGCCCGGCCTTCAGCTCCTTCAAGTGGCCGATCATCATGTCGGTGTCGAAGGCGTCCGGATGATCATAGTTGAGCTTGCGGCGCTCCTCGATGGTCAGCTCGTCATAGGGCCGATAGTAATTATCGTGGCTGAGCACGGTGACATCGTCCTGAAAGCGGGCGATCAGGTTCTTCATCAGCGTTGTTTTGCCGCTGCCGCTGCCGCCTGCGATACCCAGCACAATGATATTTGACATTCTATTTCTCCTCTATCGAAATACCGGGCTGCGCATGTCCCGGTGCAAAGGATTCAGCTTGTCAAAAAAATCCAAAGGGACTTTTTTGACAAGCTGCTTTCAGAATTGCAAAACTAAATTTTGCAGCATGATTTTGCAATTCTGCCGCTGCGGCGGGTTATTTGACGCGAAAGGACACCCTGACGGTTTCCTTTCACACTATCCTTCCCTCCGAAGCTTTTGACTTGGCAGGTTTTTGACAGCCTGATATCACTTGTGCCTCTTGTTGCCTCTTGCAATTCCATGGCAAATCTGATAGAATCAGCTTGCCTGAATATTCATTATAATATATTTTGCGGAAAGAAGCAATCGGATTTCTCCCGTTTTTTCCGCCAACTGGAGGTTATCTTATGAAAATCGTCAAGAACGGCCGCCTGTTCGGCAAGCTGAACATCGTCGATGTACTCATCCTGCTTGTCGTGATCGCCGCTGTGGCCTTCCTCGCCGTGCGCATGGTGGGCGGAAGCGGCGGCGAAACGATCGCTGCCGACGAGCCGAGTGCGCAGGCGAACCTGCGCTACACCGTCCTGTGCGAGGACATGCCCCTGATGCAGGCGGAGAACGCCGTGACTGCCGTGACGGCGGAGGACTATGAGCTGAAGCTTGACGACGATTCCATCCTTAAGGTCAGTCCGAATCAGATCTTCAACAGCAACAAGTTCCAGGATGCGCAGATCACCTCGGCGGAAATTCTGCCGCAGGACGACAGTGCAGACGGCCAGCGCGTGACGGTCCGCTTTGTGATCGAGGCCGCTGCCAAGAACACCGTCGGTTCCTTCGTCGTCGGCACGCAGGAGGTCCGCATCGGCCGCGACTATACGGTCAAGACCGTGGATATCGAGATGCTCGGCACGGTCAGCGCCATGGAGAAGCTTCATGGATGAGCTGCTGAGGACCAGTCTGCTCTGGCGGCTGTTCGCGGCGCTTGCGGCCTTGTACCACCGCACGTTCCTGCCGCGGATGTTTGCGGCGATCCACCGCGCGTTTGCGGAGTCTTTGCCCGGCCGGGCGCTGCGCCGCCTGCTCGGCGGGCAGCCCGCCGTGGAGCGCTCGGCCTACCGCAGGCTGATGGACCGCGGCAATGCGTGGCTGTGCGGCATCGGGGCGCGCGTCGTGCCGGTACTGGAGGACAGCCTCGTTTACCGGATCTACCGCCGCGTCATGGCAGCGCTGCGGAACAGCCTCCTGCTCGGCTGGCTGTTTGCGGGCGGCATGACGGGCTTCCTGCTGTTCCTGTTCTCGTCCTATGCGATCATGGACTACCTGCTGCGCGATGTGCTGCAGCTGGCGGCCATCGCCTCCGTCTGGGATGAGCTGCTGATGCTCTTCTCGCTCGTGTGGGTCATCCACCGCCGCGTCGACACGAAGCGTCCGCTTACCAGCACGGCCAACGGCATCGGCCTGTGGATCGCGTTCTATCTCACGGTGGGCGTGCTCCTGCTGATGACGGTCCGCCCTGCGCCGACCGTGAATTTCACGGGCTTCCGCGCGAGCATGGAATATCTGGCGGTGTTCTATCTTGTCACGCATCTCATCCGCGACGAGCGCGATTTCCGCGAGATGTACCTCACCATGGTCATCATTGCCACGGTGCTGGCCCTGCACGGCATCTGGCAGTTCATCGTCGGCGTGCCCATCCCCGCGAGCTGGACGGACGCCGCCGAGGGCGCGGTGCGCACGCGTGTCTACTCCATCTTCAGCAATCCGAACATTATGGGCGCCTATATGATCCTGTTCGCGCCGATGACCATCGGTCTGGCCTATGCCTGCGAGCGCCCTTCCCAGAAGGTGCTGTTCTGGCTGTGCGGTCTTGCCATGTGTGCGGGCTGCCTGTTCACGATGTCGCGCGGCGCGTGGCTCGCGCTGGCCATTGCGGCCGTGCTGTTCGCCCTGCTCATCGACCGCCGCCTGCTGGCCCTGATGCTCGTGTGCGGCGCGGTGGCCTGCACGCTGCCGTTCGTGCGCAGCCGCATCGGCTATCTGTTCACGCCGCAGTTCGCGGACTCGAACGCCCGCGGCGGCCGCGCGAAGCGCTGGGCCACGGCCATCGGCTATCTCAAGACTACGGACCCGGTCTTCGGCATGGGCTACGGCATGTACGGCGGCGCCGTCGCGGTGCAGAATCCCGTCCTGCCGTGGGTCGAGTATATGTATGTTGATAACTATTACGTCAAGATCCTCACGGAGAACGGCATTGTCGGCGTGACGGCCTTCGGCATGATGCTGCTTGGCCTCGTCGGCAACGGCCTGCGCGCCTGTGTGCGCACGGCAAAGACCCGCTGGTCGCCGCTTTGCGCGGGCATGCTGTGCGGCCTCATCGGCGTGCTGATCCACAGCGTGTTTGAGAGCATCTGGGAGGAGCCGTATATGATGGCGCTGTTCTTCGCCGTCGCAGCCATGCTGGCCTGGGCCGGCCTGCTGCGCCGCCGGACACAGGAAACCGCCTGAAAGCATACGTTGTAAAAATGCTGTAAAATATGTTGGAATCCCAACATATTTTGCAGCGTTTTTTATTTTTCTTGCAATTTATGAAAAATCCTTGGAAAAAATGTGAAAAAATATTTAAGAAAACACTTGTTTTTCCGACGCGGACGTATTACAATGGGGGAACAATACTGGCGCTGGCCGGTTACATCATATCAAGGAGGAAAACGTATGAAAAAGAAGCTGAAGCAGCTGCTTGCGCTGGTCCTGACCCTTGCGGTCGTCATGGGCTTCGCGCTGCCGGCCGCCGCGGCCGATCCTGGCCCCAGGGTCACGATCGAAAAGGTCAGCAATGACGCCGTGACTGCGGAACCGGAAATGCATACAGCCGAAACGAAGGAAGATACGCCGCAATATGCAGACACCGACATGGTCCGTGTCTCCATTACGCTGGCGGGCGCTTCGACCATCGACGCGGGCTATGCCACGCGCAGCATCGCGAACAATGCTGCGGCGGACATCTACCGCACGGGTCTGAAGGTTCAGCAGCAGGCGATGGCACAGCGCATCTCACAGGATGTGCTCGGCGGCGAGGCGCTCGATGTCGTCTGGAACATGACGCTCCTGACGAATACGATCTCCGCCAATGTGCCCTATGGCAAGATCGAGGCGATCGAAGCGCTTGACGGCGTGGCTTCTGTCACGCTCGAGAACCGCTATGAGCCGGACGTCGTCTCCACCGGCGATGCCGATCCCGACATGGCTACCTCCGGCGCAATGATCGGCTCCACGGCCGCCTGGGCAGACGGCTATACCGGCGCCGGCAGCCGCATCGCTGTCATCGACACCGGTACGGACACCGACCACATCTCCTTTGACGGCAAGGCGTTCGAGTATTCCCTCGAGCAGCTGGCTGCCGATGCGGGCAAGAGCAAGGACGAGTTCGTTGCTTCTCTGGATCTGCTCGATGTTGACGAGATCGCCGCTGTTCTGCCGAAGCTGAACATCAGCAAGCTTGTCCCCGATGCGAGCAAGCTCTATCTCACCAGCAAGCTCCCGTTCGCGTTCAACTATGTGGACGAGGACTTCGACATCACGCACGATAATGACAAACAGGGTGAGCACGGCTCCCACGTCGCCGGTATCGCCACGGCGAACCGCTATGTCTCCGACGGCAAGGGCGGCTATGAAAAGGCGCTCGATTCCGTGTTCGTGCAGGGCGTTGCCCCCGATGCCCAGCTCATCACGATGAAGGTCTTCGGCAAGGGCGGCGGTGCATATGATTCCGACTACATGGTCGCCATCGAAGACGCCGTGATGCTCGGCTGTGACGCCGTGAACCTGTCTCTCGGCTCCGGCAACGCGGGCTTTACCACCCCTGATGCGAAGTATCAGAGCATCCTGGATAAGCTGGCCGAGACCGACACCGTCGTCTCCATCTCTGCAGGCAATTCCTCCAGCTGGCCGGAAAACTCTGTTAACGGCACGGGTGCCCTGTATCTGGACGATGTGAACTTCGCCACCGGCGGCTCCCCCGGCTCCTACAAGAACTCCTTCGGCGTGGCCTCCGTGGATAATTCCGGCACGACCGGCTACTCCTTCTCCTATGGCGACGGCGCGAAGGTCTTCTACACCGATACCGCGGACAGCGGCTATACGAACAAGGCCTTTGCAACGCTCGATACCTCTGCCGACGGCAGCGGCACCGAATATGAGTATGTCTACTTCGAGAACACCGGCGCGGATGCCGACGGCAACAGCCTCCTGACGGACTATGCCGACGTCGTCTCCGGCAAGATCGCCTTTGTCTTCCGCGGCACGAGCTCCTTCTATCAGAAGCACATGGCCGTAGCTGCAGCGGGCGCCGCCGGCGCAGTCGTCTGCAACAACCAGGCAGGCGTGATCCGCATGGATCTGTCCGACTCCACCGCGACCATCCCGTGCATCAGCATCCTGCAGACGGAAGCGGCCGATATCAAGGCGGCCTCCACCCCGGTCTATGCCGAGGACGGCACGACCGTGCTCTACTACACCGGCAAGCTGACCGTCTCTGGCAAGATGAGCACGAGCACCGGTTCCTCCGGTTCCTACACCATGAGCGACTTCAGCTCCTGGGGTGTTCCGAGCGATCTGAGCATGAAGCCGGAGATCACGGCTCCCGGCGGCAACATCTATTCCGTCAACGGTGCCGTGGCAGGCGGCCAGGCCTATGAGGTCATGAGCGGCACGTCCATGGCGGCTCCGCAGGTCGCCGGTATGGCAGCCCTCGTGGCGCAGTACATCCGCGAAAACGGTCTGAAGGAAAAGACCGGCGTCTCCGTGCGTCATCTGGCCCAGAGCCTGCTGATGTCCACGGCCGAGCCCGTCTATGATGCCAGCACCAAATCCTGGTATTCCATCCTGAGGCAGGGCGCAGGCCTTGCCAACGTTTCCAATGCGATCCATGCCGAGAGCTACGTCCTTGTGAACGGCCAGCCCGACGGCAAGGTCAAGGTGGAGCTCGGCGACGATCCCGACCGCACGGGCGTCTACTCCGCAGACTTCACCCTGAACAACCTTACGGACGAGGCCATTGAATACACCCTCTCTGCCGATGTCTTCACGCAGGCTCCGGTCTCTTCCGAAGGCGTCCTGTATCTTCTGCCGAAGACCGTGTCCATGGCAGCCAATGTTGTCTGGACGGTTGACGGCAAGGTCCTGACCGCTCCGTCGGAGCTCACTGCCTATGACTTCGACAAGGACGGCGACACCGATGCCGACGACGCACAGCTCCTGCTCGATGACGTCACGGCCGGCGCGGGCAAGCTCAAGGCTGATGTCGACGGCGACGGCGACACCGACACGCACGATGTCTCCGAGCTGCTGAAGCTCATCTCCGCTGCAAAGGTCGTTCTCCCGGCCGATGGCAGCATCTCCGTCCATGTGACGTTCTCCCTCATCGACGAGGAGAAGGAATTCCTTGACGCCTACTACACGAACGGCGCTTATGTCGAGGCCTTCCTGTATGCCAATCCCGTTTCCGCGGAAGACGGTGTCGAGCGCGTTTCCCATTCCATCCCCGTGCTGGGCTTCTATGGCAACTGGTCCGATGCCTCCATGTTCGATAAGGGCACGCTGTCCGAGTACTGGTACGAGAAGGAGACCCGCAACCCGTATCTCCCGGATTCCGACGGTTCTCCCAACATGTTCGGCAACATGGTCACCGTCAAGTATGCCAACGAGGACGGCGAGTACTACTACTTCGGCAACCCGCTTGCCGAGGACGACGAGTATGTGCCCGCGCGCAACGCCCTGAACAACGAGAACGGCGATCAGATCTTCAAGCTCTACTTTGCCTCCATCCGTAATGCGGGCGATGCCAAGTATGTCATCTCCGATGCGGAGACCGGTGAGGTCTATGTAGAAGAGGATCTTGGCCCGGTTTCCGCCGCCTTCTACTATGCCAACGGCGGAAGCTGGCAGGACACGCAGAAGGCCGTGAACCTCGGCTGGTCCGGTACGAAGGCCAACGGCGAGAAGCTCCCCGAGGGCACGACGGTCAACATCTCCCTTGTGCTGGCTCCGGAGTATTACCGCAAGGCCGACGGTACCTATGACTGGGATGCTCTCGGCAGGGGCGCGAGCCTGAGCACGATGACCACCATCGACAACACGGCTCCGGAGATCGAGGACGTGTCCGTCAGTCTGGTGGACGGCTCCCTTGACGTCGCAGCGAAGGACAACGAGTATGTCTCCGTCGTCGCTCTGTATGACGCGGCCGGCTCGAAGGCGCTGACCTATGTCGCGCCGAATCAGGAAACTGCCGGTGAGACGCAGCATGTCCGTCTGGATGTGAGCAAGGTCGTCGGCAAGACGTTCCTGCTGCAGGTCTATGACTATGCCATGAACGTCTCCACCTATAAGGTCTCCTATGATTTCCTGCCCGATATCGACGGCTACTACACCTTCTTCGACCTGAATAAAAAGCAGTGGTACACCTACACCGAGGACGGCTCCGAGTCCGCCGCCATGGGCGCGACGAACCTGAAGCTCTACGCTGCCGAGTATGCCGACGGCTATGTCTTCGCCATTGACGAGAAAAATGCCCTGTATGTCATGCCGGACAACGACTTCGCCAATGTGACGAAGATTGCAGATCTCGGCGCAGCCTCCGGCCCGCTGAGCTATGACTTCTTTGTCAGCGACATGGCCTATAACGCAGCGGAGAAGGAAATGTACTTCCTCGCATACTCCGAGGCCAATGAGCTCGGCGCTTCCTATCTGTTCAAGCTCGACCTGCTGACCGGCGCAACGTCGCTCGTCGGCGAGATGGGCAAGGACATCTGGACGCTGGCCTCCGACGGCTCCAATGGCTTCTATGGCCAGGGCACGTTCGACAACAAGCTCTATCACTTCACGGCTGCTACGTTCGCAGAGCCGGAGGATCTCGGTGCACTGGACGACGAGCTGTCCATCTACATGGCGCAGTCCTCGCTGGCATGGGATGCCAAGAACCAGAAGCTCGTTTTCACGCTGGCGACAGCGTCGAACTTCACGGGCCAGATCCTCAATTCTGCGATCTACACCATCGATCCGACGACGCGCGAGAGCAAGAAGCTTGCGGATCATTCCAGCCTGTCCGTCATCCTCGGCTGCTATGTCAAGGCGGGCCGCACGGACGACGCCTCCCATTTTGCTCCCAGCACCGAGGCCATGGCGGTCTCCCTGTCCGAAAGCACGCTGTCCCTCCTTGTCAACGAAAAGGCCACGCTGACCGCGCAGGCCAACCCGTGGACGCTGAGCGACCGCAGCGTGACGTGGTCCAGCTCCGATGATTCGGTTGTGACCGTCAAGAACGGCGTCGTGACCGGCGTCGGCGAGGGCAGCGCCGTTATCACGGCAGCCTCTGCCGTCGATCCTGAGGTCAAGGCGGAGTGCTATGTTACCGTTACTACGCTCCACATCACCGTGGAAGGTGCGCTGCAGGATAAGGACGGTCATGCCCAGTTCTATCAGTGGAATCTGGAGAACAAGAGCTGGACGCCCGGCAAGCTCATCAAGGACGGCGAGATCAGCATCGAGTCCACGACGCTGGCAAGCTCCGACCTCATGTACCTGATGGATGCGACGGCGGATTCCTGGGCCATGCACAAGATCAACACCGCCACGGGCGAGGACCTCGGCTCCGCCAACGGCGCAGGCGTCCCGCTGTGGGATATGGCCTACTCTTCTCTCTTCAGCACCGAGGAGCAGGATCAGATCGTGGGTGTCTATTACTACTACCTCTTCTCGCCGAAGGATCCGATGAATCTGGATGCATACGGCTTCAAGCTTCAGAGCTTCCTGCAGCAGGTCGGTGCAAGCTACTTCACCGCCATCACCTCTGCGGGCGAGACGACGGTCAAGCTCAAGAGCGGCGAGACCGTCCCGGCCGAGATGTTCCTTGCGCTGGACAATAAGGGCAATATGTGGGTCCTCAACCTCTATTACACCGAAGCGGACGGCTATAGCCTGAGCGGCGGCTGCTACGAGACCACGCTGCCTGAGCTGGCCTTCGGCGGCCATGAGGACTCCATGTACTGCTCGCTCGTCATGGCCGACGAGGGGACGACGGACGGCCTGACGCTCTTCCTGTCCTACTTCACCGGCGACACCAATGAGCTCTATATGCTCAACCTCATGCAGAGCTCCGACGGCCTGTACTTCGACGCGACGGATGTCGGCAATGTCGGCGATTCCGTCTGGCCCGCGACGGTCAACCGTGTCTACGGCAATGCCAGCATCAAGGGCATCCAGACTGCGGAGGCCGCTGCGGAGAAGAACGATATCGAGCTCACCGCGCAGACCGTGTCCGCAGAGAAGATCGAGCGCAGCACACAGGAAGCCTCCGGCAGCCTCAACACGGTTTCGAACGCCGCAGCTCCTGCCGCGCAGCGCATCGCTGCCGTGAAGGGCGGCTCCATGACCGCCAACGGTGATGTGGACCTGACCCTGACGGCCGACGAGGCCACGACGAACGGCCTGCTTGAGATCACCTGGGATCCGTCCCTGATGGACTATGTCTCCGGTGTGAGCACGGCGCAGCTCTCGAGCTTCCAGCCCGCCGAGGGCAAGCTTCTCTTCGGCTATGCTGCCGAAAAGGAGATCGCCAGCGACGCCGTTCTGGCAAACCTGACCTTCCGTCCGAAGGACGATGTCCACTGCGACCTCGAGGTGCAGGTCAAGACGCTGCAGCGCAATGCGGAAAGCGGCCTTGATCTCAGCGAGACCATCGTTGTCAAGAGCGACGGTGTCGAGCACAACTGGGGCGAATGGATTGTTACGAAGCAGCCGACCTGCTTCGCGCCGGGCGAGGAGACCCGCGTCTGCGCCGACTGCGGTGCAGAGCAGACCCGCGAGATCCCCGCAAGCACCGAGAACTGCCCGTCCAAGGCCTTCTCCGACCTGGACAACACGCAGTGGTATCATGAGGGCGTGGATTACGTGCTGAACAACGAGCTCATGCTCGGCGTCGGCGGCAGCCTGTTCGAGCCGGACGGCACGGTGACCCGTGCGCAGCTCGCTATGGTGCTGTACCGCGTGGCCGGCAAGCCTGATGTGAAGAACACCGCCAATCCGTTCAAGGATGTCACCGAGGGCGTCTGGTATGCCGACGCCGTCAAGTGGGCGGCAGAAGCCGGTGTCGTCAAGGGCATCAGCGCCGACGAGTTCGCTCCCGAGGTGCCCGTTACCCGTCAGGAGATCGCTACGATGCTCTATCGCTTCGCCAAGGCTGAGGCCGTTGCGGAGGATAAGCTCGCCGCCTTCCCGGATGCAGCCTCCGTCGCCGATTGGGCGAAGGATGCCATGAACTGGGCAGTCGCCACCGGCCTCATCAACGGTGTGAAGGCCGCCGACGGCACGGTCACGCTCGATGCACAGTCCGGTGCAACGCGTGCGCAGATCGCAACGCTGCTCATGCGCTTCCTCAAGGGCTGATCTCATAAGTAAAAAATTTCCCTCCCGGTTCGCCGGGAGGGAAATTTTTTTAATGAATACTGAAAACTGAAAAATGAAGAATGAATAATAGTGGGGAACGGATCGACTGGCCCGCAGATTTTGCAATACAAGTTCAGCGGCGCAAGGTTCCAGACTTGTCATTGCCACGTCGGCTACGCCTCCTCGCAATGACAATTCAGGGGAGCGGTGTGGTACGCCGATACCGTTACGCAGTTCAATTCCCCTGCGCATGGCGCTCAGTGAGCGCCGCTGCAGGTAGATCCGAAAACTTTCCGCTTTCCATTTTCAATTGTCCATTTGCCGCACGCCCTGTTACAACGTACATCTGGCAGCCTATATACCATTCTCCATGACGGAATTTTGAGGCCGGTCCAAAATAGGACTTGATTTCTGTCGAACGATATGGCATAATTTAACTACAGTTAAAACCACAATCAAACGGATGCTTCAAGCTTCCCCCAAGCCAAAAAAGGAGGAACTCCTATGAAAAAACGCATCGTGAGCCTGCTGCTGGCGCTGTGCCTGCTGGCCGGGCTTCTGCCTGCCGTGACCCCGCAGGCAGACGCCGTCATCAGCACCGTCATCGGCACCAGTCTGAAAATGTGCACCTCGCTCGTCAAGGGCGGCATATACGCCTGCAGGAACGGGAGCGAGTATGACAACGCCGGGCAGGGCGTGCTGGCCGTGTTCAAATATGCGGGCAGCGATCTGCTCGGCATCGACTTCGGCGGCAGCTCCAGCGGCCAGACGAAGGAGACCGTCATCCAGAAGGTCGACCTGAGCAAGGTCGAGGCGGAGCTCAGCAGCATCAGCAAGCAGCTCGAAAAGAACAGCGCTGCCATCCATCAGCTGGAACGGACCGTCTCGAACGGCATCGCCAGCCTCTCGCAGCAGATGGAGAATCTGAGCGGGCAGATCCAGAATGCAACGCTCGAGCTGAAGTACAGCACCTACCTCAACACGTTCTTTGAGTTCTTCAACCAGTATTACGAGGCTCTGAGCTACTATGACCGCCTTGTGACGGATATGCTGGACGAATCCGCTTCGCCCGCCTATCAGAAGAACATCTACGACCAGTTCTACTCCCTCCAGAACGTGGAATACAGCGGCAACCTGCACTCTGCCGTCGACAAGCTTGGCCGCTATCTGCAGGGCAAGTACATCTATTCCGGCCCCGGCAGCGTTGTGGACGTCCTGACGCAGTATTACATCCTCGCCTATCAGGGCGGCGGCAAGACGGAGCAGGAGGCGCGCGCCGCGGCTGCGCAGAGCACGCAGGACATGATCGTCTACCTCTACTACGCCTATGTCATGGGCGCGTATTATGAGCAGGCGATCGCCCTGTACCAGACGGCCTATATCACGGAAAACGGCAGCCTCTATCAGACGGATTTCGGCACGATGATCTCGCAGAAGCAGATCGACGCGACCGTCACTGCCCTCTGGAGCGACGTCGAGCAGACGGCGGGCTGCATTCTGGGCGACCTGCGCTCGAATTATCATCAGGACGTGGCCTTTGAGGTCGTCTACCAGACGCCGGGTGGCAGGATGCTGAACCGCACCATCACCGGCGACAGCTTCGTCATCGAGAACGGGGCCAATTTCTGGCTGCGCGACCCGGCGGAGGAGCTGGCAAAGTATTTTGACGAATCCCTCAGCGAGGCCTTCTCCGGCATCGCGAAATTCACCATCCGCGCCCAAAGCGCTGCGGATCCGACCTATCTGCAGATCCACGACAACGCGTTCTTCCATGTGAAGACCACGGAAGAGGGTGGGTTTGAATACGGCCGCAGATTCCTCAAGCTCGACGTGGAGTTCGGCGGCAAGACGATGCAGACCATCACGCTCGTGCTCTATAAGCAGATCGACAGCGGCCCGTTTGCGGGCGGCCTCGGCACGGAGGACTATCCGTATATCATTAAAACGGCGGAGCAGTTCGCCGCCATTTCACCGCAGGATACCACGAAGCCCAGCTACGCGGACTGCCAATTTATCCTGCATGCTGACCTGAACATGGAGGGCAAGTCCTTCACGGGTATGCGGAACTTCAGCGGCACGTTTGACGGAAACGGCCACGAGATCTACAATGTGGTCCTGACGGGCATGGGCGGCGACACGGCCCATACCGTCGGCCTGTTCGGCGAGCTGACCGGCACAGTGCGCAACGTCATTGACTTTGGTGCGTTTGTGGATCTGGGCGTGCATCAGGACGGCCTTGTGCACGTCTCCCAAATCAGCGATAAATTCATCAAGCACCCGAGTGAGGTGCTCAAGGTCGGCGACATTGTGCGGGTGAAGGTGCTCAGCGTGGACACCGGCAAAAAGCGCATTGCCCTGACCATGAAAGGTGTGCCCCAGCAAAACTGATACGAAACTGGTGGAAACATATACAAATGTTGCACGCAAATTTGCACGCTGTTTGTTTTTTGACGGAAATTGACTGGCACAACCGACGAAAAAGGACAAAATGTTTTAAAAAACATAAAAATTGGATTCTGAAAACATAATTTGTGTGAACAAACCGCTTCAGCGGCGGTCAAAAGCCGTCATTCTTACCAAAAGCGAAAAATGAAAAAATTTCTCTTTTGTGCAGGAAATGGAAAATAATGATGTTGTGCATTTTGAACAAAGAAACGGCACATAATTATGCTATAATGCACAATGCAAGGAAGGAAAGAGCAAGGTGGCTCACCGCCTTGCCGCAGGGCTGTGCGCCCGGTTCCGCAGTGGAGTCCGGTGCTGAAGATACAGCTGTGCGCGGGAATGATTCGGAGGTCATTTATTATGGTGAAACAAGTCAAGGTTTCCAATTTTACTGAGGTCAAGGGAATCGTGTCTGCTGCCGCCAAGTGTTATAACGATGTCGGCGTGCATGACATGAAGGGCAGCATTGCCGATGCCAAGAGCATCCTGGGCATGATGAGCCTGG
>OLSN01002552.1_pt1 | contig 13155 bp, 8 predicted proteins | sample 1672411 | NCBI WGS metagenome assembly OLSN01 (sample SAMEA3136683, study PRJEB25190) | human gut metagenome | biome: human gut; feature: human-associated habitat; material: faeces | place: Austria | collected 2013
ATCCTGCCAATCCTGATCCTGCTCGGGCTTGAAGTTCAGGTAGTAGACCTTGCCGGCAGCTGCGGGAGCGGCAGAAGCTGCGGTAGAACTGGCGGTGGAAGCAGCGGTGCTGCTGGAGGAACCACCGCAGGCAGCCAGACCGAGGGCGGCAGCAGAAGCGCCAGCGACTTTCAGGAAATTACGACGAGAGATCATTTTTTTCATAATTGTTCTCCTTCTTCATCATGTGATATACACATTCCGCCTGGCAGCGGAAATGAGACGAAATAAATCAGACAGCCCTTACGCTCTCACCGACCTGCAGCTCAGGCTGGAGGGTGATCTTCTGGGCCGGGGCACCATGCTCGATCTGCCGTACCAGCAGCTCGATGCTCTGGAGCGCGATCTGCTCGCCGGGCTGGACGATGGTGGTCATCACCGGCACGCAGTAGCGGGACATCGAGATGCCGTCGAAGCCGATGACCGATACATCCTCCGGCACCCGGAACCCGGCGCTCACCAGCGCCCGGATGGCACCGAAAGCGATGACATCGCTCATGGCGAACAGAGCGGTGAACTCGGCCCGGCGGGCCAGCAGGCTGTTCATGGCGTGGTAGGCAGACTCGAAATCGTAGTTGGACAGGCCGTAGAGCCGGTCGTCAAAGGTGAGCCCGGCATCCTCCATGGCATCCTGTGCGCCGAGGCGGCGCATCCGACTGGGGTAGCTGGTGGTCGGACCGCCGAGAACTGCTATCTTCCGGTGGCCCTGCGCGATGAGGTGGGAGACGGCGGTGCGGGCCGCAGCCCGGTCATCTACGCCCACCATCGAGAGGTTCGGGAAATCCAGCTCGTCGGAGACCAGCGTCGTCAGCACCGAGGGGACGGTGATGTTCGCAAAGCCCTGCTGGAAGTTCGCCACGCTGCCGCCGAGGAATATCATGCCTTTGGGCTTTATCTCCCGCAGGATCTTTTGGGCGGCGTCTATCTCGTTGGCATTCTCGTCCAGGTAGGAGACGATGCCGCTGTACCCGTAGAGGGTCGCGGCCCGCTGCAGCTGAACGAGGAAGTCCGAGAAGAAGAGGTTCCGGGTACCCTTGACCACAAAGACGAGGCTGCGGGACTGCTGGATCTTCAGCTGCCGGGCGTTGGTGTTTGGCACGAAGCCCGACTCCCGCATCATCTGAAGCACCTTTTCTTTCGTTTCGGGACGCACATCCGGCCGGTCATTGATGACGCGGGAGATGGTGCTGACGGAACAGCCGCTCAGACGGGCAATGTCTTTGATGGTCATGTTCGGCATTCCGGGAAGCACCTCTCTTTCGGTCGAAGTTCTGGTTTTTACTGAAATCGTGCGGGAACGATGTCGGGAACGGTTTCAGTGACTATAGTATGGCATAATTTGTGGAATAAATCAATAACCCTGAAACACTTTTGGCAGAATTGCATAACAAATCGACCCTCCTTTGTGCAGGTTGATTTGCTCGCAGAGCAAAAAGCAAATTGATTTCCGGAAATTCCCGGTACACGTCAAAAACTCCCGGGATGACCGTACTCTTTTGTAACTTTTAGAGCAAAAAAGGGCGTTCTCATGCAGGATGGATACAAGCTGAACCGACGGGCCGGAGCAAAAATAAGCCGAAAAAATCCCGGTATCCCTGCCGCCGGAGCGGAAAGGATACCGGGAATAAGATTTTTGGGGTTTACTCGGCGCGCAGGGCTTTGACGGGGTTGCACTTGGCTGCGCCGCGGGCCGGGATGATGCCGGCCAGAATGGTGAGCAGAGTAGCCAGTGCCACGAGGAAGAGGGCTGCGTCTACGGGCAGGGAAGCAACGAGGGTCGAAGTGCCGGAGACTTTCTGGATGATGATGTTTCCGGGGATGAGCAGTATCTCGCTGAGGACGATGCCCATGATGCCCGAGCAGAGGCCGATGATGAAGGTCTCTGCGTTGAACACCTCGGAGACGTTCCGCTTGGAAGCGCCGATGGCACGCAGGATGCCGATCTCCTTCCGGCGCTCGAGGACGCTGATATAGGTGATGACGCCGATCATGATGGAGGAGACTGCCAGCGAGATGGAGACGAAGGCCACCATCATGCTGCTTATCATGTTCACGATCTCGGTCACGCTGGTCATCAGGGTACCCACGAGGTCGGTGTACTGCACCATTTTTTCGTCTTCACCCTTTGCAGACATCCCGGCGTTGTAGGCATCCAGCTTTTCCAGGATGGTGGCCTTGCTGGCGAAGTCCTTCGGATAGATCTTGATCTGGCTGGGGGCGGCCTCGTCCGCGTAGCCGAAAGCCGTCAGGTTGGCCTCATAGGTGGCGGAAGAGGAGCGGAGGGTGGAGCGCATCAGCTCGGTCAGCTCGGAGGCGGTCATGTTGAGCTGGATGGCCTTCTGGAAAGCCGACGCGTCGATCTTGATGGCGCTCTCCATCTGGCTGCTCAGCTTGCCGATGTTCTGCTGGATGGCCGTCTTGAGCTGGGACTGTATCTGGTCCTGGAAGGTGACGATGCCCTTCTGGATGGCAGCGTCCAGCTGACTTTTCAGCACCTCTGTGATTTGGTCGGAGTAGGTCTCCATCACGGTCTGGATGGTGGTCTGCAGAGCGCTCGAGAGCTGGCCCTGCAGCTTGTCCGGGTCAACGAGGTCTTTCATGGACTCGGCCATCAGCTTCTGGAACTGCTCCGACTTGAGGTAGGCAGAAAAGCTCCACTTCTTGAAATTGAGGATGCCGTTGCCGATGATATATTTCTTATAGTCCTTGAACACCTTATGCACGAGGTCCTGCAGAGCCTCCGGCGAGACGGAGAGGTCCAGCTCTGCAAAGGCATCGCTGAGGTCGATGTCGGGCAGCTCGTCGATGTCGAGGGAAAAATCCGAGAAGTCGATGAGGCTGCTCAAATCGAAACTGCCGCTGCTGAGGTCGAAGGCACCGTTCAAATCGAAGTCGAGGGCATCGGCATCAAAAGAGAAGGCATTCTTGAGGGCGTTGGTGTCGATGGAGAAGAGGCTGGTCAAATCGAAGTCGCGGAGGCTCTCGGCCTTGCCGAAGCTCTCGCCGGTGAGGACGTTGGTGGCGGGGTCGGCCATCTGCTGCTTCACGATGTCGCTGGCGGCAGCGTCCTCCATGACCTTCTCGGTCAGGGAGGCGGGGTAGGCGATGCCGGAGGTGAGCATGGAAGCGGAGGCGGTGTAGTCCGGCTGGACGATGCCCACGATGGTGATGTCCTCGCCGTTCTCCACCAGCTGCTGCATATAGTCCTTGTCGTCGGCCTTGCTCTTCCAGATGCCGTAAGTGTCGTCGTAGACGTAGGTGTCGGCGCTGTTCACCAGCTTGAACTTCAGGCCCATCAGCTCGTCGTAGCTGTAGGTGCGGAAATCGCTGGGGACATCGACGTTCTGGTTCTGGGCGAACTGCTGTATCATCTTGTCCAGCTCGGCGGAGTCCCGCAGACCCATGGAGTAGAGGGCGTAGTCGGTCACGGTGCCGTATTTGCTCAGCACGACGACACATTCGGTGGGCTTTTCGGGCCAGCGGCCAGCCTTGACTTCGTACTGGGACTTATAAAGGTCGCTGTTGGCGGGCAGCTGATAGAATACGCTGGTGTTGCTGCCCATGCTGTTCATCAGGCTGCTGGTAACGGAGGTGGAGCCGGAACCCGAGCTTCCCAGACCCAGCATCGAGAGGGTAGAGTCCGGGTTGACCTGATGCACACTGCCGTCGGCATCCTGCCGGTAGATCTGGGGCGAGACGCTGTAGGAATACTCGATGGAGGTGGCGTCATCCGCAATGGTGGACTCGCTGCTGTCGAGATATTTCTTTAAGGAAGTGAGGTCGTTGGACGTCAGGCCCGACACCATCTTGGTGATGAGCTGGCGGACCGAGACCATTCCCTCCACGCCGCCGGAGGTGTCCTTTTTGCCGTCCTCGTCGGTGGGCAGGCCGGTGGCTGTGGTGCCGCCGCTGCTGCCCGAGGACAAAAAGCTCGTGATGTCCACGCCGCTGCTCAGGATCTGCAGCGGGTATTCGCTCAGGGTGGAGCGCTCCATGTCGGCAATGTAGGCATTGACGCCGGTGGACAGCGAGATGATAAGGGCGATGCCAATGATGCCGATGCTGCCCGCGAAGGCCGTGAGCAGGGTGCGGGCCTTTTTGGTGCGCAGGTTGTTGAAGCTCAGGGCCAGCGAGGTGAGCCACGACATGGACGAACGGCCCATGTTCTTGTGGATGGGAGGGGCAAGCTTTGTGTCGTCCGGCTCGAAGGGGCGGGTATCGTCGGTGATGGCACCGTCCCGCAGACGGACGATGCGGTTGGCATACTGCTCCGCCAGTTCGGGGTTGTGAGTGACCATGACCACAAGGCGGTCTTTTGCCACATCCTTCAGCAGCTCCATGACCTGGATGCTCGTCTCGCTGTCCAGTGCGCCGGTGGGTTCGTCGGCCAGCAGGATGTCGGGGTTGTTGACGAGGGCGCGGGCGATGGCCACGCGCTGCATCTGGCCGCCCGACATCTCGGTGGGGCGCTTGTGGAGCTGGTCCCCGAGGCCCACCTGCCGCAGCGCCTCGGCGGCACGGCGGCGGCGCTCAGCGCCCGACACGCCCGAGATGGTCAGGGCCAGTTCGACGTTGGCGAGGACGGTCTGGTGGGGGATGAGGTTATAGCTCTGGAACACGAAGCCGACGGTGTGGTTGCGGTAGGAGTCCCAGTCCCGGTCGGTGTAGCGGCGGGTGGAGATGCCGTTGATGATGAGCTCGCCGTTGTCGTAGCGGTCGAGGCCGCCGATGATGTTGAGCAGCGTGGTCTTGCCCGAGCCGCTGGGGCCGAGGACGGCGACGAATTCGCTGTCGCGCAGGTTGAGGCTGACCCCGTTGAGCGCTGCCTGTGTCAGATCGCCGGTGGTGTATTTCTTTTCGATATTGATAAGCTGAAGCATTGGCCTGCCTTTCCGGCAGCAGAACGGGGGAGTGTCTGCTGACCTGTTCCGCCCGACATTTGTGGACGGAGAGGGAAACATAGTATCTGTTTGATTTTATCAGAAGAATATGAACAATTTATGTCGTAACGGGTGCCAAGTTCTGTGTTTTCTGCCGAAGGATGGAAAAGCGTTGCATCCTGCGCGGAAAAGCGTTCCAAACCAGGAGGATGCGGCAGATGTGTCTTGATTTTTGGAGCGGTTGATGGTATTCTTGAGACAATATCCATGTTAATATTTTCAGTGTTCCAAAATTCGACGAAAACTGACGCAAATTTGTCGTTGCAACTCCTTTCGACGCTCCATACAATTTTATACAGTATAGTATGAAGTAGTTTGTCCGGCATAAGTGGAAGGGCCGGGCAGATGGGGTGAGGAGGATGCAGAATGAAACAGAATGTTCCATTGGTGAGGAGTTTTTCGGCGCTGGAACCGTATCAGGAGGCGTATACCCTTGCCTGTTCTCTGGAGACGGAGGGACAGGGCTGCTGGCTGACCGTGAGCCGGACAAAAGCTCCGGACGACCCGGCAGACACGGCCCGTACATGGGTCCCGGCCCCGGAAGAGGAATGCGGACGGCTGCTGCAGTTTTTGTATGAGAACTCGGTCCAGCCGGAGCTGTGGCAGGATGCTATTTCCTGCTGGTATCCGCAGGCGGAGCAGGCAGAAAACCTGCGGGAAGGGGGCGCGTCGTGTGAGTTATGAGGAACAGGACGTCATATGGCGCGTAGCTCTGGCCAGCTATGACCCCAGAGAGATGCGGGTATGGACACGCTATCTTGAGGAGCGCAACCCGGCCATCCGCTGTACGGGCTACCGCAGCAGCCGGACGCTGCTGGAACGGCTCGAGCAGGGCGATGTGGACGTTCTGGTGCTGGGCGGCAGACTGGAGGACATGGACAGCATCCAGTTCCTGCCCAGGATACGCGGCCTTGCCCGCAAGCCTCTGGTGCTTCTGCGGGACGACGGACGCAATGAGAAATCGGCTGTGGAGAGCCTGAGTCAGGAGGACGCATGCTACCTCATCCGTCAGGCCACACTGGAAGATATGCTGCAGGAGCTGCGCGTTCCGGCCCACCGCCCGGCGGAGAGTCTGGAAAAGCGCTGCGAGCGCATCTACCGCAGCTGGGGTCTGAGCACCTACGATGCCAACAAGCGCTACCTGACCGGTGCGCTTCGGATGATGATGGGCTCTGACCACCGTCTGGCCATCCGCAAGGAGATATTAGGGCCGGTGGCGGAGGAATACAATCTCACCGTGGCGACTGTGGACAGCGCCCTCCGGCGGCTGCTGGAGACGCTGGACGAGACCGGTACCCAGACATGGCGGGATTTTCGAAAAGAGTATGGCTTAGAGCGCAGGAAGGTGACCATCGGCCGCCTGCTTTATGCGCTGGAAAGTAAACTGAGTCAGCAGTGAGGTGCTGACCACACGACGCGGAGGTAGAGCAGAATGCGCAGGCGAAACGATGGAGCAGGAGGCTCCCCTCAGGAGGAGTTTGGGGATGTGTGCTTCCATGCCCTTGGCATCATCGACCAGAACCGGGAATATCTGCAGATGCATCTGCTGGCGTCGGCCGACCTGCCCACCCGGCAGGCACTTTCGGACATCCAGATAGAGTCTGCCCGGCTGGACCGCACGGTACGCAATGCCATAACGCTTTATCAGCTGGAAAATGAAGAGCTGAGCGAGCTGCAGCCTCTGGACCTGTGCAGTCTGCTGGAAAAAGCGGGCCATCTGGCCCCGGACATCCAGCGGTCACTGGAAATAGCGCTCACGACGGAGAGCGGGGGCATCGAGCACTGCACCGTCATGGGCGTTCCCGATGAGGCCGAACAGCTGCTGCTCCACCTCATCTCCAACGCGCTGCGGGCCTGCGATGCAGGCGGCAGGGTGTGGGTGAGCCTGAAACAGAAAAAGACCGGCGTCGTGCTCCGGGTGGAAGACAACGGCTGCGGCCTGATGGAGGAAGACCCCATCGAGAACAACCGCCGCTTCCTCAGCGGCGCAAAGCTGGGTCTCCGCATCTGTAAGCTCATCTGCCGCCGTGCAGGCTGGAAGCTGACGCTGACGGCCCGGCCGGGCGGCGGCACCCGGGCGCAGGTGGTGTTCCCGCTGGCCTCCTGCGAGGACATCCCGCCGGAAATGGAACTCCACTCCAGCGAGGAGAACGACATCCGCGCAGCGCGGTTCGCAAGCCGGGCGGCACAGGAGCTCCTTCTGCTGAGGAGATATTGAACGAGACAAAAAGGCATCTGCAATGCTGCCCGGGACGGTGCAGCGCAGATGCCTTTGCTTTATGTGCGGGACAGGGAAGAGAGCAGGAAAAATGACAGGCGGTAAAGAATCTTAGTAGAAACAGCCCGAAATCCACAGAAAAGTTTGCGAAATTAACAAAATGTTTAACTTTGCAAGATGATTTTACTGTTTTTAAGGTGTAAAATAATCCCGAATGATTGATTGTCAGCCGGATTTGGTTTATAATACCCGTGTATGCGAGTCTGAAATTTGATTCGTTAGCAAACAACTTCTGCCCGGGCCGGAGAGTCCTGTGTGCAGAGGGAGAGTGCATTGTCCTTCAGGAGGAAAAACAACTGTGAGAGTAGGTCTTGACATCGGCAGCACTACCATCAAATGCGTGGTGCTGGATGAAAACGATACCCTTTTATATTCGACGTATGAGCGCCACTACAGCCACATTCTGGAAAAGGCGCAGGAGCTGCTGCGCCGCATCGACGCAGAGCAGCTGCATGGCCGGAAAGCACTGCTCAGCATCTCCGGCTCCGCCGGCATGGGCCTGGCCGACAGCTGCGGCGTGCCTTTCGTGCAGGAGGTGTTTTCCACCCGCGTGGCGGTCAAAAAGTTCGTCCCTGCGACGGACTGCGTCATCGAGCTGGGCGGTGAGGATGCAAAGATCCTGTTCCTGACCAACGGCACCGAAGTCCGCATGAACGGCAGCTGCGCCGGCGGCACGGGCGCTTTCATCGACCAGATGGCGACGCTGCTCAAGATGAGTGCCGATGAGATGAACAAGGCGGCCGAACAGGCCACCCGTACATACACCATTGCATCCCGCTGCGGCGTTTTCGCCAAGAGCGACGTGCAGCCCCTCATCAATCAGGGCGCAAAGACCGAGGACATCGCGGCCAGCATCTACAAGGCCGTGGTCAACCAGACCATCGCCGGTCTGGCACAGGGACGCCCCATTCAGGGCAATATCCTCTATCTGGGCGGTCCGCTGACCTTCAGCACCGTGCTGCGCAAGAGCTTCGACGAGGCACTGGGCGTTACCGGTACCTGCCCCGAGAACAGCCTGCTCTACGTCGCGCTGGGCGCTGCCCTCTACGCCGACAAGGAGTTCGTCCTCTCGGACGTGGCCGCTGCGCTGGATGAGTACGCTGCCACGGCGACCTACGCCAGCGAGCCGCCCCTCTTCGCCAACAAGGAAGAGTATGAGGCATTCCATGCCCGCCATATGTCCCACAGCGTGCCGCGGGTGGCGTTCGGCGCCCAGTGCGGCCCGGTGCATATCGGCATCGACTCCGGCTCCACCACCGTCAAGCTGGTGGTCGTGGACGAGCAGAGCCAGATCCTCTACACCAACTATCAGCCGAACCTCGGCAACCCGCTGCCCCTTATCCGGCAGCAGCTGCTGAAAATCTATAAAGAGCACCCCGGCCTCAAGGTGGCCAGCGTGACCACCACCGGCTACGGCGAAGAGCTGGTGAAGAACGCCTTCCGCTGTGATTACGGTCTGGTGGAAACGGTGGCCCACTTCACCGCCGCCAAGTACTTCATGCCGGATGTGGACTTCATCATCGACATCGGCGGCCAGGATATGAAGTGCTTCAAGATCGAGGATGGTGCCATCAGCAACATCTTCCTGAACGAGGCCTGCTCCTCCGGCTGCGGCAGCTTTTTGCAGACCTTTGCGCAGGCGCTGGGCTACGACGTCAAGGAGTTTGCCGCGCTGGGCCTGTTTGCCGACAAGCCCGTCGATTTGGGCAGCCGCTGCACCGTCTTTATGAATTCGTCCGTCAAGCAGGCGCAGAAGGACGGCGCTTCCATTGAAAATATCAGCGCCGGTCTGTCGATTTCCGTTGTCAAGAACGCGCTGTACAAGGTCATCCGCGCCTCCAGCCCCGAGGAGCTGGGCCGCAACATCGTGGTGCAGGGCGGCACCTTCTACAATGAGGCCGTTCTCCGCGCCTTTGAGAAGGAGATGGGCGTCAACGTCATCCGCCCCGACATTGCGGGCCTGATGGGCGCTTACGGCGCGGCCCTGTACGGAAAAGCCCACGCGGGTGCAGATGCCCGCAGCACCGTCCTGACCGAGGCCGAGCTCGAAGCCTTCGACCAGAAGGTCAACACCGTGCAGTGTCAGGGCTGCGGCAACCACTGCCAGCTGACCATCAACGTCTTTGCCGACGGCAAGCGCTTTATCTCCGGCAACCGCTGCGATAAGCCCGTGACCGGCAAGGCCAACAATGAGGACCTCGACCTCTACGCCTACAAGCTCAAGCTGCTGGAGGAGTACCGCAACGCCCCCGCGCCCGCCAACGCCCGCGCCCGCATCGGTATTCCGCTGTGCCTGAATATGTACGAGCTGCTGCCCTTCTGGCACACGCTCTTCACCAAGCTGGGCTTTGCCGTGGTGGTCAGCCCCTTCTCCAACCGCAAGCTGTACCAGAGTGGTCAGGCCACCATCCCCAGCGATACGGCCTGCTTCCCGGCCAAGCTGAGCCACGGCCATATCCACTGGCTGTGTGAGCAGGGCGTGGACGCCATTTTCTACCCCTGCATGAGCTACAATCTGGACGAGCATCTGGGCGACAACCACTATAACTGCCCGGTCGTGGCCTATTACCCAGAGGTGCTGGAGGGCAACTGCCCCGAGCTGAACAGCACAAAGTTCATCTATGACTACTTCAATCTGGAACGCCGCAAGGACTTCTACAAAAAGTTCCGGCAGGCACTGGAAAAATATTTTCCCGGCCTTGACAAGAAGGCTGTGCATGAGGCGATTGACGCGGCCTACGCCGAGTACGCCCGCCATATGCAGCAGCTGCACGATAAGGGCACCGAGATTATCGCCGCCGCCCGTAAGGAAGGCCGCCACATCGTGGTGCTGGCAGGCCGCCCCTACCACGTTGACCCCGAGGTCAACCACGGCATCAACCAGCTTATCATCCGGCAGGGCGCTGCCGTTGTCAGCGAGGACTCTGTCAGCTGGCATGAGCAGAAGTTCCCCACCTCGGTGCTGAACCAGTGGACCTACCACAGCCGCCTGTACGCCGCCGCAAAATACTGCACCGAGAACCCCGATATGGACCTGGTGCAGCTGGTGTCCTTCGGCTGCGGTCTGGACGCCGTCACCACCGATGAAACCCGCGAGATTCTGCAGGCGGGCGGCAAACTGTACACCCAGCTGAAGATTGACGAGATTACCAATCTGGGCGCGGTGAACATCCGTCTGCGCAGCCTGTTTGCGGCGCTGGAAGAACGCAAGGAAGATCACAAAAATTGAGGCACTTATGGAATATATGACTCCCAACTTTACCAAGGATATGGTAAAGACCCATAAAATCCTGATTCCGAATATGGCCGTGACCCAGTTCCGGCTGATGCAGGCCGCGCTGGCCAGCGAGGGCTACCAGACCGAGGTGCTGGGCAACTGCGGCAGTGAGGTGGCACAGCTGGGCCTGAAGTATGTCCACAACGATACCTGCTACCCGGCGCTGCTGGTTATCGGGCAGTTTCTGGATGCACTGAACAGCGGCAAGTACGATTTGGAGCACACCGCGCTGCTGATTACCCAGACCGGCGGCGGTTGCCGCGCGTCCAACTACATCAAGCTGCTGCGCAAGGCGCTGGTCAAGGCAGGCTACGGCAACATTCCCGTTGCATCGCTGAATTTCTCCGGTCTGGAGAAGGGCAGCGGCCTGCCCCTGACCGTGCCGCTGCTGCGCAAGGTGATTGCGTCCATCTTCTACGGCGATATGCTGGTGGCCCTGCGCAGCCAGACCCACGCCTATGAGAACCACAAGGGCGACGCCGATGCCATGACCGAAAAGTGGATTGCCACGATTCAGGGCTGGATCCGGGATGACAAGAACTACTCCGCTCATGATATGAAGAAGCGGTTCTATGACATTGCCGCCGACTACGCGACGATTCCCATCACCCGCGTGCCGAAGGTCAAGGTCGGCGTGGTGGGCGAGATTTACGTCAAGTATTCGCCGTTGGGCAACAATGATCTGGAAAAGTTTCTGGAAAGCCAGGACTGCGAGGTCAACCTGCCCGGCCTGATGGGCTTTGTGAACTACTGCGTGGCCAACTACAAGCTGGACATCGACCTGTACGGCGGCAACAAGCTGATTGCAGGCGGCGCGGACGCCTTCCTGAGCTGGCTGGACGGCATTGGCTGCGCCAGCTATGACGCCATGCGCAAGTACGGCTTCTACGCGCCCGGCTCCTTCCGTGAGCTGATGAAAAAGCCCGAGGGCATTATCTCTCTGGGCGCGAAGATGGGCGAGGGCTGGCTGCTGACGGCCGAGATGATTGAGCTGGTCGAGGGCGGCTACAGCAACATTGTCTGTGCACAGCCCTTCGGCTGCCTGCCCAACCACATTGTGGGCAAGGGTATGATCAACAAGATCCGCGCCCTGCATCCCGATGCGAACATCACGCCGGTGGACTACGACCCCAGCGCCACCCGCGTCAACCAGGAAAACCGCATCAAGCTGATGCTGGCCGTTGCCCGCGAGAAGCTGGACACCCCCACCGCCCCCAAGCCGCTGACCGCAGAGGAGCTGGCAGGCGGTGCCCCGCAGGTGGAGACAACCGTGCAGTAATGGGCTGTGGCCTTTCCCATGGGCGGGCTATGCCGTGGGATTGGCCCTCATCCGTCAGCGGTCGGGGCCGCTGGCAGCTTCCCCGCGGGGGGGGGGGGCCATTCCTGCCGACACATAAAAATGCCTCACCCTTCACCGGGTAACCCCCACAAAATCAAAAGAGGAAGTCAACCCTGCCGTTGGCTTCCTCTTTGTTTTATAGTTCTTCAATCTGCTTCAGCTCAACCTCGCGCTTGTCGATGACCAGCAGACCCTCCTTCTGCATCTGGCTCAGGGCGTTGCTCAGTGCGCTGCGGTCCACACCCAGATGATCCGCCAGCTGCTGGCGGTCAAAGGGCAGGGTGAACCGCGCAGAGCCGCTGCGCCGCGCCAGCACCGAAAAATACGCCGTGACCCGCCCGCGTATCGTTTTGGGGGCCGTGTAAAGGCTGCGCTGAGCCAGATTCAGATTCTTGCGGGCCGCAATGCGCAGCAGATTCTGCGTCATCTTCCAGCGCCACGGCTCACAACCGCACTGCAAGAGCTGTTCGGTTTCCAGAAACAGCGCCTCGCCGCCTTCGGCCGCCACGGCGCTGACCAGCAGCGGCTCCTCCGGCAGGCAGGCGTAGGTCTCGGCAAACAAATCGCCGGGGCCGGCCTGCCCCAGCAGGGTCTTGCTGCCCCAGACATCCAGATGCTCCATATGCACGCAGCCTGCCAGCACCACGCCCAGCGCGGGCGCACACTGCCCGGCCTCCAGCAGGATCTCTCCCTTTGCAAAGGCTTTGCGGCGCATCCGCAGGGCGGTAATGGCCGTCTCAGCTTCAGCTTCGGTCAGGCCGCGGAACAGCGGCACATCGGGCAGCTGACAGATTTCCATATTTATGCACCTCGCACGTTGTTTCTACAACAGAGTTCTTTCTGCCATTGTAGTAAAATAACGGCAGAAAGTCAAGGAGGCTGACCATGAAACGACAAATCATTCACATTGACCAGGAAAAATGCAACGGCTGCGGGGCCTGCGCCGCCGCCTGCCATGAGGGTGCCATTGCCATGATTGACGGCAAGGCCACCCTGATGCGGGACGATTACTGCGACGGCATGGGCGACTGCCTGCCCCACTGCCCGACCGGGGCCATCACGTTTGAGCAGCGCGAGGCCGCGCCCTATGATGAAGCCGCCGTGCTGGCTGCCAAGCAGCAGAAGGCTGCCCACGCCTGCCCCGGCAGTGCCCCCAGAACATTGCACGTCTGCCCGGGCAGCATGGCCAAGGCCCTGCACCCGGACGCACCGGCAGGGGAGAGCACCGCCCCCACCATGGCCCCCAGCCAGCTGCGCCAGTGGCCGGTGCAGATTAAGCTGG
>OLSN01002562.1_pt1 | contig 13089 bp, 13 predicted proteins | sample 1672411 | NCBI WGS metagenome assembly OLSN01 (sample SAMEA3136683, study PRJEB25190) | human gut metagenome | biome: human gut; feature: human-associated habitat; material: faeces | place: Austria | collected 2013
AAGACACGGCCCTTTCACGGCTGTAACATGGGTTCGATTCCCGTACGGGTCACCAGTGCAAAGCATCAAAATCTTACGTTTGTACGTTTGATTTTGGTGCTTTTCTTTTTCTGCATTGTACGCATACCACACTTTTACCACACTTCGGGAAATTTGTCAAGCGGCGGTGGGGGCTTCTGTTGTTCCTGCGCACAGCATAAAAGCGAAGCTGACAGTCAGTAAAGGGGCTTCCGCGGCATATCCTCGCTTTATAATTTGGGCTGCGGTATTCCACGCTCCCCTTGACTGTCTGTCAGTTCACTTTTGGAGGCTAATCGCGGAACAAACAGAAAAACTATCCCGGTGGGATACAAAATTTCAATTTGAAAAAATCCGAAAATAAAGAAATCCCTCTGCCCATAATAGGCAGGGGGATTTTGACAATTATTTATGAATCAAGAGAAAGTGCAGCACCAAATAGTTTTTCCGTCAATAGTGTAAAAACAGCAAATACCAATTTGCGTAAAATTTGGGTTCATAATAACGGCGTAATGGCTGGGGCTGTTTTGCCAACCGCTACAAACTTCGGATGCGCTCTTTTGGCTTTGAGCGAGAATTTCGGGGGTCTGTGCTCCATCGTGAGACAATGTATTATTTTTTAACTGGTAGTCACATCTGCTATAAGCAATGCTGTCAAGACTGCTACTGGCCGACAAAGCAGAAAGACCACCAGCCGCGCGCATGGCATTGATATTGTTGAGTACAGCCCAATAGGGGGAATCGGCTTGGTCGATGTACCACCATGTTCCATCGTTTGCATTACTAAACGGAATTGCACCATATTCAAAACTGGAAGAAGCCGCGGCACTGGAATTTTGTGCCTGACCGCTGGAAGCGGCAGAAGAACCGTTATTACTGTTGCCCGCTGTGCTGGCGGCCTTGGTGCTGACAGTGACCTCACATTCTGCGGCCACGCCGTTGACATCAACTGTAATAGTGGCCGTACCGTCAGCAACAGCGGTGACATTGCCCTCTGTGTCCACCGTGGCAACGGCTTCATCACTGCTGGTATAAGTAGCATTGTCGGCAAGGGCTTCTTCGGGGGCAACGGTATAGGTAAGCTGTGCCGTGCCCTCAGGCCGCAGGGCAAGCGTGGTATAATTTAGCTCTACACTTTCAATGGCGGGTAAAACTGTGACCTTGCAGGCGGCAGAAAGCGCCGTGCCATCAACAGCGGCGGTAATGGTTGCATCACCAGCCGCCACCGCCGTGACCTCTCCTGCACCGCTGACCGTGGCAACGGCATCATCGGAAGAAGTGTAGTTGATAGAAACGTGTGTCGCGTCATCGGGTGCAACGGCGGTTTCCAGCGTGGCGGCTTCGCCTGCCGTCAGCGTCAGCGCGTCCGTGGTGGTAATGCCTGTCGGTGTGACAACGACCTCAATCGTTTTGCTGGCGGTAATTTTGCCGTCCTTGCTGGACAAGGAAACCTCGGCAGTACCCGCGCTAAGGGCGGCAATATTGCCGTTTTCATCGACCATCACAATGGCGGGGTCACTGGAACTGTAACTCATGTCCAGCGCGTCCAGCTTTTTAGAGAGCGCGGCGCTTTCCGGGGTTGCACCGTCAAAGGTATATTCCGGTGTGGCGGTGATAGTAGAGCCTTTTTCCAAACTGTCAGGCAAATCCAACGCAACGCCTGTCACACTGACACCACAGCCCGCGAGACTGACCGCCAGCGCACAGGATACGGAAAGCGCAGTAAGTTTTTGCCGAATTGATTTCATAGCGATACATCCTTTCTTTTTTTCTTGCATTTTAACATGATAGGACGGGAGATTCAATACATATATAGGGACTTCAAAAAGAAAAGTTAAGAAAAATGCTGAAAAAAGTATCGGGCGCGATCAACGCGCCCGATGTGGAATAGATTAGAAAGAAATTACTTTATGAGTTTTCTCCCGGTGGGCAAGAAAATTTATATGCTTGAAATTCTGTGCCATCCGAAGAAAGAAAACGACCCGGAATCTTGGGCAAATTGGCGGCATCTCCATTTCCAAGAATTGTAATACTGCTTTCCTTGTCGGCACAATGAGAAGTGATGCGGATTTCCATGTTAGCCTTTAATGCACCGGGAATACTACCAACATCACTACGCTGGCAGACGCAGATAAGATGCACATGGGCGGCACGGCCAAGGCGCGTTATAGTAAGTAGGCACTCTATGACCTCTTGAATAAAGTCTTTTCCGGCCTTGCTTTTACCCGTTGGGTCGAGCAGACAATTAGCTTCATCGATGATAACAAAAATCGGAGATTCCTGCTCAACGCCGGGCAGTTTATTATAATCGGAAATGTTAGAGACACCAGCTTGTATACAAAGTTCCATACGGTGGGTGATGTCTTCCACAACGGATTTCAATGCGGCTAGGATTTTTTCGTTGGTATCAAGGCAACGGCAGTCTTCGCGCAAATCTTGATAATCCACGAAACCTTTTAAGTCAATTAGGTAGACAATGGCAAACTTATTGACAAGCTGATATATAATCCAGCGGACAAGAATTGTTTTGCCGCCACCTGTCGCACCAGTAATTAGCATATGCACCAAACGGTTAAAATTGATGCAATATTCGCCGGAAAAAGAAATGCCCAGTTTAATGACGAAATCTTCCAGTGAAAAGTTTGGAGCGGGTACATTGGTCGGTAAAGCACCTTTTGCGGGAACAAATTTGACTTCAAAAAGGTTGTCAGAACCGTCTGCATAGTTGATGCTCAAAATGTGGCAATCAAAAGCGGCTTCTAAGTCCTCTTGACGTTCTCTCCAATAGTTTAAGGGCATCCCTTTGCATTGAAAATTGTAGGTAATGACACCGCCCGAAGAAGAACGGCAAACAAGCCAAGGACACGCCCCAGCGCTGTTGCAGAAATTGATGGTTGAAAAACTGTAAATTATAGAGAGTCGTTTCAAGTCGGAAAAGAAGAAAACGAGCATAAGGGCAAGGGTAATATCAACAAAAACAAAGCCGGGAAGCAGGATGGAAAGTAGACTTTTAGGAACAGACAAAAGCTGAAAAGCAGGGGCGACAGAAACAAGAGCAAGATAAAGTAGAATTTTGGGGCGAGATGATGTAATGCGGCGTACGCCGTCAGTAAAGGTATTGACAATGTAGTATAGCATTGTGCCGATTTTAGTTTCGGTCAGGGTAATCATGGGAAATTCTCCTTTTAGCTAGAAGTTGTTTTGGAAATAGGTCAAACATAGAAAGTTGTGTTCCAACGGGCAGATTGGGAGAGGGAGAGCCAAAAAACTTTATGCAAGGGTCGTCTTTTGCTAGGATAAGAAAAGGCTGATAATCAATCCACTCAAGACGGCCTGTCGATTCATCATTTTTAAGAGAAACACATTCCTCGGTCAGCTTTTTAGCAACAAGACGAGTATGTGCAAAATTGAGTCGTAGTTGAGATTGAGCAACTTCCTCGGCAGAAATAAGAGAATCAGGCTTAATATCTATATAATGTGGGGTGGTATCGTAGACGGCGTTCATATGCTTTATAATCTCGGCGGGGCGGTGGTCACAGCCGTTGATATACGTTGTAATATTCATTAAATTTTGACTTTCAGTTGATGTTTTCCTGCGGTCGAGAATTGGCACAAAAGACTCTTGGTGCATTGTGTGTTTTGCTTTTGTGACAGCGGCAACGGAAAGCATATAGTCGTTATAATCGTTCAGTTGCTTGGAATAGTCGGAAGAGTTTGGAAAGTAATATGTAGCAATTCGTGTTGCGCGTGAGAGTTTGCGGGAGCACCAGTAACGAGACTTAAAGGGTGTAGAGCCAATCTCTTTAGATACATATTTAACAACGTAACTGGACGCTTTATCTAGGTCTGAAATCGGTTCAAAGGTATTAAAACCAAATAGCTTTTCCCACGTAGGGCTATGGAATATTTGCTCCCCGGCGCGTACCTTATCACAAATTTTTTTAGGCAAATTTTTCGAGCTATTGACATCGGCCATTGTATAGGGGATACATTCAGCCGGGGGCATGCTGGAAACAAAACCATGCATATGAATTGCGCCATCCTTGTGCATTTCGGGGATTAACAAGTATTTGAAATCGGGGCAGTATGCCGAACCATTTTTACGTTTTCTACGCCAGCGGCGAACCATAGATTTAATGACATCTTGTAAACCATCGGGGGTATAACGATTCTTCCAATTTGATGGTGCAAGGGTTATAGTCACGAAAAATTTCCAAGGATTGCAGGCGGCTAATTCACGCACCATGCGAACGGAACGGCTGATAGATGTACGGATAGATTCTGCTTCTCGTTCGTCCTGTGTGCGTTCATCGGGGAGAGCCCAGCCCGATGCAATATTATAATCATGTACATAGTGGGTATCTACACCGGGAGCAATGCAAGCAGGGCGATAGATAACCTTAGTCGTGTTACCCATTGCATACACCATAATGACGTTGGTCTCCATGTTAGGGATGCAACGAGAAACAGGGATTGTCATATTCTGACCGTTTTTATACTTTTGAGGGAGAGTAACGGAAAGTGGAGTTGAAACATAATAATAGGAATCCATAGAAAGCACCGAGAAAAATGGTTCTAAGTTGTTACACTGTCAAGTCCATCAACGAGGGGCGGCAGAACCGCCCAAAAAAGACGGCGGGCGCACTCTGCACCTTAGGGGCACATAGTACGCCCGCCCTTATTAACGGTGAGTGTTAGTCGAGCACCTCGATAGTATCTACTTTTCCATAGCGGGTGTAATAGATTTTTACCTCATGCCCCAGCAGGGAAGAAACATCAATGTTTCCCATTCCTGCAAGTTTCTTTTCGGTGAGGTAGATGCGTTCTGCGGAATTTCCTTGACCGTGTTCGGGGGAAATATCATCAATGACGTAGACGTTGAAGCCTTTAACTTCTTCGCCGTTTTTGGGTGTGAAATCAGCTTTGCGGTAACCAATAATTTTCATGGTTGTACTCCTTTATATGTATATAAGTATTAAAATGTTGGTGACGGACGCGATAAATCAGCCCATAGGACATTCCCCCTTCGGTGACTTCTTAATCACTATACTAACTTTGTGTATTGTCATTCATCGGCTACGCCGATCAATGACAATATCTGTTTTTTGCCCCTGTTGTATTGGTTGTTCAGACCCTGCTCAAGAATTGGAACAACTTTGTCCATATCGCCGGCAAGGGGATGACTGTAAACCCCTTGCGTTATACCAGAATGAACGTGCCCCATGAGTTCATCGAGAATCCAAGTTTTTAGAAGCGTTTTATAGATGGATGCAAAAGTGTGGCGCAATTCATAAGGGGTAACGTATGCAATGCCGTTGTGTGCACAAAATCGTTTCCATCTTGCACAATATGTGATTTCCGAATAGTCCCCAAAAACTCGGCTTGTTGGATTCAGTGTGGGAAATAATCTTGCCTGCGCATTGAATATGCCACGTGTGAAACGAGTTTGAGGCAAAAAACGATTTGCAAAGGCATTTTTTCCACTTGTTTGCATACCCTTAGCGTTAATGGCGCGTTGGATGTGTATATAGTCATCGGTTATATCTCCCCATTGCAACCCCATAATTTCTCCGGGACGAAGACCAAGGGCAATGCCAATTCGATAGGCATTGACTAAATCATCGTAGACTTCCTCGTTATTCAGAACTGTGTAGTCACAGCTAAAAACAAGGTAGATACCCTCAGCAGTTAAGGATTGCTTATTAGACTTTTTAGCATTTTGAGGAATCCTAACGAAACGCGTACTCAAATCGTTGCGTATATCGCACTCGTCTAAGTAGCCGCAGAAGCCGGAGAGAACGCCGCGAATATTGCTCAAGGTTTTTTCACTTAAGCCTTTGCGGTAGGCTTCGTTAATGACACGGCGGAGGTCGTTTCTCGTCAACTTAAGAACGGGGATTTTTCCAATTATAGGACCGATATGATTTTTATAGTAATTTCGCAGGTTGTAAGTATCGCTGGTAATAGCTTCTTTGTCTCTAAAAAAGTTTTGAAATACTGCGTCTGTTGAGACAGTACAGCATCTTTTAGAATTGTCGCCGTTAATCCATGCTAAGGCCTTTCTCGCACAATCGCGGCGGCCTGTGTCCCCCTTTTTGGTGCTGTAAAAAGTCTTGCGCATATTATTAACCTGTAAATCCAAACGGTATCCACCGGTATGGCGTGGCTTGACTTTAACCATCAATTCCTTTTGAGTGTAAATCTCGTACGTCATTGTGAGACTCCTTTGATAGAGCCTAACGGCTCAATAAAAAATTTGTAATATTCATCTTGGCTGAAGTTAAGTTCGCGCCCAATTAGAAGCATTTCCCGCGCGTCAAAAGGGCACTTACCTTTCATACGGGCAGACATTTTTTGCTCTGACAGACCAACTTTTTCACCAATGCTGGAGTCTGTTTCGCCGTATAAATATATCCGTGCATGTAGTGCCCGATAGGGTTTAGAATGTAACTTCATCATTGGGGTACCTGCCTTTATTGAGGTTCTCTTTTTTCTTTCATCATTATCACTATACCAATTTCGAAAATTAGAAAACCTAAAAAACGGCAGTTTTAGCGGTTCAAATATTACAAAAAAATTACAAAAACAAAAAAGAGCAAAAAAAATCCCCCTTTCTGTACAAAAACAGAAAGGGGAAAAATTGATGGAATATACCACACTATTTTACCACACTGGATTGATTTATAGGGATGTTAAAAACAATTTCAAATTGTTAATTTTACGATAATATGAATAAAATGAACACATGAAAGCATAAAAATAACGATTCGATTCCCGTACGGGTCACCAAAAAGCTCCTCAATCTCAGGATTGAGGAGCTTTTTCGTGTTTCCGTACGAGGAATCGAACAGGACGGCCGCCTGCGGGAGATTCCCGGTCTGGCATCCCATACTCTTTGCCCCTGCAAATGTTCACATTTCCCCAACAAGTCTTTTCCTCTCAAATATGGAAAACCAGACCATTTCCTGTTATAATAAGAAAACAGGCACAAAACGGATTGCCCGGGGAATGACTATGGGGGAGGGGTCGCGGCTTGGCGGCAGAAAAGGTGCAGGAGCGCTGCGCGGGCGGCGTATGCTATACGCTCACGCGGCGGCGAGTGCGCAATATAAATCTGCGTGTCCGGGCCGATGGCTCGGTTGCGGCCAGTGCGTCGGCGCGGGTGCCGATAAGCTACGTGGACGCCTTTGTGGCGGCGCGGGCAGACTGGGTACGCGCCGCGCAGGCCAAGGCCGCTGCTCGCCGTGAACGCGAAGCCGCCGAGCAGCCCGCACTGCCCACAAAGCAGGCGGCACTGGCCCATATGCAGGCGCTTTGCCGGGCATACTATCCGCAGTTCGCGGCCATCTGCCCGGGCGGGCATATGCCTAAAATCGCCGTGCGGGATATGAACACCCGCTGGGGGTCCTGCAGTCTGCGCACCGGCACGCTGGCCGAGGGCGGCTCTACCCTGACGCAGCAGCTGGCCAAAAATTTGTACTTCACACAGGAGAAAAAGTTCACCCGCAAGGCGGCCGAGCTGTTCACGGCCTGGGCCCTGGAAGCAAATTATACCAAAGACGAGATTTTAGAGCTGTACATCAATGTCATTTATTATGGCGACGGCTGCACGGGCATCACCGCCGCAGCACAGCATTATTTCGGCAAAGCCCCTTCCGAGCTGACAGACTATGAGTGCACCCTGCTGGCGGGCGTGCCCAACGCGCCCAGCATCTATGCCCCCACGGCAAACCCCGAGCTGTGCGCCCAGCGCCAGCGCCATGTGCTGGACAGCATGGTGGAAGCCGGGTACCTGACGCAGGCCCAGGCGGACGCCGTGCTGGAAGAGGGCGGGGCCATGGCGGCCTGAATGCTGCACCACACAGACAAAAAAGGCCCCTGCCGCCGCGTTTTCCCTGCGGCAGGGGCCTTTTGTTCAGGACGTGAGGAACGAAAGCTCGCCCACGCTGAAAGCGGGCTGCAGCGCCTTGTTTATGGCAAGGGAAAGCAGGTTGGCGGCGCGGCGGATGATGGCGTCAATGTCCTTGGGCGTCACCACCAGTGCGCGGGCGCCGTTATCCACCTCCATCACGGTGGGCACGCCCAGCGCCACCACCTGCGCGCCCAGGCTTTGCCGGGTGAGGGCGGGGGCGTTGTTCGGCGTCAGCCCTGCCGTGGAAATCTGCACACTGGCGCCCAGCCTGCGGGAAGATGCCGTGCACAGGCTGTCCACGCAAAGCACGGCCACGGGCTTCAGCTTGGCGGTAAGGCTTTGCAGAAGTTCTGCGGTGGCAAGGCCGGTGGTGGCCTCTACGCCGGGTGCAAAGGCCGCCACCGGGCGCATGCGAAGGTCCTGCGCGCCGGCGCCCTCGCACAGATGCCGCGTGACAAACACTTTATCTGCCGTTTCCGGGCCCAGCGCGTCCGCCGTCACGGCGCGGTTGCCAATGCCGGCCACCAGCACAAGCCCCTCTTTGGGCAGCACAGAGCGCAGCTGGCTTGCCACAGCCCACACATAGGCCTCATTTTTATCGTCTATGGCGGAAAAGCGCGGCATGTCCAGCGTGATATAACGCCCCTTTGCGCGCCGCAGGCCCTCGCGTTCAATGTCCACACGCACCAGCCCTATGCCGCTGGCTGTGGCGGTGTGCACCCGCACGCCGCGGGGCACCTCGCCCTTTTGCGGCGGGTACAGTTCTGCCGCAATATCTGTATAAATTGCCATTTCAAACCGGCTCCTTTCTCTGAAACCATTTTGTGCACGGCCGCCCTCTGCGCGGGAAACGGGCGTTTTTCTTTGCTGCACAGCAAAAAAATCCCGCCCTTTTTCGAAAAAGCCCTTGCAAGCGCGCCAAAAAGATGCTATTATAAAGTGCACTGTTATGGGTATTAAGGAGGTGGTACGATGCCTAACATCAAGTCTCAGAAAGACCGTGTCGTGCAGGCCAAGAAAGAGGCGATGCACAACAAAGCGATCAAGTCCAACCTGAAAACAGTCGTCAAGAAGGCAGACGCCGCCATTTCCGCCGGCGCCGCCGACAAGGACGAAAAGCTGAAAGCTGCCGTTGTCGCCATCGACAAGGCCGCCGCGAAGGGCGTTCTGCACAAGAACACCGCTTCCCGCAAGGTTGCACGCCTCGCCAAGGCCGCCAGCAAAGCTGCGAAATAAAAATGGCCCGACAAAGCCGCTGCCCGCAATGGGCGGCGGCTTTTCTGTTTTTCTTTCCCGGGGCAGCCCCGGGCGGCCCTTTGTCAGCTCTGGTCGTGGCTTTTGCCCGCAAGGCTCATCAAAAAGCCGGCCGTCAGGCTGGCCGTCACGCCGCCCGCCGCCGCGCAGAAGCCGCCTGTCAGCGCGCCCAGCAGGCCGCTTTCTGCCACAGCATCTTCCACGCCCTGTGCAAGCAGGTGCCCAAAGCCCAGCAGGGGCACGGTGGCCCCGGCGCCCGCAAATTCCGCCAGAGGGTCGTACAAATCAAGCGCGCTCAGCACCACGCCGGCCACCACAAAGCACACCAGCACACGCGCCGGCGTCAGTTTGGTAAAATCAATCAGCAGCTGGCCCAGCACACAAAAGCCGCCGCCTATTACAAACGCCCACACATACTGCATCACGCTTCCTCCTTTGCACGGCGCAGCTCGAAAAGGTGTGCCACGCCGGGGATGCTTTCGCCCTGCTGGGATGCCGTGGGGGACATGAGCGCACCGGTTGCGGCGAACAGGATTTGCCGCATCGTTCCTGCCTGGAGCGCCGGGAGAAAATGGCCGCACAGCAGGCTGGCGCTGCATCCGCAGCCGGAACCGCCGGCGTGGGTGTCCTGGGTCTCCGGGTCGTAGAGCATTGCGCCGCAGTCCTTATGATTCCGGGTGATGTCAAAGCCCTGTTTCATCACCAGATCGCAGAGCAGTTCGCTGCCCACGATGCCCAGATCGCCGGTGACGATGGCGTCATACTGTTCCGGCGCAGTTTGGGTGGCTTTGAGATAGCGCACGATGGTATCCGCTGCCGCCGGCGCCATGGCTGCGCCCATATGGTTGGCGTCGGTCACACCCAAATCCACCATGATGCCGATGCAGGCACCCATGACGCACACCCCGTCCGGAACGCCGTCCGGCTGCTGGAGAATCACAGCGCCCGATCCGGTACAGGTCCACTGCGCCGTAGGCGGCCGCTGACCGCCGTAGGAGAGCGGAAACCGAAACTGGCGCTCTGCCGTGGAAAAATGGGAAGAAGTCACTGCCGCCGTATATTCGCCCACGCCGCCTGCCGCCAGAAACGACGCTGTCAGCAGTCCCTCCGCCATAGTGGAACACGCCCCGTAGATGCCCAGCAGGGGAATCTCCAGCGGGCGCATTCCATAGGTGGAGCCGATGCACTGGTTCATGAGATCGCCGGCGCAGATGCAGGAGAGGTCGCTGTCCCGGAGTCCGGACTTTTCCAGCGCCAGCTGCACCGTGCGGCGCTGCATGACGCTTTCCGCCTGTTCCCAGGTCTCCTGTCCGAAATGGGCGTCGGGTTCTACACAGTCGAAACAGCTGCCCATGGGACCGTCGCCCTCTTTCTGACCCACGGTGCTGGCGTAGCTGATGATGCGGGGCGGCTGGGGATATTGAAAAACGCCCCGGGCAAGATTACGTACCATTCGAATCACCTCGATGGTAGTATATCCGGGACGTTGGGAATTATGCGAGTGAGAATGCAAAATAAAATTGCATTGCCACTCGTGTGATACATTGCCGTTTGAAGTAAGGGTAGGCGAAAGTGGCGGGTCAGCCCGTCGCCCAGTGGAAATGGCGACGGCAGACTTGCCCAAGGATAGCAAGCCGCCGCTGACCTTTCGCCCCAATTTAGCGTTCAAGAAAGGGGAACGTCACGGCAGACAAGCTGCCTATGACCCCTCCGGGGGATTTTTGTTTCGAGAACTCGATATAAGGCTCCTCTACAGAGGTGATTCCCCACGGGGTGGGGAAATGTCATCGTAGATGACAAAGGGGACCGCTCAGTACGAGCTGGCAAGCCGCAGGCTTGACTGAGGAGTCTCAGGCGAACGATGTTCGCCCCTACGGTAATATTTTTCAAGCACACAAACTAATTTCTAAGAATGTCCCCCTTGAAAAGGGGGATGTCAGCGTTAGCTGACAGGGGGATTATCCCTCCGAATGCTCCTCACGGAGCATCCACCTCCCTTTTCAAGGGAGGCAAATCAACTCCTCTGCCCTGCCGGGCATCTCCTCTATAAGAGGAGACAATTTCGCAAAGCCTCCTCTTATAGAGGAGGTGGCACACAGTGCCGGAGGAGTCAGAGGAGTCTCGGGCGAACCATGTTCGCCCCTACGGTGATTCTGGAACAATTTTATCCAACAACAAAAAACAACCGCCCGGCGAACCGGACGGCTGCTGTTATTCTTCTGTTTGCGGTAAGATCAATATGCCTTGCCCCACAGCACCATGTGCTTTGCCGGCTTGCCGCAGCAGACGCACTTGTCGGAAATGTGCTGCTGGTTCAGCGGAATGCAGCGGGAGCCAACGCCGGTGACTTCCTTCACCTTGTCCTCGCACGCCTCGTCGCCGCACCACATTGCCTCGATAAAGCCGTCGCCCTTTTCTTCCAGCGCCTGGGTGATCTCGTCCATGGTCTGGCAGACATAGGTCTTGTTCTTCCGGTTTTCCAGTGCCTTCTGGAACATTCCCTGCGGGATCACGTTCTCCAGCAGGTCGGTCACGGTGCTGCACAGCGCCGCATAGTTCTCGTCCAGGGCAACGGTCTGCTTTTCGCCGTTAAAGCGAGCAGCAACCACGCACTGTCCGGACTCGATATCCTTCGGGCCGATCTCGATACGAACCGGAATGCCCTTCATCTCGTACTGCGCAAACTTCCATCCCGGAGAGTTGTCGGAATCGTCCAGCTTGACCCGGATACCCTTGGCAGCCAGTGCCTGGTACAGCTCATTCGCCTTGTCCAGAACGCCTTCCTTGTGCTGTGCAATGGGGACGATCACAGCCTGTACGGGAGCCACTGCCGGCGGCAGTACCAGACCGCTGTCATCGCCGTGTGTCATGATGATAGCGCCGATCAGACGGGTGGTCATGCCCCAGCTGGTCTGGTGCGGATATGCCAGCTTGTTGTCCTTGCCGGCAAACTGGATGCCGAACGCCTTGGCAAAGCCGTCCCCAAAGTAGTGGGATGTACCAGCCTGGAGCGCCTTGCCGTCGTGCATCAGTGCCTCGATGGCATAGGTGGAGACAGCGCCGGCGAACTTGTCGCTCTCGGTCTTTCTGCCCTTGACCACCGGCATTGCCAGGCACTTTTCGCAAAAGTCAGCGTATACGTTCAGCATACGCTCGGTCTCCTGGATCGCCTCTTCTGCGGTAGCGTGGATGGTGTGTCCTTCCTGCCACAGGAATTCCCGGGAGCGCAGGAACGGACGGGTGGTCTTTTCCCAGCGCACTACGCTGACCCACTGGTTGTACAGCTTCGGCAGGTCACGATAGCTGTGTACGATGTCCTTGTAGTGATCGCAGAACAGGGTCTCTGAAGTCGGGCGAACACACAGGCGCTCCTCCAGCTTTTCGCTGCCGCCGTAGGTGACCCATGCCACTTCCGGTGCAAAGCCCTCTACGTGATCCTTTTCCTTCTGGAGCAGGCTCTCCGGGATGAACATGGGCATATTGACGTTCACGTGACCGGTCTCCTTGAACTTTGCGTCCAGGATGCGCTGTATATTTTCCCAGATGGCATAGCCGTAGGGACGAATGACCATACAGCCCTTTACACTGGTATAAGAGACAAGTTCTGCCTTTTTGCAGATATCGGTGTACCACTGTGCGAAATCCACGTCCATTGCCGTGATCTCTTCCACCATTTTCTGATTTTTCTTTGCCATAGTATCCTCCTGTGGTTGTTTCCGGCGCAGGCATCGCCGCCTGTGCCGTCAGTCTGTTTTCAGTATAGCATATTTCCGCCGGAAATGCAAGGGATTTCTTGAAAAAGCCATGGATCAATTTTTTAGAAAACTGCCTTTGAAACGATAACGTAAGGTACACCTTGTGCTGAGATATTAGAACAAACAAATAAAAGGGATAATCCCTCCGGC
>OLSN01002563.1_pt1 | contig 13075 bp, 12 predicted proteins | sample 1672411 | NCBI WGS metagenome assembly OLSN01 (sample SAMEA3136683, study PRJEB25190) | human gut metagenome | biome: human gut; feature: human-associated habitat; material: faeces | place: Austria | collected 2013
TGGCGGGCGGTGTGGCCGATGTTCTCGATGTCGCCCGTCCGGATACATTTCTGGCAGGTGCAGACCCGGCGGCGGGGCGGCTCCTCCTCCCCCTTGAACCAGGGCTTCATGGGGGCCATGCCGGCGTTGATGAGCAGCAGGGAGGGGTCGTTCTCCGGCACCAGGGGGAAGCTGGGCAGGCGCAGGTGTCCCTTGGACTCAAAGAAGGTCAGGAACATCTCTCTCAATTCATTCAATCCATAATACTTATGCATAACATACCTCCGATGTGAAAATACAAAAAAGACTGCAAAAACGGAAACAAAAAAAGCCCCTCCCCACCATAGGGACGGAGCTTCACGCTGCGCGGTACCACCCTAATTTCACAGGCAGACTAACACGCCTGTGATCTCAGTTCATTCTGTAACGGGAATGTCCCGGTCCGGTCCTCCCGGACGGCTCGGAAGTGGCTTTGCGCTGGGCTGGGCCGAGGGGCTTTCACCGCTCCCCCTCTCGCTTGGGCCGCCGCTGGCGCATGGGCTTCCTCATGGCCATGATCACTGTATCATCGCTTGGTTGTTTTCTATTCTACCATGCTTTTTCCCGCTGTCAAGGGCGGAAATCGACGAATCCTCCGGGGATTTTGGCGGAAAGATGGTGGAGGGCGCGAAAAACCGGCAGCAGGATGCGCCTTGCTGCCGGTTTTGGGTTCCTTAGGAATGGGTCTTCTCAGCCCTTCTGGCCCAGGGAGAAGGCGACCTTGTTCAGCTCCAGGACCTTGGCGGGGACGTTGGCCTCCAGAGAGGCCTGCCAGGCCTCGGCAGGGATGTTGGGGAAATAATGGGACAGGCGGCCCATGAGGACCATGTTCACCGCCTTGGAGGACCCGGCCTGGTCGGCCAGGGCCAGGCAGTCCATGGCATCCACTTTGATGCCCTTGGCCCGCATCTTATCCACCAGATCCTCCGGGTACTTGGCCAGGCCCGCAATGACGGGCATAGGCTCCATCTGCTGGGTGTTGGTGACGATCTGGCCGGTGGGTTTCAGATACTCGATCCAGCGGGCGGCCTCCAGCAGCTCGAAGGAGACGATGAAGTCGGCCTCGCCCTTGTCGATGATGGGCGAATAGACCTTGTCGCCGAACCGGACATAGGTGACCACACTGCCGCCCCGCTGGCTCATGCCGTGGACCTCGGAGACCTTCACGTCATACCCGGCGTTCACCAGCAGGTGGCCCAGCATCTTGGAGGCCAGCAGGGAGCCCTGGCCCCCCACGCCTACGATCATAATATTCACAGTTTCCACTTGGCGTATCCTCCTCAAAATCAAACAGTCAAGGCGTCCCGGTGGCACATCTGCATGCACACCTGGCAGCCGATACATTGGGTCTTGTCGATCTCCGCCTTCCCGTCCCGCAGACTCAGGGCCGGGCAGCCGATGCGCATACACAGGCCGCAGCCGTTGCACTTGTCGTGGTCCACCTTCAGAGGGGCAGCCTTGGGGACCTCTTTCAGCATCACGCAGGGACTGCGGGTGATGATGACGGAGGGCTCCTCGGCGGCCAGCTCCTCTTTCAGGACCTGGTCCATCTCTTTCAGGTGGTTGGGGTTCACCACCCGCACCCGCCGGAAGCCCACGGCCTTGCACAGGGCCTCCAGATCCACTTTCCCCGCCGGTTCGCCCCGGAGGTTCTTGCCGGTGGTGGGGTTCTGCTGGTGGCCGGTCATGCCGGTGATGGAGTTGTCCAGAATCAGGACGGTGGAGTTGGTGCGGTTGTAGGCGATGTCCGTGATGCCGGTGATGCCGGAGTGGATGAAGGTGGAGTCGCCGATCACGGCCACGCTGTTCTTCTCGTGGGCCGCGCCGCCGGCCAGATTAAAGCCGTGCAGACCGGAGCAGGAGGCCCCCATGCAGACGTTCAGGTCCATGGCGTTCAGGGGCGGCATGACGCCCAAGGTGTAGCAGCCGATGTCGCCGTAAACCATGCACTTATTTTTCGACAGGGTGTAGAACACGCCCCGGTGGGGACATCCGGCGCACATGACGGGGGGACGGCCGGGAATTTCGTCTTCCAGCGTGACGGTCTCCTTCTCCGGCTGACCGAGACAGCGGGCGACGACCCCCTGGGTCAGCTCGTCGATCATGGGCAGGACGTCTTTGCCGCTGACGGCCACGCCGATCTGCCGGCAGTGGTTCTCAATGATGGGCTCCAGTTCTTCCACCACCAGGACCTTGTCCACCTGGGCGGCAAAGTCCTGGATCTTCTGCACCGGCATCGGCCAGGACAGGCCCAGCTTCAGCACGCAGGCTTTGTCGCCAAAGACCTCGCGGACATATTGATAGCTGGTGGAAGAGGTGATGATGCCGATGGAGGTATCCTCCCCCATCTCCACGCGGTTGAGGAAGGTGGTCTCTGCCAGCTCCGTCATGGCGGCGGTGCGTTCCTCGACGCGATGGTGCGCCTTCATGGAGTTGGTGGTCATCATGACCCGCAGAGGGTCCTTCACATACTCCCGCTTGGGGACCTCCTGCCGCGCCCCCTTCTCCACGATGCTTTGGGAGTGGGAGATCCGCGTACACATCCGCAGTAGGATGGGCGTGTGGTATTCCTCGGAGAGGCGAAACGCCTCCTTGGCAAAGGTCAGCGCCTCCTGGCTGTCCGAAGGCTCCAGCATGGGGACCTTGGCAGAGATGGCGTAGTGGCGGGAGTCCTGCTCGTTCTGGGACGAGAACATGCCGGGGTCATCCGCCACGCAGATGACGAGGCCCGACTCGACGCCCTGATAGGAAATGGTAAACAGCGGGTCGGCGGCCACGTTCAGGCCCACGTGCTTCATGCAGCAGGCCGAGCGCACACCCCCCAGGGCGGCCCCGTGGGCCACCTCCAGGGCGACCTTTTCATTGGGCGCCCACTCGCAGTAGATCTCCGGGTATTTGGCGGCTTCTTCGGTGATCTCCGTGCTGGGGGTACCGGGGTAGCTGGAGATCACGCCGCACCCGGCTTCGTATAGTCCACGGGCAACGGCTTTGTTGCCCAGCATCAGTTCTTTCATGTGTTCCTCCGTGTTTCGTTGTCTTCCTGGGGGGCCGTCTCGCCCTCCTTGGTCTGCTCCACCCGTTCCATCACCTCGGCCAAGGCTCCGGTGCCGTAGTTCAGGACCCGGTTGACCCGGCTGACCGTGGCGGAGCTGGCCCCGGTCTCGCTGAGGATGGTGGTGTAGACCTTGCCGGCGTGGAGCATCCTGGCCACGTCGAACCGCTGCTCCATGGCCCGCAGCTCGGTCACGGCGCACAGATCGTCAAAAAACCGGCAGCATTCCTCCACGCTGTTCAGGGCGGCGATGTGCTCATATAGATTCAGGCTGCGCTCTTTCTTTTTTGCTCTCGGCATGGCGTTTCCCTCCTTGCGGCGTATGGCGTTGTCTTAGCTCCGGTTCTGCTGGGCCACCAGGTGCTCGGCCCCGTAGCGCTTGCGCAGGACAGGCTTTTCGATCTTGCCGGTGGCGTTGCGGGGGATCTCGGCGAAGATGATCTTCCGGGGGCGCTTATACCGGGGCAGCGCCAGGCAGAAGTCGTTGATCTCCGCCTCGTCGCAGACGGCACCGGGCTTGAGCTCGATGACTGCGCCGCAAATTTCGCCCAGACGCTTGTCGGGCAGGCCGATGACGGCCACGTCCTTGATCTTGTCGTTGGTGCGCAGGAAGTCCTCGATCTGGACGGGGTAGATGTTCTCGCCGCCGGAGACGACCACGTCCTTCTTCCGATCCACCAGGAAGTAGAAGCCGTCGGCGTCCTGCATGGCCATGTCGCCGGTGTAGAGCCAGCCGTCCTTCAAGACCTCGGCGGTGGCTTCGGGGTTGTTGTAATAGCAGGTCATGACGCCGGGGCCCTTCACGCACAGCTCGCCGACCTCACCCTGGGGCACGGCGTTGCCCTGCTCGTCCACTACCTTGACCTCCCAGCGGTAGCCGGGGATGCCGATGGCACCGACCTTGTGGATGTTCTCCATGCCCAGGTGGACGCAGCCCGGGCCGGTGGACTCGGACAGGCCGTAGTTGGTGTCGTACTTGTGGTGCGGGAAATACTCCTTCCAGCGGCGGATCAGGGAGGGGGGCACGGGCTGGGCGCCGATGTGCATCAGCTTCCACTGGTCCAGCTTGTAGTCGGACAGCTGAATGTCGCCCCGGTCCAGAGCGTCCAGAATATCCTGCGCCCAGGGCACCAGCAGCCAGACGATGGTACATTGCTCGTCGGAAACGGCCTTGAGAATGATCTCCGGGGAGGTCCCCTTCAGCAGCACGGCCTTGCTCCCGGCGAACAGGCTGCCCATCCAGTGGAACTTTGCGCCGGTGTGGTACAGGGGCGGGATGCAGAGGAAGGTATCGTCATGCTGGATGTCATGGTGCTTCTGCTCCATCTCAGCGGCCTGGGTCAGGCTGCGGTGCTTATGTAGAATGGCCTTGGGGAAGCCGGTGGTGCCGGAGGAGAAGTAGATGGCGCCGTCGTCATCGTCGGTGATGAGGACCTGGGGAGGCGCAGAGGAGCAGTCGGCGGACAGCTCCCGGTAGCTCTCGGCAAAGGTGGGGCAGTTGTCGCCCACGTAGATGAGCAGGCGGCCTTTGCTCAGCTTCTCGGCTACGCTCTCGATCCGGCCGATGAACTCCGGCCCGAAGACCAGGACCTGGACCTCCGCCAGGTCGGCGCAGTATTCGATCTCCTCGGCGGAGTAACGGAAGTTGAAGGGCACCGCCAAGGCCCCGGTCTTGAGGATGCCGAAGTAGATAGGCAGCCACTCCAGGCAGTTATACATCAGAATGGCCACCTTGTCGCCCTTCTTCACGCCGCGGGAGAGCAGCATGTTGGCAAAGCGGTTGGCCTTTTCGTTAAAGACGTTCCAGGTGATCTCCCGGCGATACGGCTCGTCGGTGGTGGGCTGGATGAGGTCATATTCCTTCCAGGTCATCCGGCGGGTCTCTTTGATCTCAGGGTTCAGTTCCACCAGGGCGGTCTCGTTGCCGTAGAGCTTGACGTTGCGTTCCAAAAAATCAATAACGGGCATAGTGACGGTCCTTTCTCTGTGACGGGTCCAAAGCGGATGCTTCATCCTTTACAGCTTTAAACCCTTAGTGCATTATGTTTTACTCTAGCACGACAGAGCAGGAAAGTCAAGGGAGCCGTTCGACTCCCTTGCTGTTTCCGTCAAAAATTTTCCCTCAGGGCTGGTCCAGCTTGGCCTCCAGCTGCCGCAGCAGGGCCTCACTCTCCTGGGCCACGGCCTGCAAGGCTCCCGCCTGGAAGGGAGAGCGGAGGCCGGCCTCCTCCAGCAGGTCGGTAAAGACCTTCTCCCCGCCCTGGGAGAGGAAGCGAACGTAGCGGGCGAAGGCGTCCGCATAGTCCTTCCGGCTCTCCAGCAGGAATTGCAGGGCTGCCGTCTGGGCCAGGCAGTAGTCGATATAATAGAACGGCGTCTCATAGATGTGCATCTGATACTGCCAGCGGGTCCCCTCTTCCAGGTAGGGGATGCCGTCAAAGGTGATGTGGGGGCGGAACTCGGCCTCCAGCTTCCGCCAGGCGGCCTTGCGCTCTTCGGGCGTCCAGTCGGGGTTTTCATAGACCTGGCGCTGGAAGTCGTCCACGATGGTGCCGTAGGGCAGGAAGGACAGGGCATCCAGCAGGTGCATGAACTCATACCGCCCGGCGTCCTCGCCGAAGAACTTGTCCATATAGGGCCAGGCAAAGAACTCCATGCTCATGGAGTGGGTCTCCGCCGTCTCCATGCCGCCCACGCCCAGCTCCACGACGAACGGATTCTTGGCCGTCTTATAGTCGGCAAAGGCGTGCCCGGCCTCGTGGGTGACCACATCCACGTCCCCGGCGGTGCCGTTGAAGTTGGCCAGAATAAAAGGCTGGTGGTAGGCGGGGAAATGGGTGCAGTAGCCGCCGCCCCACTTGTTCTTGCGGCTGTCCACGTCGAAGGCTTCTGTTTCCAGCATGAAGTCGATGAACTTCCCGGTCTCCTCGCTCATGTCGTGGTACATGGCGCGGGCGGCGGCGAAGATCTCCTCCTTGCCGCCCTTGGGGGCGGGGTCGCCCTGAGGGAAGATGAGGTCATAGTCATAGAGCATCAGGGGCTCGACCCCCAGCTTCTCCCCGATCTCCTTCCGCAGGCGGGCCACCACGGGCACGATGTCCCGGCGGACATTCTCGCGGAACTGCTTCACTTCCTCCGGGCCGTAGCACAGGCGGCCCATGCGGTAGTAGCCCAGCTCAACGAAGTTCTGGTAGCCCATCTTCTTCGCCATCCGGTCGCGGATGTGGACGAGCTGGTCGAAGAGGCCGTCCAGCTGCTCGCTGTGGGCTTTCAGGGTCTTGCCCAGGACCTCGTAGGCTTCTTTTCTGGTGGCCCGGTCGGGGGATTTGGCGTATTTCATCAGCATGGGCCGCGGCAGCTTTTCGCCCCGGAACTCGAACTCCATGCCCGCCATCATCTGGGAGTATTGGCTGACCACCTGATTCTCTGCGATCATGTCCTCGATGATCTCCGGGGACATGGCTTTCAGCTCCACCTCAAAGGACCGGAAGACCAGGGGGATGATCTCGCCCTGCTCCTCCAGCTCCTGGCGGAAGGGCGTGGCCAGCATGGCCTTGGTGTACTCTAAGAGATAGTTCTGGGCCTGGGGGCCGACCTCATCGTAATACTCTTTCTCCGCCAGGTAGAACGCATCTGCGGTGTTGATGCTGTACCGCATATAGGACAGGGCCTCGGCGGTCTCCCAGCGGATGATCAGGTCGTTGCACTTGTCTCTTGCCGCCAGCACCTCTTGGGCAGAGGCGGCGTTCTTCACCTGCTCGATGATGGCCGTGGCCTCTTTCCCAAAGTCCTCGATGGGCAGGCGGGTATAGTCCAGTTCACTGACTTTTTTCATGAATTTTTATCCTTTCCAAACGGTAAGTCTCGGATCGCCGGGCGGCCGTGGAGGCTCTCGGCGGCTCTCACGCCCCGACAAATGGCCTCCTCGACAGCGCGGGCGGCTAAGATGCCCACGGCATCCGGGTCGGCGGGGACGCTGCCGCAGGCCATGGCGAACATACTGTCCCCATCAAAGGTGGCGTTGGCAGGGCGGACGGCGCGGGCGATGCCGTTCTGGGCCACGGCGGCGAGCTTCGCCGTCTGGGGCTTGGTCAGGGCGGCGTTCGTCACAACACAGCCGATGACGGTGTTCTGCCCCACGAATTTCTCACTGAACACATCCAGCTGCCGCTCCCCGTGGGCGATGAGCCACTCCTCGGCGTTGGCAAAGCCGGTGTTTTCATCGTTTCTGGCCCCGGCGATGATCTGGCCGTGGTCCCACACGTCGCCCATGGCGTTGCAGGCGACCACAGCCCCCACCATCAGGTCCCCCTGGCGGTAGGCGCAGCAGCCGATGCCGCCCTTCATGGCGAACTTTGCCCCGCGAATTTTCCCCACCGTGCAGCCGGTGCCCGCGCCGAAGTTGCCCTCCTGCAAGGGGCCGCCCTGTAAGGCGGCTTCGCAGGCGGCGTAGCCCATGGCCCCGTCGGGGCGCACGTCCATGGCCCCGAACTTGAGGTCAAACAGGACGGCGGCACAGACGTTGGGGACCACCGTCACCAGCACGTCCCGGCCGATCTTCTCCTCCTCCAGCTTTTTCATCACGCCTCCGGCGGCATCCAGGCCAAAGGCGCTGCCCCCGGTGAGGACCACGGCGTGGACCACAGACCGGTTGCACAGCGGATCCAGCGCAGCGGTGTCCCGCGTGCCGGGGGACCCGCCCCGGATGTCCACACCGGTGACGGCTCCCTGGGGACATAGGATGACGGTGCAGCCGGTCCCGGCTGCCACGTCTTGCACCTGGCCGAAGGAAAAGCCGGGGATCTCGTGCAGTTCTATTCTTTCCATCGTTCGTCTCTCCAACCCGCTTTTTTGAGACAAGGCGGGTCTTTTTTCATTTTTTGTGAAAAACCGCGGAGGGGCGTACCCCTCCGCGGCGAAGTTGCTCAGGCGTTGGTCTGGTTTTCCCGGTCCCGCTGGACCAGGGCCTCGCCCACGGTGTAGATGTCCCCGGCCCCGACGGTCAGGATCAGGTCGCCGGGCTGGGCCATGTTATAGAGCCAGTCCGTCAGCTGGGCAAAATTGGCGGCGGCCTTGGCACCGGGGATGGCAGCGGCCAGGTCGTCGGAGGAGATGCCCACCTCGTTGGTCTCCCGCGCGGCGAAGATCTGCGCCAGGAAGGTCACATCCGGCTTTTTCAGCACCTCGGCGAACTCATCGAAGAGCGCCTTGGTGCGGGTGTAGGTATGGGGCTGGAAGGCGCAGATGACGCGCTGGTACCCCAGGTTGGAGGCCATGCCCAGCAGGGCCTTTAATTCGCCGGGGTGGTGCGCATAGTCGTCATAAATGTCTGCGCCCTTGGCCTTGCCCTTGAACTCAAACCGGCGGCCGGCCCCCCGGAAGTCCTGCAAGCCCTGCTGGATGGCCCAGCCGGGGATGCCCAGGACCAGGGCGGCAGCGGCGGCGGCAATGGCGTTTTTCACGTTATGCTCGCCGGGCACTTGCAGGGTGATGTGGGCCTTGGGTTCGTCGTTCCACACCACATCAAAGGAGGGGAAGCCGTGGTCCCAGGTGAGGTTTTCCGCGTGGAAATCCCCGTGGTGCAGGCCGAAGGTCAGAACGTCCTCCTTGCCCTTCAGGGCCGCCATGGTGTTCTCGTCCTCGCCGTTGGCCAGCACGGTGCCGCTTTGGGGCACCAGGTCGGCAAAGGCCCGGAAGGAGTGTTCCACGTCGTCCAGGTCTTTGAAGAAGTCCAGATGGTCGGCTTCAATGTTCAGGATGACGGCGACGGTGGGATAGAAGGACAGGAAGGAGTTGCAATACTCGCAGGACTCCAGAATAATGGTCTTGCCCTTGCCCACCCGGTGGCCGGTGCCCAAAATGGGCAGGGTGCCGCCGATCATCACGGTGGGGTCGATGCGGGCGGCCATGGCAATGTGGGTACACATGGAGGTCGTGGTCGTCTTGCCGTGGGTGCCGGAGATGCACAGGGCGTTTTCATACCGCCGCATGATAGACCCCCAAGCCTGGGCCCGCTCGAAGACGGGGATGCCCGCAGCGTGGGCAGCGGCGATCTCCGGGTTGCTGTCGTGGACGGCGGCGGTGCGGATGACCAGGTCCTTCCCTGCCACGTTTTCGGGCAGGTGGCCAATGGTCACGGGGATGCCCAGGGAGCGCAGATGCTCCACGGCAGGGCTTTCTTTCATATCGGAGCCGGAGATGATGAGGCCCTCCCCCTGGAGCACTTCAGCCAGGGGGGACATGGACACACCACCGATGCCCACCAGATGCGCCCGCTTGCCGGGCACGATATAGTCATGGATTCGATCAATAGCCATTGGGTTTACACACCTTTTCCATTCCGCTATACTATATAGGTCAGCGCGGCAACACGCGCCGCGCCAGCGGTTATAATACTATGTCAGTTGATTATTATACTGCAACCCCCATGAGATTGGCAAGCCTTTCCGCGGGCTTTTCCAAAAATTTGCGTTTCCGAAGGGAGGATCCCCATGCTTCGACTCTACGGTGCCACCGGCCTGACCCCGCAAGCGCTCCTGTCCTGGGCCTTGGCAAAAAGTTTTCAGATCCAGGAACTGCCGGAGATCGGGCGGACCGAACACAACAAACCCTACTTCCCCACCCTGCCGGGTCTCCACGTCAACTGGAGCCACAGCGGACAGTTCGTCCTCTGTGCCCTGGGAAATGCACCGGTGGGGGTAGATATCGAGGTCATCCGCCCCCGCACCGCTTCCCTCCCCCGTTATGCACTGACGGCCTTAGAGTATGCCCAGTATCAGGCCGACGGCGCAGACTGGCCCGCTTTTTACGCCCTCTGGACGCGCAAAGAAGCCTGGTGCAAATACACCGGCCAGGGCCTGTGGCGCCAGTGGGGCGAGGACATCCCGACAGACGGGCTGTTTCTCCGCTCCTACCAAGGCCCCACCTGGCGGGCCGCCCTGTGCGGGAAGGAAGCACCGCCCACCGCCATCGAATGGAAGGAGGAAGCACCATGAAGCTCTCCAAACTATTTTATGACCGGGACACCTGCCAGGTCGCCCAGGACCTTTTGGGAAAATACCTTGTCCGGGTCCAAAACGGCATCCCCCTGGTCGTCCGCATCCACGAGACGGAGGCTTACGTCGGCCCCATGGATAAGGCCTGCCACGCCTACAACTACCGCCGCACCGCCCGGACCGAGATGCTGTTTGCCCCACCGGGGACGGCCTACATCTATCTCATCTACGGCATGTACCACTGCCTCAATTTCGTCACCGAGCCGGCGGGGACGCCCTGCGCGGTCTTGCTGCGCGGCGGTGCGGCGCGGGCAGGCATCGCTCAAATGACCCAAAACCGCTATGGGAGATCCCCCGACGAGCTGACCCCTTACCAGCGCAAAAACTTTTTGAACGGCCCCGGCAAGCTCTGCAAAGCCCTGTCCCTGACCAAAGCACAAAACGGCATCTCCCTGCTGGGGGATGCGCTGTATCTCTGCGACCGCCTGGAGGATGTCGGTCTGGTCACGCCGCCGGAGGATACCCTGCCCTTCGATATTTTATCCGGGCCGAGGGTAGGGATCGATTACGCGGAGGAGGCGGTGGCGTTTCCTTGGCGGTATCAGATCAAGCCATAACTTTCTGTGAACGCTTGCATTTGCTTGCAAAATCGTGTATTCTAAAGCAAAGGAGCGTGATATTCATGGCAAACACCTCTGCTGTCTATGCACGTATCGACGACAACTTGAAGGAGAATGCAGAAAACATCCTAGCACAGTTGGGGATCACTCCCTCCAGTGCCATCCAGATGTTATACCGGCAAATCATCTTACAGCGCGGACTTCCCTTTGACCTCCATCTTCCTCCGGAGCGCCCTGTTGCGATCGGTGGCATGAGCCATGACGAATTGAACCGAGAACTGCAAAAGGGGTTGGATTCTATGCAGAGCGGCAAAATGTATTCTGTAGAAGAGGTCGATGCGATCTTGGCAAAGGAATTTGATTTATGAGCCAAAAGTATCAGGTTCAATATTCCCCCTCTGCTCTTTCTGATCTGAGAAACACCTATTCCTATATTGCCTTTCATCTCAAGGAAGTACGCACTGCTAAAAATCAAGTTCAACGAATCCGCAACGCCATCGCAGATCTTTCTTCGTTTCCTTCTCGTTATCCCCCCGTCCTGTGGGAACCATGGAACGGAAAAGGACTGCACAAACTGCCAGTGGACCGATATGTCGTTTACTACCTTGTCAACGACGAAGAACACATGGTAAACATCGTCCGTATCTTTTACGGCGGCAGAGACGCAGAGCGTCTTTTGCAAGAACCGCATTGATATTTCAAGTTGAGAAAAGCACCACCCAAAGCGATGGAACCGCTCTGGGTGGTGCTGTCTTTATGAAATGATTTACACTTTACTCATAAACTGCGACGCTGCTTTCAGCATCATGCGTTTCGTGCCCACGTTGTCGAAGGCCACCTCCACCAGGGCGTCCCCGCCCATGGGCTGGACGGAGAGGACCATGCCGGTGCCGAAGGCCGCGTGGCGGACCATCTCGCCCTTTCGGAGCTGAAGCATGGGCTGGGTGGTTTTCGGTGCAGGCTGACGATAGGCCGCCGGAGCCGCGCGGGTGCCGGAGGGGCGGCGGGCGGTGTGGGGCTGCTCTCGGAGACCGGTGTGCGCAGGCTGGGCGATGCGCTCTTCCTGGGACCAGTCGTTATCCTGGAAGGTGTCCCGCTGGGGGCGGCGGACTTTGCCGCCCACTTCCAGCAGCTCGTTGGGGATCTCTTTCACAAAGCGGGAGGGCAGATTGGCCGAGGTCCGGCCGAAGAGCATCCGCTGGGCGGCGCAGGTGAGGTAGAGGCGTTCCTTCGCGCGGGTCAGGGCGACGTAGCACAGGCGGCGCTCCTCCTCCAGCTCGTCCTCCTCCCCAATGGCCCGGTAGCCGGGAAAGACGCCCTCTTCCATGCCCACGGTGAACACCACGGGGAACTCCAGGCCCTTGGCGGCGTGCATGGTCATGAGGGTCACGCAGTTGTCGTCTTCCTCCACGCTGTCCAGATCGGTGTAGAGGGCCACTTCGTCCAGGAAGCCGCCGAGAGAGGGGTCCTCTGCGTGTTCCAGATAGCCGCTGATGGACGAGGACAATTCGTGGATGTTTTCCAAGCGAGACTTGCTCTCGTTGTCTTTCTTCGCCGTGAGCATCTCGGCGTAGCCGCTCTCCTGGATCAGGGTCTCGTAGACCTCCGGCAGCTCCACTTCCTGGGTCAGGCGCTGGAGATTCTGGATGAGGTCGGTAAACTTTTGGAACTTCGGCGCAGCTTTTTTCAGCTCCGGGATCTCCGCCGCGTGGACCAGGACTTCCCAGAGGGGTTGTCCCGTCTGGGCCGCCAGGGATCGGGCGGATTCCATGGTCTTGGCCCCGATGCCGCGGGGCGGGTTGTTGACCACCCGCAGCAGACGCAGGTCGTCGCTGGGGTTGTGGATGACGCAGAGGTAAGACAGCATGTCTTTGATCTCCGCCCGCTCGAAGAAGCGGAAGCCGCCCACCACGCGGTAGGGGATGCTGTTGCTCTTGAGGGCCATTTCCACTTGGTTGGAGAGGGCGTTCATGCGGTAGAGCACCGCGCAATCCCGCCACTGCCGCCCCTCGCCATAGGCTTTCAGGAGCTGGGTGGCGACGTACATGCCCTCCTCCCGCTCGTTCCCGGCGGTGTAGAAGCGGACCTTTTCCCCCTCGCCGTGGTCGGTCCAGAGGTTCTTGCCCTTGCGCCCCCGGTTGTTGCGGATGACGGCATTGGCAGCCTCCAAGATGTTGCCGGTGGAGCGGTAGTTCTGCTCCAGGCGGATGACGCGGGCGTTTTTGTACTCGCTCTCAAAGGAAAGGATATTCTCAATGGTGGCGCCCCGGAAACGGCGATCAGGACTTCTCGTTGATTACAGATTTGAAATAACAACTACAATAGTTTTCCTAATTTAATAATAAAAAGAATTATGAATCAGTTTTTGAATTTTTCTTTGGAAGGTAAAG
>OLSN01002565.1_pt1 | contig 13059 bp, 8 predicted proteins | sample 1672411 | NCBI WGS metagenome assembly OLSN01 (sample SAMEA3136683, study PRJEB25190) | human gut metagenome | biome: human gut; feature: human-associated habitat; material: faeces | place: Austria | collected 2013
GCCCGGGACACGCTGACTATGTAAAGAACATGGTAACAGGTGCTGCTCAGATGGATGGTGCTATCATCGTAGTTGCTGCAACTGATGGTCCTATGCCTCAGACACGTGAGCACGTGCTTCTCGCTCGTCAGGTAAACGTACCTCGTCTGGTTGTATTCCTGAACAAGTGTGATATGGTTGAGGATGAGGAAATGCTTGAGCTCGTTGAGATGGAAATGCGTGAGCTTCTTGATCAGTACGAGTATGATGGCGACAATACTCCTATTATCCGTGGTTCTGCTCTTGGTGCACTTAATGGTGTAGCTAAGTGGGAAGAGAAGGTAATGGAGCTGATGGATGCTGTTGATGAATGGATTCCGCTGCCTCCGCGTGATCTTGACAAACCGTTCCTGATGCCTGTTGAGGACGTATTCTCAATCACAGGTCGTGGTACTGTTGCTACAGGTCGTATCGAGACTGGTCGTGTTAAGGTTGGTGACGAAGTTGAGCTCCTCGGTCTTGGTGAAGACAAGAAGTCAGTTGTAACTGGTGTTGAGATGTTTCGTAAGATTCTTGACGAAGGTGAAGCGGGTGATAACGTAGGTCTGCTTCTCCGTGGTATCGACAAGAACGAAATCAAGCGTGGTATGGTACTCTGCCACCCGGGTCAGATCAAACCTTACAAGAAGTTCAAGGCTCAGATCTATGTACTGAAGAAAGAAGAAGGTGGACGTCACACTCCGTTCGGAAATAAGTATCGTCCTCAGTTCTACCTCCGTACAATGGACTGTACAGGTGAAATCTCTCTGCCGGAAGGCGTAGAAATGGTAATGCCTGGTGATAACGTAACAATCACTGTTGAGCTTATCTACGCTGTTGCATTGAACGTAGGTCTGCGCTTCGCTATCCGTGAAGGTGGTCGTACAGTAGGTGCTGGTCAGATTACTGAAATCATCGATTAATCATTATCAATGATATAAGTTTTAGGTTCTCGTCTTCCGGCGAGAACCTATTTTACGGGAATAGCTCAGTTGGTAGAGCACTGGTCTCCAAAACCAGGTGTCGGGAGTTCGAGCCTCTCTTCCCGTGCCAAAATAAAGATAATATGTTTAAAAAATTCGCAAATTACTGCAAAGTTTGTTACGAAGAACTTGTGCATAAAACAACATGGCCGACACGTGCCGAACTTACTCATAGTGCAATGGTTGTATTATCTGCTTCCTTGATCATTGCAGTTGTAGTGTTCATTATGGATTCCGTGTTCCGGTTTGTTATGAGTACGATCTATCCTAATTAATCGTAAAAAGGAAAATGGCTGAATCAGGAAAAAAGTGGTATGTATTGCGTGCTGTCAGTGGTAAGGAGGCTAAAGTAAAAGAATATATCGATGCCGAACTTAAGCACAACACGCTTCTTTCAACTTATGTTTCTCAGGTACTTATACCTATGGAGAAGCATGCTTCTTTGCGTAATGGCAAGCGTGTGGTTAAAGAGAAGATTTCTCTCCCGGGCTATGTCCTCGTAGAGGCAGAACTGAAAGGAGACGTGGCACATACACTGCGCTTCATACCTAATGTACTTGGCTTCTTGGGCGGATTGGATAATCCTACCCCTGTTAAGCAGTCTGATATCAACCGTATCCTTGGAACGGCTGAAGAGTCAGTGCTGACGGAAGAAGTAAATATTCCGTTCTGTGTTGACGAGACAGTGAAGGTTACTGATGGACCGTTCAGCGGCTTTAGCGGTGTCATTGAAGAAGTGAATACCGAGAAGCACAAACTTAAGGTTATGGTTAAGATCTTTGGACGTAAAACTCCATTGGAATTAGGTTTTATGCAAGTTGCAAAAGAATAACGTGTTGTTACGGACACGTGTGTTCTTTTATAAAATCTTAAATTTTTTTAATTAACAAAAGAAATGGCTAAAGAAGTTGCTGGATTAATCAAATTACAGATTAAAGGTGGCGCTGCGAATCCTTCACCACCAGTTGGACCGGCTCTCGGTTCAAAGGGTATTAACATCATGGGATTCTGCAAGGAATTCAACGCCAGAACTCAGGATAAGGCTGGAAAAGTGCTTCCGGTTGTTATCACTTACTACACCGATAAGTCATACAGCTTCGAAATTAAGACTTCTCCAGCTGCTGTTCAGCTGCTGGAGGCAGCCAAGGTTAAGAGTGGTTCTGCCGAGCCTAACCGTAGAAAAGTGGCTTCTGTGACATGGGATCAGATCCGTGCCATTGCAGAAGACAAAATGGCTGATCTTAACTGCTTTACCGTAGAGTCTGCGATGAAGCTTGTTGCTGGTACGGCTAGAAGTATGGGCATCTCAGTTAAAGGGGACTTCCCTGGTAAATAATTTATAACTTCAAGAAAATGAGTAAACTGACAAAAAATCAAAAATCAGTAGCTGATAAGGTTGAAGCAGGGAAAGCATACTCTTTGAAAGAGGCTGCAGAGTTGGTTAAGGATATTACTACTACCAAGTTTGACGCTTCTCTTGATATTGATGTACGCTTGGGCGTTGACCCGCGTAAGGCTAACCAGATGGTAAGAGGCGTTGTGTCTCTGCCTAGCGGAACTGGTAAGGTTACACGCGTGCTCTGCCTTTGTACTCCTGATGCTGAAGCTGCTGCAAAAGAAGCAGGTGCTGACTATGTAGGTCTTGACGAGTATATCGAAAAGATCAAAGGTGGATGGACAGATGTTGATGTTATCATCACAATGCCGTCATGCATGGGCAAGATTGGTCCTTTAGGACGTGTTCTTGGTCCGCGTGGCTTGATGCCTAACCCTAAGAGCGGTACTGTAACTATGGACGTTGCAAAGGCTGTCAAGGAGGTTAAGCAGGGTAAGATCGACTTCAAGGTTGACAAGGCCGGTATCATCCATGCATCAATTGGTAAGGTTTCTTTCACTCCGGAACAGATCTATCAGAATGCGAAAGAATTTATCGCTACTGTTATTAAACTGAAACCTTCTGCTGCTAAAGGTACATACATCAAGAGTATCTTTATTTCTAGCACTATGAGTAAGGGTATCAAGATTGATCCTAAATCAGTTGAATAACTCTAAAAGTTTTGTAAGATGAAGAAAGAAGTAAAAGATACTATAGTTGTTGAACTCGGTCAGAAGCTGAAAGAGTATTCTCATTTCTACCTCGTTGATGTAACAGGTATGAATGCTGATGCTACAAGCAAGCTCCGTCGCGAGTGCTTCAAGAACGAAATCAAGATGGTCGTTGTAAAGAATACTCTTCTTCACAAGGCTTTCGAGGCTTCGGATGTTGATTATGAGCCTTTGTATGGCTGTCTGAAGGGTAACACTGCTGTTCTCTTCTGCAACACAGCTAACGTTCCAGCTAAGATGCTGAAAGGTTATGTAAAAGAGAGTATTCCTGCATTGAAGGCTGCTTATGCAGAGGAAAGCATCTATGTTGGTGCTGACAAGCTGGAAGAACTCGCAGCTCTCAAGAGCAAGGACGAAGTTATTGCAGACATTGTTGCATTGCTGCAGTCTCCTGCAAAGAACGTTGTTTCTGCTCTTCAGTCAGGCGCTCACACCATCCATGGTGTACTCAAAACTTTAGGCGAGCGTCCTGAGTAATTTTAACACCCAAACATTAATATTTAAAAACATTAAAATTTAAAATAAAATGGCAGATATTAAAGCTATTGCTGAAGAATTAGTAAATTTGACAGTTAAGGAAGTAAACGAGTTGGCAACAGTCCTGAAGGACGAGTATGGAATTGAGCCCGCTGCTGCAGCTGTTGCTGTTGCTGCTGGTCCTGCTGCAGGTGGTGCTGCAGCCGCAGCTGAGGAGAAGACATCTTTCGATGTTGTACTCGCTGAGGTTGGTGGTGCAAAACTGCAGGTAGTTAAGGCCGTTAAAGAGGCTTGTGGTCTTGGTCTGAAAGAGGCTAAGGACCTCGTAGACGGTGCTCCTTCTACATTGAAGGAAGGTCTGTCTAAGGACGAGGCTGAGAACCTGAAGAAGGCTATCGAAGAGGCTGGCGCTAAGGTTGAGCTCAAATAATTGAGACAATAAAAAATATTTCGGGTTAAGATTCTCCCAGTCGGAGAGTCTTAACCTTTTTGTGTCTTTTATTAATACCATGCAGTCAACCACCGCTGCAAGGTGTAGGTCAAGATTCATGACTTTGAAATCTGCGGCCATTTATTTTCAAGGTGGCATTTTTAACGGTAATAAAAATCTGTAATGGCTTCAAAAATTGTTGATAACAGAGTGAATTTTGCCAGCGTGAAGAATCCGATGCCGTATCCGGATTTCCTCGATGTGCAGTTAAAGTCTTTCAGAGACTTCTTACAGTTGGATACTCCGCCTGAGGAACGCAAGAATGACGGTTTGTATAAGGTCTTTGCTGAAAATTTCCCTATCACCGATACACGTAATAATTTCGTTCTTGAGTTCTTGGATTACTATATCGACCCGCCCCGTTACACCATCGACGAGTGTCTTGAGCGCGGACTTACATATAGCGTGCCCTTGAAGGCTAAGATGAAACTGTATTGTACAGACCCTGACCATGAGGACTTCGGTACTTTCATTCAGGATGTTTTCCTCGGCACTATTCCCTATATGACTGATAACGGCACATTTATCATAAATGGAGCCGAGCGTGTTGTTGTATCACAGTTGCACAGATCTCCCGGTGTGTTCTTCGGACAGGGCGTTCACGCCAACGGTACGGTGCTTTATTCGGCACGTATCATCCCGTTCAAGGGCTCATGGATAGAGTTTGCAACCGACATCAACAATGTGATGTATGCATACATCGACCGTAAGAAGAAGTTGCCTGTTACAACACTTTTGCGTGCTATCGGTTTCGAGACCGATAAGGATATTCTTCAGATATTCGACCTGGCTGAGGAAGTTAAGGTCAACAAGAAGAATATGAAGGATGCCATTGGCCGTAAGCTTGCTGCGAGGGTTTTGAAGAGCTGGAACGAGGACTTCGTAGATGAGGATACAGGTGAAGTTGTTTCTATCGAGCGTAACGAGGTTATCATGGAGCGTGAGACAGAAATCACAAAGGATAACATCGACGACATTATCGACAGCGGCGCTTCGACAGTTCTTCTCCACAAGGATATTGATTCTGCAAGCAAGTATTCAATAATCTTCAACACATTACAGAAAGACCCGAGTAACTCTGAGAAGGAAGCCGTGCTCTACATCTACCGTCAGCTGCGTAATGCAGACCCTGCCGATGATGCAAGTGCACGTGAGGTTATCCAGAACCTGTTCTTCTCTGACAAGCGTTATGACTTGGGTGATGTAGGCCGTTACCGTATCAACAAGAAGTTAGGTCTTGATACAGACATGGATGTCCGTATCCTGACTAAAGAAGATATAATCGAAATTATCAAATATCTTATACAGCTGGTTAACTCTAACGCCACTGTAGACGATATCGACCACCTCAGCAACCGCCGTGTACGTACAGTAGGCGAGCAGCTGAGCAACCAGTTCTCTATCGGTCTGGCACGTATGAGCCGTACCATCAGAGAGCGTATGAACGTTCGCGACAATGAGGTGTTCACTCCTACAGACCTTATCAACGCCAAGACAATATCGAGTGTCATCAACTCGTTCTTCGGTACCAACCCGTTGTCACAGTTCATGGACCAGACCAACCCGCTTGCCGAAGTAACTCACAAGCGCCGTCTGTCTGCCCTTGGTCCTGGTGGTCTGTCAAGAGAGCGTGCCGGTTTCGAGGTGCGTGACGTTCACTATACACACTACGGACGCCTTTGTCCTATTGAGAGCCCTGAAGGTCCTAACATCGGACTTATCTCGTCTCTTTGTGTTTACGCTAAAATCAATGAGTTGGGATTCATCGAGACTCCTTACCGTAAGGTTAAGGACGGAATTGTTGATCTCGACAATGACCATATACTTTATCTTACTGCTGAAGAGGAGGAAGACCATATCATCGGTCAGGGCAATGCTCCGCTGAACGACGACGGTACGTTTATCCGTGAAGTGGTTAAGTGTCGCCAGGATGCCGACTTCCCCGTAGTGCCTCCTTCGGAGGTTGACCTTATGGACGTATCTCCTCAGCAGATTGCATCTATAGCTGCCGGACTCATTCCTTTCTTGGAGCACGACGATGCTCACCGTGCGTTGATGGGTAGTAACATGATGCGCCAAGCAGTTCCTCTGCTTCACAATGAGGCTCCTATCGTAGGTACCGGTATTGAGAAGCAGGTATGCGTTGACTCACGTACTATGATCACAGCCGAAGGCGATGGCGTAATCGAGTATGTTGATGCAACTACAATACGTATCCTTTATGACAGAACTGAGGAAGAAGAGTTCGTAAGCTTTGAGCCTGCTCTCAAGGAGTACAGAATACCTAAGTTCCGCCGTACTAACCAGAACATGACCGTTGACCTCCGTCCTATTTGCGACAAGGGCCAGCGTGTAAAGAAGGGCGACATCCTTACAGAAGGATATGCTACAGAGGACGGCGAGCTGGCACTCGGACGCAACTTGCTTGTTGCTTACATGCCTTGGAAGGGATACAACTATGAGGACGCTATCGTGCTCAACGAGCGTGTAGTGCGTGAGGATATTCTTACTTCAGTACATGTGGATGAATATTCGCTCGACGTTCGTGAGACAAAGCGCGGTATGGAAGAGTTCACAAGCGACATTCCTAACGTCAGTGAAGAGGCTACCAAAGACCTCGATGACAATGGTATAATCAGAGTTGGTGCTCGTGTAGAGCCGGGCGATATCCTTATCGGTAAGATTTCACCTAAGGGTGAGAGCGATCCTTCACCTGAGGAGAAACTGCTCCGCGCTATCTTCGGCGACAAGGCTGGCGACGTGAAGGATTCTTCACTTAAGGCCAATCCTTCTCTTACCGGTGTCGTTATCGACAAGAAACTGTTCTCACGTGCCGTTAAGACACGTTCTTCTAAGCAGCAGGACAAGATCGTTCTGGCTAAGATCGACGAAGAGTATGCTGCCAAGATAGACGACCTGAAGGATATTCTTGTTGACAAGCTCCTCACTCTTACAGACGACAAGACGTCTATGGGTATCAAGGATTATACAGGAGCTGAGATTATTACAAGGGGAAGCAAGTTCACAATGGCTCAGCTGAAGAACCTTGAATATGACGGAATACAGTCTAACAACTGGACTAACGACGAACATACTAATGAGCTGATACAGAAGCTGATTATGAACTTCATCAAGAAGTACAAGCTCCTGGACGCAGAACTCAAGCGCCGTAAGTTCGCAATTACAATCGGTGACGAGCTGCCCTCAGGCATCCTGCAGATGGCTAAGGTTTACGTTGCCAAGAAACGTAAGATCGGCGTAGGTGATAAGCTTGCCGGTCGCCACGGTAACAAGGGTATCGTTTCTAAGATTGTACGTCAGGAAGATATGCCGTTCCTCGAGGACGGACGTCCTGTAGACTTGGTTCTTAACCCGCTGGGTGTGCCTTCACGTATGAACCTCGGACAGATATTTGAGGCTATTCTCGGTGCAGCCGGTAAGCGTCTTGGCGTTAAGTTCGCAACACCTATCTTCGATGGTGCCAAGCTTGACGACCTTCAGGAATGGACCGACAAGGCAGGTCTGCCGCGTCTCTGCTCAACACACCTCTATGACGGTGAGACAGGTGAGATGTTCGACCAGCCGGCAACGGTAGGTATCACATACTTCCTTAAACTCGGCCACATGGTTGAAGATAAGATGCACGCCCGCAGCATCGGTCCGTACTCTCTTATCACACAGCAGCCTCTTGGAGGTAAGGCACAGTTTGGTGGTCAGCGTTTTGGTGAGATGGAGGTTTGGGCTCTCGAGGCATTCGGTGCCAGCCATGTGCTTCAGGAAATCCTTACCATCAAGTCTGATGACGTAGTAGGCCGTTCAAAGGCTTACGAGGCTATCGTCAAGGGCGAGCCTATGCCTACACCGGGCATACCGGAGTCTCTCAACGTGCTGCTGCACGAGCTCCGTGGTCTTGGCTTAAGTGTTACCCTTGATTAATAACGAAACTCTTTACATAACAAATATAAACAAGAATTATGGCTTTCAAGAAAGATTCAAAGATAAAGAGTAATTTCACGAAGATTACTATCGGACTTGCATCACCGGAAGAAATCCTCGAAAGTTCTTTTGGCGAGGTTACCAAACCTGAGACCATAAACTATCGTACATATAAACCTGAGCGCGACGGACTTTTCTGCGAGCGCATCTTTGGTCCGACAAAGGACTATGAGTGTGCCTGCGGTAAATATAAGCGCATCAGATATAAAGGCATTGTCTGCGACCGCTGCGGTGTAGAGGTTACAGAGAAGAAAGTGCGCCGTGAGCGCACCGGACATATCGAGCTCGTTGTGCCTGTTGCACACATCTGGTATTTCCGTTCATTGCCTAACAAAATAGGTTACCTGCTCGGTATACCGACAAAGAAACTCGATTCTGTAATTTATTACGAGAAGTATATCGTAATACAGCCGGGTGTAATGGAAGGCCGTACAGACTCTGAGGGCGTTGAAATCAACGGTTCTCACAAGATGGACTTCCTTACAGAAGACGAATATGTAAACATAATGGACAACCTGCCCGACGGCAACGAATATCTTGACGATACAGACCCGAATAAGTTCATCGCCAAGATGGGTGCCGAGGCAATCTATGATCTGTTGGTAAATATTGATCTCGACTCTCTTTCTTATGAGCTTCGCGACCGTGCCAACAGCGACTCTTCTCAGCAGAGAAAGACCGAGGCCCTCAAGCGTCTGCAGGTTGTAGAGGCATTCCGCGGAAGCCGCAACATAAACAAGCCCGAGTGGATGATCATGAAGATTATTCCTGTTACTCCTCCTGAGCTTCGTCCGTTGGTTCCGCTGGATGGTGGTCGTTTTGCAACATCTGACCTCAACGACCTTTATCGTCGTGTCATCATACGTAACAACCGTCTGAAGAGACTTATGGAGATTAAGGCTCCTGAGGTTATTCTCCGTAACGAGAAACGTATGTTGCAGGAGGCTGTCGACAGCTTGTTTGACAACTCACGCAAGAGCAGCGCCGTTAAGAGCGATTCTAACCGTCCGCTGAAGTCTCTGTCTGACTCACTGAAAGGTAAGCAGGGACGTTTCCGTCAGAACCTTCTCGGTAAGCGTGTCGACTATTCAGCACGTTCAGTTATCGTTGTAGGTCCTGAGTTGAAGATGGGCGAGTGCGGTCTGCCTAAGCTTATGGCTGCAGAGCTCTACAAGCCGTTTATCATCCGTAAGCTCATTGAGCGCGGTATCGTCAAGACTGTAAAGAGCGCAAAGAAGATTGTAGACCGCCGCGAGCCGGTTATCTGGGATATCCTCGAGAATGTGATGAAGGGACACCCTGTATTGCTCAACCGTGCGCCTACACTTCACCGTCTTGGTATTCAGGCATTCCAGCCTAAACTTATCGAAGGTAAGGCTATTCAGCTCCATCCGTTGGCATGTACTGCATTCAACGCCGACTTCGACGGTGACCAGATGGCTGTTCACCTTCCATTGAGCAATGAGGCAGTGCTCGAGGCACAGATCCTGATGCTTCAGAGCCACAACATCCTTAACCCTGCCAACGGTGCGCCTATCACAGTGCCTTCACAGGATATGGTGCTCGGACTTTACTATATTACAAAGATTCGTCCGGGTGCAAAGGGTGAGGGACTTACGTTCTATGGTCCGGAAGAGGCAATCATTGCGCACAATGAAGGCAAGTGTGACCTCCATGCTCAGGTAAAGGTTGTAGTGAAAGACCTTGATGCAGACGGAAAACTTGTCGACAAGATGGTTGAGACTTCTGTCGGCCGTGTGATTGTCAACGGCATCATACCTGAAGAAGTTGGTTATGTAAATAAGATTATCTCTAAGAAGAGTCTTCGCGATATTATTGCCGACGTAATTAAGGCTGTGGGCTTTGCCCGTGCCTGCGAGTTCCTCGACGGTATCAAGAACCTTGGTTATCGTATGGCATATCTGGCTGGTCTGTCGTTCAACCTTGACGATATCATCATTCCGAAGGAGAAGGCCGACCTCGTTGCAAAAGGTAATGAGGAAGTGCGTCAGATTACCGACAACTATAACATGGGATTCATCACAGACAACGAGCGTTACAACCAGGTAATTGACGCCTGGACACACGTAAATAACGAGTTGGGTGACGTCCTGATGAAGGAGATGACTGAGGCTGACCAGGGATTCAACGCCGTCTACATGATGCTTGACTCTGGAGCCCGTGGTTCTAAAGACCAGATCCGTCAGTTGGCCGGTATGCGTGGACTTATGGCAAAACCGCAGAAGGCAGGAGCTGAAGGTGCTCAGATTATTGAGAACCCGATTCTTTCTAACTTCAAGGAAGGTATGAGCGTGCTCGAGTACTTCATCTCTACCCACGGTGCCCGTAAGGGTCTTGCGGATACCGCTATGAAGACTGCCGATGCCGGATATCTTACACGTCGTCTTGTTGACGTTTCTCATGACGTTATCATTACAGAGGAAGACTGTGGAACTCTGCGCGGACTTGTATGTACAGCATTGAAGAATGGCGATGAGGTTATTTCTTCTCTGTATGAGCGTATCCTCGGCCGTGTGTCAGTTCACGATATTATACATCCTAACACAGGCGAGCTTATTGTTGCTGCCGGTGAGGAAATTACAGAGCCTATAGCTCAGATTATAGAAGACAGCCCGATCGAGAGCGTTGAAATCCGTTCAGTGCTTACTTGTGAGAGCAAGAAGGGTGTCTGCATGAAGTGTTACGGCCGTAACCTTGCCACAAGCCGCATGGTGCAGAAGGGCGAGGCTGTCGGAGTCATCGCAGCTCAGGCTATCGGTGAGCCGGGTACACAGCTTACACTTCGTACGTTCCACGCCGGTGGTGTGGCTGCCAATGCTGCAGCCAATGCATCTATCGTTGCCAAGAACGACAGCCGCATCGAGTTCGACGAGCTTCGTACCGTGCCGTTTGTTGAAGAAGGTGACAATGGCGAGGTTCAGTGTGAGATGGTCGTAAGCCGTCTGGCCGAAATCCGTTTCGTTGATCCTAACACAAACATCGTGCTTTCTACTCTGAATGTTCCTTACGGAAGCTCACTCTACTTCAAGGGCGGCTCTATCGTTAAGAAGGGTGATATGATTGCACGTTGGGACCCGTTCAACGCCGTTATCGTAACCGAGTATGCAGGTACGCTGAAGTTCCGCGACGTTATCGACGGTGTTACGTTCCACTCTGAGACCGACGATACAACAGGTCTTACTGAAAAGATTATCACTGAGTCTAAGGACAAGAGCAAGGTGCCTACCTGTGATATCGTAGATAAGAACGGCGATGTTGTCGGTACATACAACTTCCCTGTGGGTGGTCACGTTGTTGTTGAAGATGGTCAGACCGTCAAGACCGGTGCAACCCTCGTTAAGATTCCTCGTACAGTTGGTAAGGCTGGTGACATCACCGGAGGTCTTCCTCGTGTAACAGAGCTCTTCGAGGCCCGCAACCCGTCTAACCCTGCCGTAGTGAGTGAAATCGACGGTGAGGTTACAATGGGTAAGGTTAAGCGTGGTAACCGTGAGATTATCGTTACCTCAAAGACAGGCGAGCAGCGCAAGTATCTCGTTTCTCTGTCAAAGCAGATTCTGGTTCAGGAGCACGATGCCGTTCGTGCCGGTACTCCTCTGTCAGACGGTGTTATTACGCCTAACGACATCCTTTCAATCAAGGGTCCTACCGCCGTTCAGGAGTATATCGTAAACGAAGTACAGGACGTATACCGTCTGCAGGGTGTGAAGATCAACGACAAGCACTTTGAGATCATTGTTCGTCAGATGATGCGCAAGGTACAGATCAATGATCCGGGTGACACAACATTCCTTGAGCAGGAGATTGTCGACAAACTCGACTTCGCTGAGGAGAACGACCGTATATGGGGTAAGAAAGTTGTTACCGACGCCGGCGACAGTGAGACTCTTAAGAAGGGTCAGATTATCTCAGCCCGCAAGCTGCGTGATGAGAACTCAACCCTGAAGCGCCGCGACCTTAAGACTGTTCAGGTGCGTGATGCCGTTCCTGCAACATCGACTCAGATTCTGCAGGGTATCACACGTGCTGCTCTCCAGACTAAGAGCTTCATGTCTGCTGCATCATTCCAGGAGACAACCAAGGTGCTCAACGAGGCTGCTATCCGCGGAAAGGTAGACTATCTGGAAGGCATGAAAGAGAACGTTATCTGCGGACACCTTATCCCGGCCGGTACAGGTCTGCGTGAATTCGAAAAGATTATTGTAGGTTCACGTGAGGATTATGACCGTATACAGGCAAACCGCAAGAATGTGATTGACTATAGCGAAAAGCAGACAGCTGAGAAAGAATAATTTCAAGGCTAAAACTATATAAGCAAAACGGCGATGCAATGTTAACATGCATCGCCGTTTTGCTTATATGTTATATCCAAATTAAAGAAATTTATTTATTTTCTTTTAAAAAATTTGTTTGCATTATAAAATTTCATATATTTGTGGAATTAAAAATATTATTGAAATCCTTGTTAATCTCTGAATGAGATGGTCTTGCGTTTATTGCAAACCAAATTCTTTGGATGTTTAAATTAAAGGCTTATGAAAAATAACACAGCAGATATATACTTTATTCTAGATGGATAGCAGTATGTCTATTCCCAATATTATAATGTAAAGCTGTTGGATGTTTTGAGTAATGTCAGCCTTATATCAATTTTGATTTATATAATTATTGAATTATTGATGTTTAATTTAAAATAATTGCGTTATGATTAAAAGATTACTTTCTTTGGTAACCGCTTTTGTTGCGTTTTGCTGTATAGCAAATGCACAGGCATTTCAGCGGAATGAGGCCGGTTTAGGACTCAAGTATAATAAGATTGAGAAAATGGCACCGACTCGTGCTGCTGCCGAGGGGGCGCTTTTTACTTATGCTCAGGGTGATGGTTATACTGGCGTAGGAGCGAATGTAAAACATTATATGAATGTCCGCATGTTACCAAATTAGCAAAGTTTAAACTGCCAAGTTGCT
>OLSN01002568.1_pt1 | contig 13050 bp, 15 predicted proteins | sample 1672411 | NCBI WGS metagenome assembly OLSN01 (sample SAMEA3136683, study PRJEB25190) | human gut metagenome | biome: human gut; feature: human-associated habitat; material: faeces | place: Austria | collected 2013
TTTTAAAGGAAGGAGCGGATTTATCCTCGCCGCCCTTTGCTTCCACGGGGATGATTTTGGTGCCGTACTGGATAAGGAAATCAATCTCACTGTTTTTATCGGAGTAATAGCGGGGTTCCACATCGAGCTGGCCGCGAAACTGCTGCAGGACATAGTTTTCCGTCAGCGGACCCTTGAACTGATAATCCGTCTTCAGCAGAATGGCGCTGTTATCAATGCCTGCCATGTGTTTGAGCAGACCGGTGTCGAACACGAAGAGTTTGAACTGATCCAGTTTGTCAAATGCTGATAGCGGATGCTCCATCTTGGAGACGTTGTAGACGCGATTGAGCATACCGGCGGAAACAAGCCATTCGATGGCTTCTTCAAAATCACGCGCTCTGCCGCCCTCGCGGACGGCTCCGTACATGAATTTCTCGTTCGGTTTGGCAAGCTGCGCGACGATGCTGCGGAACACCATGAGGATTCGTCCGCTGTTGACCTTGCCATTGTGCTTGGAGAAGTCATTCTCATAGACCTCAATCAATTCGCGCTGAATCTGTGAGATTCTTGCGGGATCTTTGTGCTTGACCCACGACGCTACGCATTCCGGCATGCCGCCAATGATGAGGTAGTTATTATATGCTTCAAGCAGCCGGCTGTGGAAGATTTCCTCGATCTGCTGCTCTTTCTGAATGCTGTCGTAGTAGGCGTAAAGCGCAGGATCAGTCGCCTCCAGGAATTCTTCAAAGGTCAGGGGGTAGATGTCGAGCAGATTCACCATGCCGACCGGGTAGGACTTCGGCTTTGCCAAAAGCGTGCCGAGCAAACTCCCTGCGGCAATGACATGATACTCATTTGCCTTTTCCTTGAAGTACTTGAGTGCGTTCAACGCCTCCGGGCACTCCTGAATCTCATCGAAGATGATCAATGTCTCCCCAGGCAGAATCTTTTTGCCGCCAATCATGGAGAGCAGTTCTATGATCCGCTGCGGGTTTTTGTTTGTCTCAAAGACAGATTTCAGCTCGTCTTCCTCATCAAAGTTGAAATAGACGAAGCTTTTATAGTAGTTTCTTCCAAACTCTTTCATCAGCCACGTCTTGCCGACCTGCCTTGCTCCTCGCAGAACAAGAGGTTTTCGTTCCTCATCATTTTTCCAATGGACCATATCCTGAATCGCATTGCGCTTCATCGTGTTCACCTTCCTCTCAAGGGCAACTATAGTATTGCACATTTTTCCTGAATTATCAACCAAGTTTTAACACATTTTTCCGACATTTTATAAATAGTTTCCACACATTTTTCTGAAAAGTGTGACCTCAGCCGAGAACTTTTTCAAACGACTTTTCGCCACAGGGTATAACTTTTTCGTTTTATGACCTGTAACGGCGGTTGATATGTGCAGTCCTGTGGCCTGTCGAGGAACCGAAGTCGACCCATTCAGTCAGATTTTCCCGTTTCATTCAGTCAGATTTTTAAAATAGCAAAGAGCAGCAACACGTAAAAGCGTTGCTGCTCTTTGTTCTAAGCGGCATTCATGTGGTGGTGTACGTCAAAAACGCCGGATATAAATGGTACTTTTCCCTGCACCTTGTTTTTCGAGTACACCGTTATTTACCATAGCGCGCAGGTTCCGCTCAACGGTCGATGCGCTGATATTGGAACAAAGCTCGGTGATCTCGCGCTTTGTAAACTTGCCGATTCTGCTCTCAACCGCTTTTCGGACAGTATCCTCCGAGGAGGGCGATATGATTTCCATTCGGTCTTCAAAATCGCGACATGCGCTGATGATCGTACCAAGCAGGTATTTTATGAAGGGCGTTGGATCGTCCTTCTCTTCGTGCCAGCCGGTTTGAGATAATTCAAGAGCATCGTAATATGCTCCCTTGTTCTTAGCGATCTTTGCTTCAAGAGAGATATACTTTCCGACCTCATATCCGGCGCGGTAGAGAAGCAGCGTGGTCAGCAGCCTTGACATTCTGCCGTTTCCGTCAAGAAACGGATGGATACAGAGAAAGTCGTGGATAAAAACCGGTATGAGGATCAAAGGATCAACCTTGCCTTCTCCAACGGCACGGTTGTAAGCGTCGCAGATTTCCTGTACGGCAGGAGGAGTCTCATACGGAGCAAGCGGCGTAAACAGCGTGTATGCTTTTCCGTCGGCGTTCGTTGCACTAATGTAGTTCTGTACATTCTTGAATCTTCCGCCAAACGCCGAATCCGTATGACTGAGCATGATTTTATGGAGCTGAAGAATATAGTTTGGCGTCAGCGGAATATATTCAAAGCTCTCATGAACAACATTCAGCGCGTCACGATAGCCGGCGATTTCGCTTTCATCCCGGTTTCGCGGCGCGGCCTTCTCGCGCATCAGCTGACGAAGACGCGTTTCCGTTGTGCGAATGCCCTCTATTTCGTTGGATGCTTCGGTGCTTTGAATTTTTGCAATTTCGACGAGCCTGTCGAGCTGCTCCGGCTTTTGCCTGAGATATAGGGTCTGCTTGCCTTTGGCCTCATGGATTTGCGAAAGATAGTTTACAACTTCTGTATACCATAGCTGATCTTTTAATTTCGTATAGTCGAATTGCCGCATTCTCGTCACGTCCTTTCTTTCTCGTTAATTATAGTACAAATGACGAGAAACAGCAAGGCGTTAATAGTAATATTCGGTCGATGCTTTCAAGCATTTATGTTCAGCGGAACTGCCCACTTTATGAACAGTATATCCACAATATAAAATGAAAAACAACCAACACGAACGAAGGAGGAACAATGACAAGCGAAGAACTGAATACCGCCATCTATGAAAAGATGGCAGCGGAGCAGAGCGCCTACCGTGACCGGCTCCTGACGCTCCCGCCCGATGAGATCCTGCAGCACGCTTATGAGTACGCCGTGCGGCAGGATATTTTATTTGCTATGGAAGATCTGGAGCTGCAGCCGAAGCAATGCCGGGCTTTGCTGAAATCCCCCAGTCCGGTGGCCGATATTCTGAAGGATTTTGAAAAGCTGGAGCTGGGCTACATGGATGCCATCCGGGACTGCATCGACGGCCGGGCTTCCAAGATGATGCAGCTGGAAAAACAGAAGGAGGTGCGCTGATATGCCCTATGTAACAGCGGAAGCCATTGAGGCTGCTCGGCAGATCGACCTGCTGACTTATCTGCGAACACAGGAACCCGGTGAGTTGGTGCACGTCTCCGGCAACACCTACTGCACCCGGGAGCACGACAGCCTGAAGATCTCGAATGGCAAATGGCATTGGTTTTCCCGCGGGATCGGCGGGAGGAATGCGCTGGACTATCTGGTAAAGGTGAAGGAAATGTCTTTCCCGGATGCGGTAAGCCTGCTGACTGGGACACCTCTGCAGGCCTATACCGAGCCCAAAGAGCCGGTTATCCCCCGGGATCGCCGCCTCCTGCTGCCGGATGTGGACACCAACTGTGATACCGTGAAGCAATACTTGGAAGGGCGCGGGATCCACGCGACGGTTGTTGACTACTGCATCGAAAAGAAAATCCTTTTCCAGACGGCGCAGTACAAGAACGCCTTGTTCGTGGGCTATGACCGGATGGGAAAGCCACGGTACGGGGCTTTGCGCAGTACGTTCAGTCGGTATAAAGCCGAGGCGGCCGGCAGCGATAAGCACTACTCTTTCTCGATTGCAGAAAATCTGGAAGCTCATACTGTCCATGTATTCGAGGCGGCCATCGACCTGCTCAGCTATGCCACGTTGGAACTGTACGATGGCATTGACTGGAAGCAGGATGCACTGTTGTCTCTGGCTGGGGTATTCGCTCCTAAACGACTGGGCGTAGTTCCGGTGGCGCTGAGCCGGTTTCTGGATGAGAATCCGAAAATCACCACGCTGCGGCTGCATCTGGACAACGACGAGGTGGGTCGTGCCGCGGCAAAAGGAATTATGGACGGCCTCCCAGGCTACACCGTTCTGGACGAGCCGCCCATCTGCGGAAAAGACGTCAACGAACAGCTCCAACTGCAGGTTGGGCGCATAAAAAAGAGGGAGGAACAGGAACGATGAACGACAATCAGAACAACCGTGATTGGGGCGAAGAAAGCGCTGTCCAGCCTCTGCGCCGGGAGATTTCTGTAGTGCTGTGTGAGCCCGGAAAGCAGGCAAGGACAGCCACCATTGAGGCATCTTTGGAGCGCTACCAGAAAATTGTGGGCGGGTACATCGAAGCCTATTATCCTTTTGAAGAGCCCGTCTGCATCGTATGCAACGAGGAGGGCAAGATCACCGGCCTGCCTCTGAACCGAGCAGTCTACGCCGATCCGAATCGCGGGGAAATGCTGGATATCATCGCCGGGACATTCTTTATCTGCGACCGCAGCGGCGAGAATTTCGGCAGCCTCTCTTCGGAACAGCTCCGGCGCTATACGGAGCAGTTCAAATACCCGGAACGATTCTTCCGAATGGACAACGAGATTCGAGCGGTGCCCTTTCTACCGGAGAAAGATCGAGAGCGTTGACACGATGTTATCCCATTATCCCAAAATGTGTGCATTCAAATTGGGATAAGCGAATTGTTGAGTTAAATCTGGAAGAGCTCCGGCTCGCTAAATATGCGCTCCTGGGGTTTCGAAACAAGCTGGTCGCGCAGGGCAAACCGACCGAAGACGTCAATGCGCTGTTGCTGAAAATCATGAAATAACCAACGATAGCCGCAGGGAGTAAAAACCTTGCGGCTATCATAAACTAATGAGGTCGATAATCTAAAATGTGCGCGAGGCATCTTGGATTCGCCCATGAAATGTGCGAAACGGATTGACAATCGCTCATGTTTTGTGTATAATGAAGCAGGAAACTCATGCTGGAGAGTGATGCAGATGTATTTGAAAAGAAAAGTAGATGCTTTCTTAGAGGAATGGAAAGCAGATAAAAACAGAAAGCCCCTTATTGTCAAGGGAAGCCGTCAAATAGGCAAAACGGAATCGATCCTGCATTTTGCTGCCGATCATTACGAAAATGTGATCGAGATCAATTTTGTCCGTGACGAGAAATACAAGGGAATCATCGCGGACGGATATGAAGCCGCTGACATTATCAAGAACATTTCACTCATTGACCCGACAAAGAAGTTTGTGCCCGAAAAGACGCTGATCTTCTTCGACGAGATTACGGAGTTTCCGGAAATTGCAACATCGCTCAAGTTCTTCTGCATAGATGGGCGGTTTGATGTGATTTGCAGTGGGTCAATGCTGGGAGTCAATTACAAGAAGATCGAAAGCAACAGCGTAGGGTATAAAAAAGACTATGAGATGTTTTCGATGGACTTCGAGGAATTCTTGTGGGCAAAGGGCTATGGAGATGACACGGTAGAAAACCTGCTTTCCCACATGAAGGAATTCAATCCTTTTAGCGAGTTGGAGATGAATGTCTTCCATTCGCTGTTTCTGGATTACAATATCCTTGGCGGAATGCCTGCTGTCGTCGCGGAGTATATCAAGCGAAACACCTTTGAGGGATCGCTTGATACGCAGAAGCAGCTCATAGCGGACTATAAAGAAGATATTCGCAAGTATGCCACCGGAATCGATCAAACAAGAATTATCAATGTGTTCAACCGGGTCGCGCCGCAGCTTGCAAGGGAAAATAAAAAATTCCAGATTTCCAAGGTGGCATCCGGCGCAAGATTCCGGGATTATCGGGGATGCGCGGAGTGGCTTTCGGATGCAGGTATGGTCAACATCTGTTACTGCATGGAGTTTCCGGAACTGCCATTGGGAGGTAATTACGAGCCCGACACATTCAAGCTGTATTTTGCGGATACGGGTCTTTTGGTATCCATGCTGGATGATGAATCGCAGGAGGATTTAAGAGCCAATAAGAACCTGGGTGTTTATAAGGGAGCCCTCTATGAGAACATGGTAGGAGAAGCTCTCATCAAGCAAGGATATAAGCTGTTCTATTACAAAAAAGAGAATTCCACACTGGAAGCCGATTTCTTCATTCGTTCAACCGCATCCTTGATTCCTGTTGAAGTAAAGGCGAAAAGTGGGCGGGCAAAATCAATGAAAACATTGATTGCCTCTGATCACTACCCGGATATCAGATATGGGATTAAGTTCTCAAAGAACAATATCGGGCATGAGGACAGGATATACACCTTCCCGTACTTCTGCACATTTCTGCTGAAAAGATTTATGGTTGGTTTTCACGCTGAAGAAGAAGCGGAATAACAAAGACAGCATGGGGAACATACAGCGAAAAAAATCGGCAAACGTTCCCTGCAAAACTGAATACAACCTGATTCGACCGTTCATTGAAAAAGTGGACGGTCTTTCTTTTTGCCAAAGTTCACTTCCGTTGAGAACTTGGCTAAAAATAAGTTCAACTTTTCAATTGAAATGCTACATAGCCGCGGTGATTCCTCATCGGCGGCTAAATCTTTATGAAGGAGGGTATGCAAATGACAAACGAAGAACTGAACACCGCTTTATATAAGAAGGTGTTCGCAGAACAGGAGCAGTACCGGGAGTGGTTGCTGTCCCAGTCGCCAAATGAAATCCTAAACCACTGCTACGAGTACACGGTACGGGAGGACATTGTGCTGGCGTTGGAGGAATACGATTTATCCAACAAGCAGTGCAAGGCACTCCTGAAGTCACCCAGTCCTCTCGCGGATGTGTTCAAGGATTTTGAAAAGCGGGAGACCGACCACATGGATAACATCCGCGACACCATCGAATGTCGTGCCAATACAATAGTCAGATCCGATTCGCTGACGCTCCTGCATGAAACGAGGTAATCCCCTATGAGCTTTATCGCAGCAGAGGATATTCTAGAAGCTAAGAAAATGGATCTTTTAACTTTTCTTCGCAATTATGAACCGCAGGAGCTCGTACATCCCAGAGAGAAATCAGGAGCGCTGAGGTGCGGGTGCCTCGTGGAAAATGCCTGCGGCATTTTCGTAGCAAGCATCGTGCTTTGACGGCACATTGGCTTGTTGGGGTAACCCCAAACCCTTATTATTACCAGATGAAAGGAGGCAGCATGGCCAGAAGAAACATCAAAATCGACCTGCGGCTCAGCGAGCAGGAAATGGAGCGGCTGCGCCGGGACGTGGCGCGATCCGGCTGGTCCCGAGAGAAGTATCTCCGTGCGCTGATCGAGCACAGCGTCATAAAAGAGATGCCGTCTATGGACCTCGTCGCGGTGCTCCGCAATCTTCAGCAGATCAATAACAACATCAACCAGATCGCCCTCGTCGCCAATACCAAGGGCTTCATCGACACGGCGGCCTACTGGGAGAATGTAGATCACTTGAAAAAGACGATCCACGAATTATTGGAGGTGATGTACGGTTCGTGGCAGTAACATCCCTGTGGCGCGTCCGGGGGTATATCGGTAAGGTGCTCCTCTATGCCGAGAATCCGGACAAGACCACAAACCCCGAGACGATCCCGTCCGCACCGGATGCCAACCGCGAAGCTTTGGAGGACGTGATCGCCTACGCCGGCCGCGAGGCCGCGACCAATCAAAGGCAGCTCGTCACCGGCGTGAACTGCACCGCCGGAACGGCCCGCAGCGAAATGATAGCCGTGAAAAAGCGGTTCCGCAAGGAAGACGGGACAATCGCTTATCACGGCTATCAGTCGTTTCGGGAGGGCGAGGTCACACCGGAACAGGCGCACCGCATCGGCATCCGGCTGGCCGAGGAGCTGTGGGGCGAACGATATCAGGTGTTGGTGGCGACCCATGTGGATAAGGAGTCCCACATCCACTCGCACTTTGTCATCAATACAGTCTCCTTTGTGGACGGCCGGAAATTCTACCGCTCCAACGAAGACTACACCCGGATGCGCGAGGTATCGGATCGACTGTGCCGGGAATACGGCCTCTCCGTCGTCCGCCGCCCGGAGGGCAGGCGCGAAAACTACAGCGCATGGTCTGCCGAGAAAAACGGCAAGCCCACCAACCGCAGTCTCATCCGCGCCGATATCGACCGCGCCATCGCGGCTTCCCTGACGACGGCTGAGTTTTTCCAAACGCTGGCGAATATGGGCTACGAGCTGAAGCTCACCACGGAATCCGGTAAGGCACTGCAGCGCCCCTCTTTGCGGCCGCAGGGCTCAGCGAGGTTCTATCGCTTCGACCGCCTGGGCGCGGAGTATACGCTGGACACCATCGAGAGCCGCATTTTAGAGCGCATCCGTCGTCAGGCGCCTTTTCCGGAGGATGAGCAGCGGCAGTACCGGAAGTACCGCACCGAGCATCCGCCCCACACCAAAGCCAAGGGGATCGCGGCGCTCTATTACTATTACTGCTACGAGCTGCACATTTTCCTCCGCTTTCCGGCTTCTGTGACGAGGCTCTCGGCTGCTATGCGGCAGGATCTGCGGAAACTGGACCGGCTGGATGAGCAGACCCGGTTTTTGGAGGAGAATCAAATCGAGACTTACGCGGATCTGGACAAGTATCGGGAGTATGCCGACAACGAGATCACCGCGCTGACAGCGGAGCGAACCGGCTTCCGAAACAAGCTGAAACGGACGGCCCGCACCGGAGATGCACTCGCGGTCGAGGAGGTGAAACAGCAGATCGCGGCAGTATCCGGGAAAATTAAGAAATTACAGGAATCTCTGAAAATCTGTGACAGCGTCCGGCAGCGAGCCGAAGACATTCGGGCGCAGCTGGACGCGCTGCAAAACGAACGAAAGGAGCAGGAAGATGAACTATTCGGGAGAAGCGGCGGAACAGATCGTGAGGATGAGCCTCAACGGCGTGGAAGTCGCAGCTAAAATCAGCGGTAAGGCGGCTGAACGGCTGGCCGTTTTGCTGTATGCCGTTCTGCGGGATCAGAAAAAGACCCGCGGCAAAATCCGCTTAACCAATATGCTGAAAAGCGGCAAGGAGCTGAAGGTATTCGCCGTCCGGGACGGCGAGCTTCGGAAATTCTGCGAGGAGGCCAAAAAGTACGGCGTTCTCTACTGCGTGCTGAAGGACAATAATGCTGCGGACGGCCTTACCGACATCATGGTCCGGGCGGAGGATGCCGGGAAGATCAACCGCATCTTTGAGCGCTTCGGTCTGGCCACGGTGGACATGGCCTCGGTGAAAACGGAGATCCAGCAGTCCCGCGAGGACAAGGCAAAAGGCGGTGATGACATTTCCACGCCGGAGCGCTCTCAGACAGCAGACGACAAGCTGAATCAGTTTCTGGAAGCGGTAACTGCCGAGCAGCCCAACCCCACGGCGGAACCGACGGCAAACACAAACCCTACCACGGCCCGGACGGCGAAGTCCCGTCCGTCCGAGCGTTTCTCCGGGAGCAGAGACTCCCGCGGCGGCGGGGACGGCTCTGAACGATGCTCCCGTCCCTCCGTGCGGGAGGCGCTGCGGGAGATCCACCGCGAGCAGGGACAGAAACCGCCGGAGACCGAGCGGGAGAATGTGCACATTCCCATTCGTGTTAAGAAGAAGGGCGACAAGGAGGTGTCCCTGTGATGGCCGACGACAAGATAGTCGTGACGCTGGACAGCTTTGAGCAGCGGCTGATGGTCAGCGCCCTTACGGATTTCCGCAACGATCTGCTCCGGGAAGAGAAACCCACGGAGGATGTGGATGGCCTGCTTCTGAAGGTCATTGACGCTGCGCCTCAAAAGGAGCGAAAGAAGGCAGATCGTGCGGCACGATAAATTCTCCCAACAGAATATCCTCCTGTACTGCCTCGGCACGATCCCCGTCGTGTGGCTGGCGCTGCGGATCGCACCGTTTATGGAGGATGGACTTCCCGGGTTGATCAAAAACTTTGGGGCGGCGATGAGCCGTCCATTTTGTATCACGCTCTGCGGAAACAGCTTGAAAACGATCCTCGTTTTGCTGCTGTGCTACGGACTTGCCATCGGAATATACCTCTCCACCCAGCGCAATTACCGGCGGCGGGAGGAGCACGGCTCCGCCCAATGGGGCTCTCCCGTGCAGGTGAACAGGAAGTACGCAGACAAAGTCCCAACGCGAAACAAGATCCTCACGCAGAATGTCTCCGTCGGGCTGGACGGACGCAAACACCGGCGCAATTTGAATACGTTGGTCTGCGGCGGCTCCGGCGCCGGAAAAACAAGGTTTTTCGCCAAACCAAACTTGTGTCAGGCAAATTCCAGCTATGTTGTGCTTGACCCGAAGGGTGAGCTTCTGCGTGATACCGGAAACCTGCTCTCGTCTAAGGGGTACGACATTAAGGTGCTGGATCTCATCAATACGGAGAAGAGCCATTGCTACAACCCGTTTGTGTATCTGCGCAGCGACAACGACATCCAGCGTCTGGTGACGAACCTCTTCAAGAACACCACACCGAAGGGCTCGCAGAGTCAGGACCCGTTCTGGGATCAGGCGGCAACTATGCTCTTGCTGGCGCTCATCTTCTACCTGCACTACGAGGCCCCGCCGGAGGAGCAGAACTTCCCGATGGTCATGGAGATGATCCGCGCCGGGGAAGTCCGGGAGGACGACGAGACCTACAAGTCCGCGCTGGATATCCTCTTTGAACGGCTGGAAATGCGAAATCCGGAGCATATCGCCTTGAAGTATTACCGGAGCTATCACTCCGGCAGCGGCAAAACCCTGAAATCCATCCAGATTACCCTGATCTCCCGCTTGGAGAAGTTTAATCTGGAGAGTCTTGCCAGCATCACACAGAACGATGAACTGGAGCTGTGGAGTATCGGCGAGAAGAAAACGGCGGTCTTTGCCATAATCCCGGACAATGACAGCTCCTTCAGCTTCCTCGTGGGGATGCTTTATACTCAGCTGTTCCAGCAGCTCTATTATCAGGCGGACGTTATCCATGGCGGCCGGCTGCCGGTACACGTCCATTTCTTGATGGACGAGTTTGCAAACGTCGCGCTGCCCGATGAATTTGACAAGCTGCTGTCCACCATGCGCTCCCGGGAAATCTCGGTGTCGATCATCATACAGAATCTGGCGCAGCTGAAGGCGCTGTTTGAAAAACAATGGGAGTCAATCGTCGGCAACTGCGACGAGTTTCTCTATCTCGGGGGCAACGAGCAATCCACGCACGAGTACGTCTCCAAGCTGCTCGGGAAAGAGACAATCGATACGAACACATACGGGCAGTCCAAAGGCCGGAACGGCAGCTACTCCACCAACTGGCAGCTGGCAGGCCGTGAGCTGATGACGCCGGACGAGGTGCGCATGCTGGATAACCGGTATGCGCTTCTTTTTATCCGTGGCGAGCGGCCGGTGGAGGATCTCAAGTTCGATATCCTGAAGCATCCGAACATCGCACTCACCGCAGACGGCGGGGCCGGGCCCTACCGGCACGGTGAAGACAGCATCAGCATTGCAGCGCTGTCCATTGACGAGGGTCTGCTGAAAAAGGCCGGTGCAGAACCGGTCAGCGAGGACGAGTACCTCTTCTTCTGCGAAGAAGAGCTCGAAGAATTACTGCAAAAGAAAATGGAGGAAAAACAGCATGAACAAGAAAACCAAGAACAAGATTGAGACCCCGAACGCAGCCAAGAAGGGCTTTCGTGCCTACTGTGCTGTAGTCATCACAATAGCGCTGATTGCGGTACTGTCCGCCGCGGCATTTGCTGCCGATGATCCTATCGCTGTGGTCAATAATCTGTCGGACTTCATCTTCGGTCTGATCCGCGCGGTGGGGCTGATTATTCTGGGCTGGGGCGTTGTGCAGGTCGGCATGTCCTTCCAGAGTCATGATCCAAGCCAGCGCTCCAACGGTTTCCTGACGCTGGCGGGCGGCATTGTGATTACCTTCACCAAGGAAATCCTTGACCTGATCGTCGGATGAAAGAGAGATTGCTGATGGAAAAGCGCGAATGTTATATCCACTCTCTGAAAGAGGGCGAACGGCATGTGCTCGGTGAAGCTACGATTCTGAAACGCATCGGAGACAACGACTACCTTGCCGAATACAACGGCGTGAAATGCCACGCCATTTATAACCCCTTTGTCGGGCGGTACTTTGTGGATGATGTGTATGGCGTGATCCGCAGTTCACCCGACCGGGACAGCAGATGAACCCTACGGCGCACGGGGCGGGCTGCAGCGCGGCCTGCCCTGATTTGTCGGGAAGGAGGAATGAATGTGAGTGATAACTGGGTCGTACAAAATCTCGAAAACGCCATGGAGACATGGAACGAGAAGCTGGCGGAAATCTGGCAGCTCCTCACGCAGTCGCCGGAGGAATTTAAAGGCGGCGCAATCTGGAATGTGATCGTCGGCATCCACGGCGCGGTGCAGGCCATCGGGCTGGCGCTGCTTGTGTTGTTCTTCGTCGTGGGCGTGATGAAAACCTGCGGCTCCTTTGCGGAGACCCGGCGGCCGGAAACCGCACTGAAACTCTTCATCCGGTTCGCTCTGGCCAAAGGCGCGGTAACCTACGGGCTGGAACTGATGATGGCGCTTTTCCGCATCGTGCAGGGAGCAATTTCCACGATCATGGGCTCCGCCGGTCTCGGTGCTGCACAGGAAACGGTTCTGCCGCAGGAGATCATAACTGCAGTGGAAGACTGCGGCTTCTTTGAGAGTATCCCCCTGTGGGCGGTGACGCTGATTGGAGGACTGTTCATTACGGTACTCTCGTTCGTGATGATCATGACGGTATATGGACGCTTTTTTAAGCTATACATGTACACAGCGATTGCCCCGATTCCCTTATCGACGGTAGCAGGACAGCCCACACAACATATTGGTATTTCATTTCTGAAATCCTACGCGGCCGTCTGCATGGAAGGCGCGATTATACTTTTGGCCTGCGTGATCTTTTCCATTTTCGCAGCTTCGCCGCCTGTCGTAGACACTGCAGCTGCGCCTGCTGCCATGGTCTGGTCGTATCTTGGGGAACTGATTTTTAATATGCTGATACTCGTTGGGACAATCAAAATGGCAGATCATGTGGTAAAGGAAATGATGGGACTGTAGAAGAAAAGGAGGAGAACCTATGGAACGAAAAATAAACAAGGAGATCCGGGAATACCGGGAGGCGATGTTTTGGGGGCTGACGCTGCGTCAGTTCCTTTTTTCTGTTTTGGGACTTGGCATATCTGTCGGGATATATTTTC
>OLSN01002575.1_pt1 | contig 13024 bp, 10 predicted proteins | sample 1672411 | NCBI WGS metagenome assembly OLSN01 (sample SAMEA3136683, study PRJEB25190) | human gut metagenome | biome: human gut; feature: human-associated habitat; material: faeces | place: Austria | collected 2013
TCTCTCGTTGTTTAATTTTCAAGGTCCTGTGCTCTCTTTCAAGCGGCTTTCCTTTCAAGCTTTTCGCTTTCAGTTTTTTGCCGTCTCTCTCGAGCGCTTGACTATAATACCACGTACAACCCCTTTTGTCAACACTTTTTTGAAAGTTTTTTTAAGTTTTTTTCGAAAGACTACATCTATATGTTGCGCTTTGATCTAAACACAATATATAGTGTATCTTCAGATGGGCATTTTTGCATTTACATGCCCATATACATGGCTTACGCAAACTATTTTACGAAATTTTTTTGAAAAAATCAAGAAAAACTTTTTGAAAAGGTGGTCTTAAAGTTGCAAAAGCCCCTCTCTGTACCCCAAAGCTTCAAGCACATCTTCTTATATATCTGGCGCATCAGTGTCCTTTCACTTCTGAATCTCCTCATAATCTTTCTGATTTTATCCGAAAAAAGTTTTTAAAACACTTAAAATCGCCGTGAAGGTATCGTAAAGCTTTACAATGCAGCCCCATATCTTCTTATATATAGTTATAGGAGGACGCGTTTTTATTTTGCGGTTCTGCTTTTCTCTTTATATATAGAAGAAACGCGCTGCGGTCATCCCACAACGCGTTTCTTCTTAATATATAAGTATACTTTATGCTTTTGCCGCCTCGGCTTGCTCCGCTTTCGCCTTTTCCATCATCTTATGGTGCACGATAAGGTAGCACACAAAATGCGCGGCCGCCGTCACGGCCCACGTCACCGGGTACGAGAGGAACAGCATAAACAGCGTGCGGTGCATATGGAAGACCGTCAGGATCCACACCACACGCAGCGCACACGCACCTGTAAGCGATACAATCATCGGCATGATCGAATACCCCATACCGCGCAAAACACCCACATGCGTGTCCATAATGCCGCAAAGGAAGTACGGTACGCACACAATGAGCATACGCTCCAAACCGTACTGGATAACCTCCGGGTCAGACGTATATATAGAAAGTAAAGGTGTGCCCAGCAAATACGCGCCGCAGCCGAGCACAACGCCCGTCACGGTCACACACAAAATGCAGATGCGCAGAATTTTCGCCACGCGGTCGTATTTCTTCGCGCCCATGTTCTGCCCGGTAAAGGACAGCGCCGTCTGGTAAAACGCGTTCATCGCAGTGTACACAAAGCCCTCAATGTTGGCCGCAGCCGTGCTGCCCGCCATAACGGTAGAGCCGAACGAGTTGATAGAGGACTGAATGAGCACGTTCGAAATGGAGAACACCGCGCCCTGCATGCCCGCTGGCAGGCCGACACGCATCATGCCGAAAAACTTATCTTTATAGATATGCAGCTTATGCAGCTCCAAACGGTAAGAAGCGTTCGTTTTCATCAGGCAGATGGTCACAAGTCCCGCAGAAATCACCTGCGAAATGACCGTCGCAATGGCAACACCCGCCACGCCGAGATGGAACACAATGACGAAGAACAGATTCAAAATGACGTTTACAACGCCCGCAATGGTCAAAAAGTACAGCGGGCGCTTTGTGTCGCCCACAGAGCGCAAAATCGCCGCGCCGAAGTTGTACAGCATCATCGCCGGCATGCCCACAAAGTATATGCGCATGTAAAGCGCCGCCTGACCCAAAACGTCCTCCGGGGTGCCCATCAGGGTCAGCAGCGGCTCCGCAAACGCAACGCCCACGGCAATCAATATAACACCGCTCACAAGACTTGTCAGCACAGAGGTATGTACGGTCTCGCTCAGCTGCTTTGCATCCTGTGCGCCGTAATAGCGCGCCACAAGCACGTTTGTGCCGATGGAAAGGCCGACGAACACGTTGATGAGCAAATTGATAAGCGCGCCGGTAGAGCCCACCGCCGCCAGCGCCGTGTGGCCGGTAAAGCGGCCGACCACCACAATATCCGCCGCGTTAAAAAACAGCTGCAAAACGCCGGAAAGCATCAGCGGCACCGCAAAGCGCAGAATTTTGCCCAGCAGCGGACCGTTGCACATGTCGATCTCGTAGGACCGCTTTCCTTTTGCCTGTCGTTTTGCCATAAAAGCCTGTATCTTTTCTTTCATATCAGTAACCGACCTCCTCACCGATGAGAATAACATGAATTCTGCCCTTCACGCGCTGGCGTGCCAAAACCGTGTACATCGCGCAGATGCGATTTTCCGAGCGGCAGCCCGCGCACAGCTCGCCGTCCGTGCCGGGACACGCCCCGTGCGTGCACGGCGTGTCCAAATTCAGCCGCATGGCATTTGCGGGCGTCGCACAGCTTTTCACGCGCTTTGCGGCGTCGTCTATATCGCGCACAATCTTGTTACACCCCGCAAAAACCAGCACCTTTTTCGGGCCGAACAGCATCGCCGCCACGCGGTTGCCGTTGCCGTCTACATTATAGAGCTCTCCGTGCTCCGTAACGGCGTTTGTGCCCGTCAAAAACACATCAGAGGAAAATACCTCGCGGTACAGCTTCTCGCGCTCCTCGGGCGTTTTCGCGGCTGTTCTGTCCAAAAATTCATAGTCCCCGCAGCGCATTAAATCCATCACGCCGGTCTCATCCAGCGTCACGCTGCCACCGCAGGAAATCACATCGCCCGGCTGCAGCAGCTCTTTTGCGATTTTTACGGCGTCCGCACATGTGGGCGCATAATACGCCTGCATGTTGTTTTTCTCCAGTGCGTCCATCACGCGCCGTATGCGCAGCTCTGCGGCGCTTTTGCGGTGCACGGTATCTTGTGTGTTCATGGTGTACAACTCCCCTCTCGGCGCGTTTCATGCCTATTTATGCCTAACCGCCGCCGATTTTTTAAAATAAGAAAGCACTAAGGACGGAAAAGCACATGCCTTTCCGCCCCCTATAATTTTTATTTTGCCTTTGCGTCCGCAAACGTATTGAAGCACTCCAGAACGTGCTCCTTGTGTGTTTTATTCGCGTCTTCCTTTTCCGACTTCGCGTCGGTGTAGATCAAAAGGAAGCGGCCGTCGTTTGAAAGATAACCCGGCACGGTGTTATCCAGCACCTTAAACGTGCCGTCTGCGCGCACAGCGTCCTGAAGCGCCTTAGCGGTCTCGGAAAGCTCCGTCGGGAACTCATACACTTCAAGCTGTACAGCGGAATCTGCGTAGCGGTATACATATTTATAGCCGTTTTCGGCGCCGATGACGTCGTAAGACATCTGCACCTTTTCGCCCGCTGCCACCTTGCAGTCTTCAAGATACTTGCAAAGGCCCTGAATATCATCGTCATAGCCCGCAGGGTCTTTGTCGGTACTCTCCGCGGTCTCGCCCTCGCTCGCCGTGGAAGATGTCTCCAGCGTTGCGACCGCCGTGCTTGAAGCGCTGTTGTTTGCACAGGCCGTCACAGATACGCACAGCAGCGCGGCCAGCAGAACAGCCAGCAACTTTTTTATATTTTTCATGATTTGAACCAATCCTCTCTTTTTCCTCGTTCTTCTTATTATAGAACGGGTCATACAGCTTGATTTTACCATACCCCACGGCAGATAGCAACACCCATTTGCAAGAAAAACCGTTTTGCCCGCTGCAACGGAAAATTTTGCCCGCTGCAAAATAAAATGAATAAATTCTAAGCATATTCTAATTGACGTTCACACCATGTCATGGTATAATGAACACAACAAACACCATTCAAATTTATGAGGAGGTAACGCCGTGAAAAACAAGGGTATAAAAATCGGAGTCGTGTTCCTTCTGCTGTTCGCTCTGCTCTCAGTGGCAGGCTGTCAATATGATGATGTGGTGATCGTAGGCGCAGCATCGGGACAGCCGGGGCCTACAAAAGGGCAGCTGCGCATTGGGTTTACACTGTTCGTATCCAAAGGAAGCAGTACTCAACCGTCACGGGATATTACCATCAATGATCTGTCACTGTCAGCAGACACGTCCTTCACCGTTACGAATACAGATACCGGCGATACAACCGTACTGACCGGTGCGGTGATCGACACAGATCCGACATTCACATATGTAAATTTTGACGAGGATGATGACATATTACCAGCTTCTACACGGGTAAGCATTTTGATTTCCTACACGTTAGAGCCGGGAAATTATAAAGTAACAGCCGTAACAGGCTCCGTAAAGTACCCTTCGTCTTCCGGTACATCCGTCAAGGACTTGTCTGTGGCACGCGACGGAGACGGGCTGAATACCACCTTCACCATCGCCGCGCCCGAGCTGACCCCGACCCCGGAACCGACGGCAACACCTACCGTTGAACCCACAGCAACGCCTACTGCGGAACCAACAGCTACGCCAACGGCAGAGCCCACCGCAACGCCCACGGCGGAACCGACGGCCACGCCCACAGCGGAGCCAACGGCAACCCCAACCGCAGAACCGACGGCCACGCCCACAGCGGAACCAACGGCGACACCTACGGCAGCTCCCACCGCCGTACCGACTGCCGTGCCGACCGCAACCCCAAGCCCGACGAACCACCCCAAAACGGGCGATGATTTTGCCCCCGCACTTTGGCTGACGCTCTGCGCAGGCAGCTTCGCGGCACTCGCCCTGCTCCTTAAAAAACGGCACATTTAATCGCAGGTAAAAAGCCGACCACATCAGCGGCTGTCCATACCGGCACACTGAAAAACTCATGCTTTCACCGCTTGAAAGCATGAGTTTTTTTGACAGCCTATATATTCTCCGATCACAAATTGTGTCGGCAAGCTTCTTCGTGTTGTCAACCAAGCTGCCGAAGGATTAAATATCTTCAAAGCGGCATCGGTGTCCGCGCAATCAGAAGAACTGCCAGAATTGCACCGGCAAATGCCGCCACCCCTACGACGGCCAGCATTTTTTTGTTGGGCCGCCTCTTCGTTGCTTTGCAAATCAGTGCGGCACAAGTCACGCAAACAGCCGCAGCAGCAAGCGCGATGCCCAACATTTCCCATAACCAAGACAGCTCATATAAGATTCTCATGTGTTCATCGCCTTCCCTTCTGTTCATCGCAAAACCGCTGCTTTTTCTAAATCTGTTCGTATTCCGCGAACGGCTCACCGGAGATTTCGAGTGCCTTATCCCTGTACCGGCAGCTCCACCGCAATCGTGGTGCCCTTCTTCGAGCTCTCCTCCACCCGGACGCCACCACCGTGGAGATTGGCGATCTCCCACACCAAAGAAAGCCCCAGCCCAACGCCGCCGTACTCCCGGCTGCGGGACTTATCCACCCGGAAGAAGGGCTGAAAGATGCTCTGTTGGTATTCCTCCGGGACGCCGCAGCCGGTGTCGGAAACACGGATCAGAAGCTTTTCCGGCTCCTGCGTAACAGAAACCTTCACCGAGCCGCCCGAACGGTTGTACTTGACTGCATTTTCCGTCAGGTTAAAAAGCAGTCGGTAAATCAGTGCATCACTGCCGATGAGGAAGCCGTCTCCCTCCATCTCCAGCGTAATATTGCGCTTTTCTGCCAAAAGCGCGAGATCTGTGAAGACCTCCTCAACCATCGGGGCAAGCTGAATCTGCTCGTTTCGCGCCACCTGCTGCAAATTGCTCATTTCAAGCAGCGTTTTGGTCATCTGTGTCAGTCGCTCCGTCTGTTCCCGCAAAAGCGCGAGAAACTTCGCCGTTTCCGGCAGCATATCGGGATGCTCCGCGGAGAACAGCTCCAGCTGCGCCTGCATCAGTGCCAGCGGCGTGCGCAGCTCGTGGGCAGCGTTGCCGGTGAACTGCCGCTGGGCGGCAAAGGCGTTGTCCAACCGCTCCAGCATCTGATTGAAAGAGTAACTCAGCTGTCGAAACTCCGGCAGAACATTCTCGTTAATCCTCATATCCGCCAGGTTGTTCAGCTGCACCTTCTCCACCTGAGACACAAAGCTGCGCAGCGGCTTGAGGGCGCGTCCGCTGACAAAATAGGCCAGAACGCCGCTAAGCAGTGTCACCACTGCCGTAATATACCAGTTGGTCATGCGAAAGCGCCCTTGCGCTCCGTTGACAACAATGGTCAGATCCTCATCGGGCGTTACGAGCTGCGGATTAAAGCTCTCTGCGCCTTCACTGTTCATCATAACCGTGTCGCCTCCCTGTAAGGTGTCCGCGATTGTGTCCATATAGTACACACCGGAGGAACAGAGCAGCAGATTCATGACAACACAGGTGACACCGATGAGCAGGACAGTCATCAGAGTGATGCGCCACTGCAAGGAAAGTCGCTTCATGTTTCCTCTCCTCCCATCAAATAGCCTTCGCCGATGCGATTACGGATGGGGTCAAACCCCAACGCAGCGCGGAGCTTCTTGCGCAGGGCGGAGATATGAACCCGGATAGAATTGCTGAAGCTGTCTACGCTGTTATCCCAGACGTGCTCCATCAGCTCTTCCTGACTCACAGGCCGTCCCTGATGTACCATCAGATATTCCAGAATGCCCGTCTCCTTACGTGTGAGTGTCAGGGGCTGCCCATTGACGGCAGCGGTGCGGGAGCGTGTGTCGAACGTCAGCTCCCCGCAGGTCAGCAACACGGCTTGCTGGGTGAACTGCCGCAAGGTCAGGCTGCGGATGCGGGCCTCCAGTTCAGCCAAGTGAAAGGGTTTTGCAAGATAGTCGTTGGCCCCGGCATCCAACCCCTCAACCTTGTCCTCCACCTCGCCGCGTGCGGAGAGAATCAGCACCCGCGTCTCGCGGTCTGTCTGCCGCAAGGTGCGCAGCACGGTCATGCCGTCCTTTCCCGGCAGGTTCAGATCAAGAAGTACCAAATCGTAGCGCTCCACACCCAGAAGTTCCAGCGCCTTTTCCCCGTCGTAGCAGTAGTCCACACTGTATGCCAAGCGCCGCAAACTGCGGACAATCGTCTCGCATAGGGCGCGTTCATCTTCAATTACCAAAAGGTGCATAAGAGTCCCCCTTTTCATTTCCTTTTTCTTTATTATAGCAAAAGCAGATAAGATCTGCATTAAATTTTCGTTCTTAACAGGGATTTTATCTTTCCTGTGCTATGATGATGGCAGAAAAAGTGAAAGGGTGATAAATTTGAGCTGTGCAAAAAAAGCAGCGGCGCAGGCCACGTTGCTGGTTGTGGGTATCGCCATGCTGTGCTTCGGCGCATGGCGCGGCGAGGCCGCGACGGTACTGAGCAAAGCGATTAAATTATGTCTGGAGTGTGTAGGCATTGGGTAAGAAGTTTTCGGGCGCGTCACAGATTATGTCCCGCTTCCGCGGCTGGATACAGGCGGGGGCCGCTTTATTGACCAACCTGCACCTGCCGAACTTCCTCAAGGGCAAACTGTACCAAGGCGCAGGGAAAACCGTCTGTGTGCCCGGGCTGAATTGCTACTCCTGCCCGGCAGCCTCCGGCGCTTGTCCCATCGGGGCGTTTCAGGCGGTAGTGGGCTCTTCCAAGTTCAGTTTTTCCTATTATATCACAGGCTTTCTCATTTTGCTCGGCGTCTTGCTTGGACGCTTTATCTGCGGTTTTCTGTGCCCCTTCGGCTGGTTTCAGGAACTGCTGCATAAAATTCCCACGAAGAAGTTCTCCACAAAGAAACTCAAGCCCCTGCGATATCTCAAGTACGCCGTACTGCTGGTGATGGTTTTCCTGCTGCCGGCGTTCCTTGTAAACGATGTAGGCATGGGCGACCCGTTCTTCTGTAAATATCTCTGTCCGCAAGGCGTGATGGAGGGGGCCATCCCGCTGTCCCTTGCCAATTCCGGTATCCGGTCGGCGCTGGGGAGCCTGTTTACATGGAAATTCGGCATCCTGCTTGCCGTGATCGTGCTGAGCGTAATATTCTACCGTCCTTTCTGCAAGTGGCTCTGCCCACTTGGGGCGTTTTACGCGCTGTTCAACCGGGTATCTCTCTTTCAGATAAAGGTGGACAAAAACAAGTGTGTATCCTGCGGAAAATGCGCCAAAGCCTGCAAGATGGATGTGGATGTAACAAAAGCGCCCAACCATACCGAGTGCATCCGCTGCGGAATGTGCATACGCACCTGTCCGACGGGCGCTGTGCGCTTCCGTTACGGCTTCGGAGACGGTAAAGATAAAACAAAGGCGGCAAAAAAAGCCGCAGAAAAACAATAAACAATAATAACAAGGAGAAACAAAACAGATGAAAATGAATAGAACAAATACGGCCGGCCGATTGCTGGCACTGCTGCTTCTCGCCCTGATGATGCTGTCTTTGACAGCCTGCGGCACAAAGAACGGAGACAAAACGGGCGGAATGAACAGCGAACCGAAGAATGCCGAGGAAGCGGTCGCCATGCACAAAGATCTGATGGCGCAGGAAAATGCCATTCTCTCGGAGAACACAGCCCTTTGGGAAAAGGTATTCATGGCAGCCGACAAGGGCATGACCATGCAGGAGGACGGCAAAAACTACGGTGATTTCCTACTCAGCACAATCGAATCCGCCAAGGATCAGTTTACAGCGGATGAGCTGAAACTGATTCAGGGCGAAGCGGAGAAGATCCGCGACATTGAAACCAAGCTGACCATGATTGAGGAAAAGTACCCCGAGGCAGCACAGGAATCTACGGATGGCGCTATGAGCGTGCCCGCAGGCAACGACACGACCACGCCGCCCGATGACGGCAGTATGCAGAAATCCGATGACGGCAGCATGCAGAAATTCCCCACCTTTGAGGGCAAGGACCTGGATGGAAATACGGTGAAAAGTGACGAGCTGTTCTCTGCCAACGCCGTCACCGTAGTGAATTTCTGGTTCACCACCTGCAACCCCTGCGTGGGCGAGCTTTCCGAGCTGGATGCACTGAACAAAGAGCTTGCGGAGAAGGGCGGCGCACTCATCGGTGTCAACACCTTCACGCTGGACGGCGACGAAGCGGCAATTTCCGAAGCAAAGGATGTACTGGCCAAGAAGGGCGCTACCTATCAGAATGTGTATTTTAACTCCGATGGTGAGGCGGGAAAGTTTACCACCAACATCTTTGCCTATCCTACCACTTATGTGGTTGACCGCAACGGCAACATCGTGGGCGACCCCATCGTAGGCGCCATCACGGAAAAAAATCAAGCGGAGAAGCTGCAAAAGCTCATCGACCAGGCTCTTGCCGCCGATGCAGGCTGACAAACGGATTTATCCTCTCAGAAAAGTAAGGTGGCTGTCCTTTTAAAGGGCAGCCACCTTACTGCTTTTGGGAAATAGTATGGAGCGCGGGTTATTTGCCCGCGCCCCTGAAGATAAGACTTTTACTTTTTGAGGATTTACAGTGATTTTTTCTCCCGCCGCCTGATTTTCCATACGATCAGTGCAACGCATCCGGCAAAAGATGCACATAGCGCGGTGCTCCACAAATTCATTTGACCGCTGTCACCGGTCTGCGGGATTGTAACCGCGCGCCAGCCGGCATACACAGTCCTATCCCCGGTCAGATAAATGTCTGAGACCTTGTTCACAAGGCTCTGTTCGCTGTACCAGCCGACAAAGGTATACCCGTGCCGAGTGGGAACATACTTGGTCAAATCCATGTAGGTATTGTACGTTTCCCGCACGCCGGGAATAGCACTGCCGCCGCCTGTTTCAAAGCGCAGCGTGTAGTAGTTGACGGGCGGATTGTTGTCTCCGGTATGCGTCCAGTGAGCGTAGACGGTGGTATTTGCAGAGAACACGGTATCCGTCGTGATCTTTGTGCCGCCGCTCTTTTCAGTGTACCAGCCGTTGAAGCTGTGCTTGCTGCGGGAAGCATCGGGCAGAGAGGTCAGCTTCTGCTTGGTGGTGGTCATGCTGCCGACAGAGGGTGTACCGTCGTTTCCGTCAAAAGTGACGGTGTACTCCGTGGGCGTAGGCGGCGCATCCTCCTCGAAGATGGCCTTGACCTCCACGTTGTCGCTCGGCATAGTGAACTTGTCGTCCCTTACCGTCACGTCGCCGCTCATAACCTGCCACTCCTTAAAGTGGTAGCCCGCGTTTGGCGTAGCAGTTAAGGTGATCTCCGTTCCGGCCGTCGCCGAGGCGGGATCCGCGCTGCCTGTGCCGTGGCCGTCGTCCCTGACGGTGACGGCGTATTCCGTCTCGGGAGCCTTGGCTATCGTGATGGAAAGCTCCTTAATATCCTCACCCAAATCGTTGACCGCCATGACGGTAAAGACCTCGGTCCCTTCCCCGGCGGGCGTGCCGCTTATCTCTCCTGTGTCCTCGTTTAGGCTAAGCCCCTCGGGCAGGACGCCGCTCACAATGCTCCATGTGATGGGCGCGGTACCCTTGGCAGTCAGGCGGTTGCTGTAAGCCTCGCCTTCCATGCCGTCGGGCAGGCTTTCCGCGACGATTGTCGGCGGCATAGGGGGTCGGTTATCGATGAGCTTCACCCGAATCGCGGCTGTTACCGCAGGCTCCGGCTGCTGAAAGATGTCTCCGTCATCTTCGCTAAGCGCCGGCGTGCCGATGATGGTCTGCCAATCCACGGACTCCGCATCATAGGACGATTCATCCCATGCCACGTCGATCCAGCGCCATGCGCCGTCAACGGCATTGATGCACACATTTTCCGGCAAGCCAAGCTCTGCAAAGGGCGTGCCGAACGGCTTATCGGTAATGGGATCCGGTTCATCGATATTCCTGATGGTGTTTTTGATGGCGTTGATTTTGATGGTAATCTCCGTCGGCTTGTGGAGACGCAGGTCGTCCGGCGTGAATACCACCGTCACATCGTGTTCGCCCGGAGTCCGGAGGTAGAACGGCGGGGTATTCTTGAAGGAGAACGTGCCAGGGGCGACGGTATCCGTACCCTTGACCTTTGCCACGCCGCCGACGAGCGTGCCGACTTCACCGTTGTAGGTTCCCACCTGAAGCTTTCGCCATGTGAATATGGTGTTGTCGGGCAACGTAAAATCGCCGTTCTTCCATCGGAATACGGGCAGCTGCGTGATCTCCGTCTCGGCCGGGTCAGGCTGCAGCTGAACCTTTCTCACGGCTCGGAGGTCGGTGCCATCGGGTATGGTGAAATACTTCTCCAATTCGGCGCGGTTGACTTTGCCGTAGATGGTCTGCTCCTCAAACGAATTGGGGTCGTAGGTCGAGCTGTCCCACGAGGTGACGACATTCATACCGAAGTCCATCCCTGTTCCCTCGGGATCTTTTTCATCGCCCACCGCATAAAAGCTGAATGAATCCGAGAGGTTCAGCTCCGCAAAGGGCGTGCCGATCTTTCTATTGTCAATGTAACTGGCGTTGGAATACATATATTTGCGGGGAATGACATTCACGTCAACGGTGCATTCCGCCTTGGTGTACCGCTTCAGGTTGTCGGGCGTGAAGATGACCTTCAGCCGCAGCTGCCCCGCCTGCAATAGCGTGCTCGCCGTCAATGAATGTCCGTATATTTTCTGCTCTTTGTCCAGCGTGAATTTGCCGGAAACCTTTTCGCCGTTCACCTTGGCCGTTCCGCCGGAGAGATATTTATCGGCAAACACAAGGAAGCACAGATCTCCGCCGTAGAGCTGCTTGGAATAGGTGGGCGGCTCCAGCGTGGGCGTAAAGACGCGGTCGTCAATAAGCGTTATTCTGGCGGTTGCCTTGACCGTGTTTGTCGGCTCCAGCCCATCCGTGAAGCCGCTCTTTTCAACATGCAGCTCGCCGGTAATGATCTGCTCGCCATATTTGTTCGGGTCATAGGTGGAGCCGTCCCATGTCACGGGGACGGGACTGTAGCTCGCACCGGTGTTGGTCTCTACCTTGACGCCGAAAGGGGAAAGGGGAAGCCCCAGATCCTCAAACGCCGTGCCAATGGGCTTGTCCGTGATGATCACGTCGTCCGGGACTCTTGTGATCGTGCGCTTTGTCCCCGTCACGGTAAGGATACATTCCGCTGTGGTGTATGCCTCCGTATCGTTGGGGGTAAAGCGGATCACCATATGGTTTTCGCCCGGGTGTACTCTGCCGCCTTCATAATACTTGAAGCCGAACGTACCGGGGACGGGCGTCGTCGTCCCCTCGGCCTTCGCTTCGCCGCCCATGAGCGCCTTGTCGGTGTACTCATTGCCGACATAGGCCGGAAGGCGCAGCGTGGGCGGGGTGGTGATGACCGTTTTTGCAGGCTGCAAAAGCGCTCCGTAAGCCGTATGACAGGTTTCGCAAACAGCCCTCTCCGTGGATGTAGCCTTGCCGCCGGAGCAGTTGCCTGTTTCAGTATGGCTGCTGTCCGCGTTGCAGGTGCGTGTGTGCGTTCCGTTGCCGTTGGAAGTCCATTCGCCCCAGTTATGATTGTGCACCTCCCATACGGCGTAGAGGGTTTTGGAGTTAGTCTGCCCATTTACCACATTGCAATACCAATAATAGCCGTCCGCACGAAGATAGATCGGCTTCCCATACGGGCTATCTGCCCAACCCTTGAAGGTATATCCGTCACGGGTTGGAATTTTGTCCGATATGAGGAACGACGCGTGATATTCCGAGCTGATCTTGCTCTCACTTGGCGGCGCGCCGCTGCCGCCGTTGGCATCGTAATGCAGCGTATAGGTGTATTGGGTGTCAGCGGGACGGACTGCCCCGAGCAGAGTCTTTCGCGTTTTGCTGTCCTTGGAATTGCAAATCTCACATACATAGGTGCAGGGCTTCCCCATGGAAGCCGGTGCGTAGCCGCAATCCTTGTCATGCGCGTGCTTGCAGTCTGATGTTTGAAGGATACAGCCGCTTTTCTCGGTGCACCCATGGACGCATTCCGTCGGTGCTGCGTTTTCGGCCTCCGATAAGCCGTCGGCATTCTCCGACACGCTTTCCGCCGGGTAGCATTCCGCCGTATGCGCATGGACGCACCGGGTTATGAGACTATGACATTCCTCCGTGTGTTCATGGGAACAGGGAATTTCCGCTGTCCCTTCGGTATAGCCGCAGGCCTCGTCATGCTCCGGGTGGTGTTCGCACAGACCGCCCGGGTTCGATGCGCGTGCGCCGGTCTCTCCCTCCGCCGCAAAGGCAGGCGCGGGCAGCATGGTCAGCACCATGCAGCATAGAAGCAGGATGCTGAGTATTCGTTTCTTCATTGGCTTTTCTCCTCCTTTTCGTGTCGGGCGGGCTTATCCGCTCCGTCTTTTCCTTGCCATTCTTTTTTTCTTAAATGAAA
>OLSN01002585.1_pt1 | contig 12980 bp, 8 predicted proteins | sample 1672411 | NCBI WGS metagenome assembly OLSN01 (sample SAMEA3136683, study PRJEB25190) | human gut metagenome | biome: human gut; feature: human-associated habitat; material: faeces | place: Austria | collected 2013
TTCTTAGACATAAAAATATGCTCCTCATATGATAGATTTTTGGATATTTCCATTGTCTACCATATGGGGAGCATATCAATCCAACGGTTTTCAGTGCTTTTTTCATATTACTTTATTGAATATCCCTCATTCTGCCTATATAAGTGAAACTTAGCGAAACTTAAATTATGCCCAATATGGAATGTACTTTTTATATCTTGGTGCTGTATCCGGGTCCATTACTTTAATATATCCACCTTCGACAGCACTGGTAAGAAGTCTTGATGCCTTGGCCTTCTCTTTTTCTCCCAGACCAAATATTTTTCGAATATCTGAATTAGAAATACCTTCAAAATTGACATATGCTAGACACGCCTGCATATAGCAAGTCCGCATCCGATCTTCTTTGGTAGTTAATTCAAATGGTACTTTTGCAAACAATATTGCTTTTGTGAATTGATTATTCTGATTTTCAATTCTCGGAGCAAGCAGCTCATTTTTACCGGTTGCTTCAACAATCTTATCATAACCACTGCCACGCTCCTCACAAATACCACATTTGTGCATAAATCCGGCAATGTTTTCATTTCTGGATACTGGCACCGAATCTACAATTCTTTCGATTGCCACCAATGGTGCTCCGGCATTTGAAAACTCGATTCGATTTTTAAACACCTCCACCATTGGATTCGTTCCCCTTTGCTGAAGATCCTGATGTATCATAGCATTTGCCAGCAACTCACGGATAGCGATTTCTGGAAAACTGACAACAGATTTTCTCGTAGCTTCCACAATGACTTCTTCTTGCGGAATAATTGTCATAATATACTGCACGATTTCTTCATGTGAAAATGCATAACCTGCACAAAATTCCTTTTCTCTTATAGCATCCAATCTGGAATTTTCCTTGTACCAAATAACTCGAACCGATCTCCTATGCAAAGATTCGAATTTTTTCAAATCTTTTGCAATCATCAAAGCACCCATATTCGTGATATCCCATGTCCCAGCGTCATTTTTCATAATAAATTTTTCATGTTGCAGGTCTTCTAGTACCTTATCTCGATTTCTCGGAATCGGCATTTCAAGTTTGTCATAATATTTAGAATAATCCAGTAATGACACCATTTCATCCTCATTCAGATTTCCCATCGCAATTCGCAATTCATATGGTGTGGAATCAAATGTTCTCCACAATTCTCTTTCTTTATCCGGATACTCTTTTAAGTTCTTTTTATTTGTTCCAATTCTTATATATTCCCCACCAGCGAACTGTACCGGCTGTTTTTCTGCACAAGGAATCTCCATCAGCACAACCATTCCTTCATCCATCGGAACCTCAAAAAATCGGAAATTAATTCTTGGTGAAAGCATCCTGGAAAGCCATGCTTCCAATTCCTCATTTCCCTTTTTCATTTTGCGATACTGAAATTCAGTGCCTACAATTTTGTGCGTTGCATCATCCACCCCCCAAACAAGATATGCTTTTGGTCGTTCGCATAATGCTGCTGAATTGCTCAAAGCAGAAATATATTCACCAATCATCTGTGGCTGTTTATTATTACATTTAAATTCTACCCACTCAGTCTCATCCGGAAGTTTTGCAAGTTCCCGGACAAGGCTTTGCAGATATTCTACTGATCGTATTGCCATAAAATCACCCTCTAACTTTGCAATTAACACTATTTTGAAAGAATATCTCGAAAATTAGCATAAACCATCTTAATAATGTCTGGTTCATTATAATATCGTGCAACTAACTCGTATATTTTTATTAAGTTGTTAAATGTGTACTTTTTTCCATCAATTTTTGTAAACGGTCCATCACTTTCAATTAATACTCTTGTTTTTGGTATCAAATACAATTTTTCTTTATTCTTTTCATTTGTTACCATGTTAGAATTAAGTGAAAAATAACATCCTATATCCACTAATTGTTGCAATTGCTCTCCGTTTCCATTAAACCAATGAATAATGCACCTACGAGGACGATATTTTTTCAAAATAGATATTGCTTCTTCCTCCGCTCTTCTAAGATGCACAGACATTAATTTATCCTTTTCTGCACACACTCTTACAATTTGCTCAAAATACATACATTGTTTATTACGCGAAATATAACTTTGTCTTGAAAAATCAAGTCCTATTTCTCCTACATAATTAGTTGTATTTACCAATTGCATAAAATCATAAAAATCCGCATCTTTCAGTGATACATCCTGTGGATGGAATCCAAGTGCAAATTTCAAATATTTTGTTTCCGGATATATGCGTTTACAGGATATATATACTCCAGGCGAATTCGTCATGCACAATGTATATTGTTTTCTTTCATTTATTCCGTCATATATTTTCTGATGCTCTTTGTAATAATCCAGATGAAAGTGTGTATCAATAAGGTGTTGAATCATAATCCCAGATACTCCTTCATTCTCTGATCTGCGGAAAAAAGTTGTACTAAATCCTCTATACTTTTCTTGTATAATGATAAAAATTTTTCAACTTCCTCTTCTGTTAATTCTCCTACGCATCTAATATATCTTTTTAATTCTTTATCCGAAGAATGTTTACAACGATAGATACTTCCAAGCACCGCTCTTAAATCTGCACTCTTCTCACTTTCTTCATATTCTATCAAAAAATCATAAGCTTCTCCCTGATAAGAATATTTTTTTATCTCATCTATGTCCAAAAGTGAACTTTTGCGTATCAAACACGGATAACAGTATCCGCAGTTTACAGGATATTCTTTAGAGCCCTTTTTATTATATCTTGCTAAACAAGGATGTGAGCATGAAATTGTATCTGCATAACAGCTTTTAAATGCATCTGTATCTTTAACTTGTCCTACAATCTCTCTCTTTGTATTGTACGCAAAAAAATTAGTAATAGTATTCTTTATTCCTACCTGTTCTAAGATACCATTAAATTGTCTTAAAAAATATGGGTGAGTAGTTCTTGTACTGCAAGTCCCTTTTCTTCCTCCCGTTAGTGGAATATTGAGTCCGATGAATCCATTTTCCGGAATATAAACCGGTACATTTTCTCCTAAAATACCAGCCACGCTAAGTGCTGCACATAAAAACAGTAATGACCTGCCACGAGAAGTATTTTCGCTCCCCTTTAATATTCCTTCTTTTTCACTTATAGGAGCTCTGGAATTTGCTGTAAAACTAATAAATTTAACAGATTGTTCTGGATAAAGATCCTGAAAAGTCCTGACAAATAAATTCTGTCTTTTTGCAAGTTTAGGATATTCATTATGTCCAACCAGGCAAGGAGATCCCCCTTCTTCTAATAGTCTAATTGCACCACAAAAAGAATCCAATCCTCCTGAAAACAAACATACACAATCACAATCCTGAACATTCAAATGAATCCTATTTGCATGCTCTCTATAGCTATATATTACTTCGCTTTTTCTAAATACAATATGCCAATGATCTCCCGTTAAAAATCCAAGCATTTTTTCCCATTGTAAGCCCGTATCCTTCCATTTATCATATTCCAATACCGGAATTGATACATTTATATCTCTAGTCCAACAATTTTTAAACCTTCTTCTGGATACTCTTTTGTCTAAAGCAAAAATACTCAAACCTATTATAAATAAATCCTCATATATTGCAGGAATCTGCATTTGGTCCATCCGGTACCAGCTATTCGTTATATTTGTAAATATCGTACTATATTGTTTTCGATTAATCGAAAAAACATATGCATCTTTCCATTCGCTATCTGGCTTTTTCTCTTGTTCCTTATCAACCCAAAACCGCATTTCTACTCCTCCCCATAATACTTTTCAAATACAGACAAGGCATCTCTTAATGCATCCTCCACGATTTGTGATGTTCCCATGTTAGAAAAATCAACCGATTTCAAATTATCCAAGTTCACGTCCGTTTTGAGGATGGCTTTGATGGCGGCGTTCACTGCCGGGACACCTGTTTTCTATATATTCATGCATATCATTTAAAATTGCAGATGTTTGTGCAGGTGTTTTCCCTTTGGATATTTTTTCTTCATATCTAAAATCAAAATTTTCTTTTATGTATTCTTTCAACATTTCCTTCAGTAATATATCAACTGAAACATTCCCTATATCCGCAATATCTTCTATTTCCAAATTATCCATAGCCTGTGACAATGCGTCTGCTGCCATATTATCTTCTACAGATGCTCCAGAATTTGTGAATTCATGCAGTAATTCTGTCCAAACAACTTCCGACGGCTTCCCTATAAGATCCTCTCTATTATATTCACGCAAAGCATTGTCCAGCCCACCAGACGCAACTTTTTGTGCAAAGCCTAAAGTTCTTGCAGCTGCCGATTGAAAACTACCACCTGTCGACATATCTGTTTTCATTGCTGTAGCATATTTACTAGCAGCTTTCGCTTTAGAATCAAAGTCTCTATTATTTATAAAGGCCGTCACTGCTCTTTTTGCGGTTGACCAATGCGATGTTGTTGGTGCTATATATCCTTTTGATGTACCCATATTAGCTTTTCCTCTGCTCTTTTATTTCTGTAATCTGCTCGTCTGTTAACGTTCCTCTTTTTACCATGGTTTCTAATACAGTATTCATATTTCCCGTATCACTATTATACATTGTTCTTAATGCAGCCATATCACCTGCTTTAATTGGAACTGTTGATTTTCCAATTGCATCCACTATTTTTCCTTTATATGCATCAAAATTCAAAAACAAATCTCTTACAACAAAAAATTTCATTTCACCTTTTTCGATTTTTGATACAACAACCTTAAATGTATCCGCAATTTCTTCTGCTCTCAACTTTTCCATATCTTTTATAATAGCCACCATTTGACCAGATTTAGCTCGTCCAATTCTTTCCAAAATTTCTTTCGTATTTTTACTGAATCCAGACTCGTCAATACTAGATCTTTTCAAATTTTCTCTTGTCAAATAAAAATATTTTTCCAATCGATATTTTTCTAATTCAACAGGTTTGCATTCTAGCCACTTTTTTATTTGTGATGTGTTCCACGGATTCTGAGCATCAACATTTCCCTCCATCACTTTTGTTCGAATTTCCTTAAATTCTTTATTTTCAGTATCAAATTCTTTATTCCATTCATTCAATTGTATAAACAAGTCATTATCCAACTTTTGCAACACTAATAATTTGGCTAAAATGGAAATATCAATTTCATCACCATAATAAATTTTTGCCAACTGGCGTTTGGTAATAAATGTGTTCAAAAAGCGTTTTGCCTGGCGTGGATTGCCTTTCAATGTAGATGCAACAATTTCTCTTATTTCATCAATAATTTTCGCCGTCTCATTAAAAGCTGTTTGTCCTCCATCCTGCCAATTCAATCCTAACTCACCAATCGACTTATTAATTTCTTCTAGCGTAATTACATCCCCAGAAATTGTTCTTTTTTCTTCGAATATCTTATCTATTAGATGCTTAAAACTCTCTTGTTCCAAATAGCTTTGTGTGACCAATAATAATAGATAATTTTGTATATCCTTTGCCGATAACTCCGGGATATATATTGGCAATTGAATAATTTTTTCAATGTATTCTTTGTCCAGTTCTACATCAAATCCATTCATTGGTGGATACTTTTCACGGATAGAGTACTTTATAACATTTTCATCTGCAGCAATAATAAAAGTTGTCCTGTCAACGGACAAGAATAGTTTAATTACTTCCAATATTTCAATTATTCGTTCTGGACGACATCTGTCTAAATCATCTATCATTACAACTACATTTTTAATATCGTCACTTTTCAATGCATCAGAAAATTCCTCTCTAAATTTCCTGATATTGTTTATCGTGCTTTCATCATTTGATGCATCTTCCTCTTTCCAATATTCATCTTTTAATGACTGTATGGAATTTGCTGCATTTTTGACTGTATTTCCAATTTCTTCAGCACTTCCCGTTACATTTAACAACATAGGCAATGGATTTCCTGTTGCCACGCTTGCAACTACAGGTGCAAGCGTGGATATTGCTTTTGTTCCTAACTTAAACCAGTCAACTCTTTTTATTAATTTGCCCAATTTCTTTTTAGTTTCTTCTACAGGAACTTCCTCTTTAAGTTCCTGTAATAAAGCCTCCATAATTGCAGTTTTAGCATCGTCATATGATTCAAACATCCATGCATTAATAGTTACACAAATAATTCCATCCTGACTCTTAAGTTTTTCACCTATTAACTTCAATAAGGTTGATTTTCCTGCACCCCATAATCCAAACACACCAACTGTCAATGGATTATATTGTTCATTTTTTGCAATATCGGCAATTATTCTTGCATACGGCTCATAAAATAAAATATCAATATCTGACGCATTATCTAGCCACATAAAAACCCTCCCTTGCCTTTTCATACCATCATAGTTTCTTTTTTATTTCCCATATTTAACCGGTTCTTCCGCCACCATTTGAACCTGCTCATCTCGTTCAACTTTCCGGTAATCCACAGTCTTTTTTGACCGCATTTCCCTATAAATCACCCCTGCTAACGCACTCATTACAGCATCGTACTTGCTTTTGTCCTCAAACAGTGATCCATAACTGTCCTGGGCCTCCATATAGCTTTCCATTGCTGCATTTCCAAACGCTGATGGAAAAATACTTTCCGTGAATATTCTTGGATCAGAAGTGCGAGCCGAGCTTGCCAGTTTATCATCTTCAATCAATTTATCATGTAAAGCACCCAGCATTACCCGATCACCTTCTGAAAATTGTCCTTTATACTTTTCATTAATCTTGTCCAATATTTCATCCAATGTACTTTTCTGTCTGTTCCCCTGTACTCCTTGCTTCTTGGACGAAACATACTGACCATCAATTTTATCCAGTGTTATCGCACCTTCAAATGTTTTCTGCAGCTTATAATATTCCAGTTTCAATTTTCCATCCAGATCGACTGGCTCTTCTTTTTCTTCTGGAAGCAGTCCAATCAGGTAACTCAGAAACAGGTATTCCTTATGCATATCTTCATCAAACATACGAACTACCTGTGTGATATAGCTGTACCATCGGATCAGCTTTCTTACCAGTCTTCTGAATTGATATCGTTCTTCCGGATTCTTCAAATTGTACCTGTCTGCTATCGGTTTCAACACACTCGTCATTTTTCCCATGGCAGTTGCATCTTGTTTTCCCGGATGATTCCATACGTTTATAAAAGCATTAATATCATGCTCATTATAAATCGCATAATCCAAAAGTTCTTTTTCTGTCTGGTAAATCAAATCCACATTTACTTCCTGCTCAAGGCTTGTCTCCTGATAAAATGGTTGAAATGCTTCCAGAATATCCTCTTTCTTATTTGCGAAATCCAACACAAATGTATCTACTTTTCCAGGGCAGGTGCGGTTCAAACGTGATAATGTCTGCACAGCCTTTACATTTTTCAATTTTTTGTCCACAATCATAGTATGTAGCAAAGGCTCATCAAATCCTGTCTGATATTTTTCTGCAACAACAAGGACATTAAAGTTGTCATGAAACTCTTCCTTGGTCTGTCCTTCTGATATATGACTTCCATCTTTTCTTACATTTAGTCCAGACTCTGTATATTCTTCGTCACCATCCTGCACGCTGCCGGAAAATGCCGCTAAAATATCCATATCTGCATAATGCCGTTCTTGAATATACCGTTTAATTTCATGGAAATATCGAACTGCAGCCAGTCTGGAGTCTGTAACTACCATCATCTTCCCTTTTCCTCCAATTTTATTTTTGGTCGTTTCCCGAAAAGTTTCTACAATAATTTGTGATTTCTGGCTGATATTATATGGATGCAATTTCTCATACTTTTTGATAATCTTTGTTGCTCTGCTCTCCGGAAGCTCTGGATTTTCCGGTGTATCTTTTGCTATCTTGAAACAAATACTGTATGTCATGTAGTTCTGCAGTACATCCAAAATAAATCCTTCTTCAATCGCCTGTCTCATACTATAAATATGAAATGGATGAAAACTTCCATCAGTCCATTGGCTACCAAACATCTCTAATGTCGCTGGTTTCGGAGTCGCTGTAAATGCAAAAAATGATAAGTTCGGATGCTTTCCATGTGTCAGCATTTCCTGAACAAGTTTATCATTTCTGTCAATTTCATCTTCTGCTTTCCCCTCTATTTCTGCATATTCCCGTAATGCTGCCTCTGTATCTGCTAATGTGGCCTTCAATTTCATTGCCGAACTTCCAGTCTGTGAAGAATGTGCTTCGTCAACAATGATCGCAAAGTTTCTTCCGGCCACCTTATCCACTTCCTGATAAATCACCGGAAATTTCTGCAAAGTAGTTACAATAATTCTTGCACCATTATTAATTGCATCTCTCAAATTTTTTGAATTCTTTTTATCATCAATCGTCTCTACTGCACCTATCGTATGGTCAAATCCTGAAATCGTTTCCTGTAGCTGAGCATCTAGCACAGTTCGATCTGTCACTACAATAACACTGCTGAAAACAGATATATCATTGGCATCATGCAAGGATGCCAGTCTATATGCTGTCCAGGCAATCGAATTTGATTTTCCAGATCCGGCACTGTGCTGAATCAGATAATTGTGCCCCGATCCTTCTTCCCGTACATCTGCAATTAACTTACGCACCACATCCAACTGATGATATCTTGGAAATATCAGTGTTTTCTTTTTCGTAACCTGCTCTGTGTCATCCGGCAACCGTTTCTTTTCTTCTTTGATTTGCAAATGGATAAATTTCTGAATGATATCCATCATACTATCTTTCTGAAATACATACTCCCAGAAGTACGCCGTCGGATAGCCATTCGGGTTTGCCGGATTTCCCTTTCCGCCATCCTTTCCGGCACCATTTGATCCCTGATTGAACGGTAGAAAATATGTATTTTTTCCCTCTAGCTTTGTTGTCATCCAGACTTCCAACTGATCAATGCAGAAATACCCTAAAATTCTTTTATTGAACTGAAAACAAATTTCTCTTGGATCACGATCATACATCCACTGTCGTTTTGCATGATCTACGTTCTGTCCGGTATACTGATTCTTTAATTCCAATGCAAATACCGGAATTCCATTCACAGCCAGAACCATATCCACAGAATTGTGTGTATCATTGGAATAAAACCATTGTCTATTACAGGTAATCTCATTCTCTTCGTATAAAGACATCGCCGTCTGATTCAGACCTGATTCCGGTTTAAAATAGCAGACTTTAAATGGAATTCCTCTGTGCTTGAAGCCATGGCGTAATACAGAAATGAGTCCATCCATATCACAGGCATTATTGAACGCAAGACAAAATTTCCGCTCCGGATCCACTTTGTTTTGCAGCAAAAAACGCTTCCATTCTTTCGGTTGTGTTTTCTGAATAAACCGTAGCAAAGTATCTTTGTATACACCAAGCTGCGAATCATATGCATCTTGATTGTGTGTATATCCACCTGCTGGCGACAAAAAAAATTCTTCAATATCCGATTCAAAACGTTTCTCTGTGGTAACATCTATGCTCAAATTTCCGGCACCTCCTTCTTCCCGGTGACATATTCGTAAATCAGGGATTTTTTGTAATTTTCCAGTTCACTTATAAACTGCTCTTTCTTAAAAATAACATTTTCAATACAACCACATTTTTCTTTTAAATAATCTACAATTTCATTCTGCTCATCTATACTTGGCAAAGGAATTGTGAATGCTAACACCTTACTTGAACTTGTGCATGCAAGATTCGTTGTTTTCACCGCAGTAACATCAAAATAAGTACGTCCAACAGATGAAGCCGTTAAATATTCTAAATAATGTGGATTTAACAGTTTCTCTTTTACTTTAACAGCAAAAATGTGATTCTGATGCAAACATGGTGTAATTCGTCCATCCCATACACAACCGCGTCCCAGCTTATCCCTGTCCCCTCCTTCTGTCATAAGAACTTCTCCAGCTGATAAGCTATATTTCTCTATTTCATCTTTACTTACTTGAAGAACAGCAATATCATTCGTATCTACATAACCATCCTGGACATTTGCTACTCTTAAATATGGCATTTCAACTAATTCAGTATCTTTTGAATATGTTTTTCCCAATGTAATCCCAGATCTTATACTTGCACAATGTCGTAGTTGTGTTACTTTCCATGAAGCCGGAATTTTACCTATCCACTCAATTCCGCTCTCCTTCATCGTATCATTTTCATTGATCCCTTTTGTTACAATTTGTGTAATAAATGACTGTTTTAAATTTCGATATTCCTCGATAGATACTTTAGCTTTTTCTATTGCTAAATTTATTTTCTCACATTGTCCATCTAAAAAATCTGCAATTTTATCTTGCTCGTTCTCCAACGGTACCGGAATTTTATAGTTAAACAATTCTTCAATTCCTAGGGTCCATCTATTCTCAAAAGAAACACCTTTCCCATGTGCAAACATTGCCATTGACCAGTACTGTGTTTTAAAGTAATAATCATAGAATCTTGAACTATAGCCACTTTTTGCACGAAGATTGATATAAGCTGGACTAATAACTCCTTCAACCATTGAAATACTACAATTAGCACCACTGTATAAATCCATTGGATTCAATAACAAATCCCCAAACTCTACAAGATTATAATTGTAATAGCTTTCTGCTATTTGTCCTTCATTTTTTGATAAATCACGTACTTTTACTCCTGCCCTTGCAAGAGATAAAACAACAGGATTTTCTTGATGTGCTTCTGCTTTTTTTCGAACAAATGCATTTTTTACACGTTGCACATTCCAATTTTTCGGTATCTCCCCAATCCATTCAACCCCAGAATCTTTCATCTCTCTACTCATATCATTCACCCCCAAACAAAGTATCCAAACTGCTCTGAATTTCCAGTTCCAGTTCATGCAGACGCACTGCGATTTCTTCCACTGGTTCTGGTGCCTGATATTCATAGAAATATCTTGTCATTGGAATCTCATATCCTTTTTTTGTCTTCTTCTCATCAATCCATGCTTCCGGTGCGTATGGTAATACTTCTCTCTTAAAATACTCCTTGATATCTTCTGTCAGTGGCACATTTTCTGTATCACGCAGAGATATATCTGCCACAGGCTTGCCTTTCTTTATTACAATTTCTCCATTTTCATCTCTATGGGGTTGTTCTACGACAATCTTCTGGTATCCAAATTCCTCTGTATCGAATATTTTGCTCTGGCAATAAATACCTTCCTTATCTCCATATACAGCATCATTTTCAAATGCACCATATGCCTTTACAATCAAATCACGACACTGATCCGTAATATCATTTCTTTTTGTTCCAATACTTTTTCTTCTTGCTTCATAACAATGTGATGCATCTATCAACTGCACTTTTCCAGTTCTATGCAACGGTTTATCCTTGGAACAAATCCAGATATAGGTACTGATGCCTGTATTCATAAACATATCGGTTCCTAATTGCACGATTGCATCCAGCCAGTCATTTTCAAGAATATATCTTCTGATTTCTGACGGTCCGCTTCCCGCATCTCCGGAAAACAGTGGTGAACCGTTCTGAATAATTGCCATTTTCCCATTTGGTGCAAGCTTTGAAAGACCATTTAATACAAACAACTGCTGACCATCTGATATTTTCGGAAGTCCCGGTGCAAATCTTCCCAGATCACCTTTCTTTGCTTCTGCTTCCACTGCTGCCTTTTCTCTTTTCCAGTCGATTCCAAAAGGCGGATTGGAAATGATATACTGGAACTGATAGCCACTAAACTGATCTTCTGACAAAGTATCACCGAACCTCATATTATTCGGATCACCACCCCGAATCATCATATCTGCTTTTGCAATCGCAAAAGTGGACGGATTGAACTCCTGACCAAAACAGGTAACGCCAATCTCTGTATTTAATTCCTGAATTCTTTCTTCCATACAGCTAAGCATCTGAGAGGTTCCCATTGCCATATCATACACAGTTACATTTCCCGCCTTACTCAGATCCGCATCGGATAAAAGCAAGTCTGTCATCAAATAAATGATATCTCTACTGGTAAAATGTGCTCCTGCTTCTTCATCATAGCTTTCAGAAAAACGTTGAACAAGATTCTCAAATACATATCCCATATCAACAGCTGAAATGCGGTCAGGATTCATGTCGGCATCATCGTCACAAAAGTCACTAATAACCTGATATAATACTCCTGCATCAGACATTCTTTCAATCTGCGTAAAAAATCCCATATTGGCAAGGATATCAATTACATTTTCGGAAAATCCATGGATATAATCTTCAAAATTCCCTTTGATATTCTCTGGATCAGCTTTCAGCTTTTCAAATGTATAATTGCTTGTGTTATAAAAACGATAGCCGGACGCCTTGCGAAGAAAGCCATCTTTTACAGCAAGTTTCTTTACTTTATCATAGGTTTCCAACACTTTATCTCTGGTTGGTAAAAGGCAGTCGTGAAAACGCTTGATAACTGCCATAGGTAGTATAACCAGTCCATATTCATGTGGTTTATATGCACCAAAAAGAGAGTTGGCTACATTCCATATTAGATTAGCCTTTTCTCCAATGTTGGTACCAACAATCTGTATTTTCTCATTTGAATTCATTTCCATAGTCACGGTTCTCCTTAATGTTATTTGTGATCTTGGTTATATTTTCTACAAATCTATCTGCAAGGATTCCACATCGTTTTTGTTCGTCATTTTCTTTTATAGTGTCATTACTTATTGTTAGCATACATCTTGCACGCAAAATGTCAAATATACAATGAGGCATTGCATTTATTGCATCGCAGATGCCTCGAACAACTGTAGAAAAAATTTGTGGTAATTTTTCTGTCGAAGTTAGCGCATTATTGATTTCTGTTTCATAAAACTCTATTATGTCGATTAAATCTCCATACTCACACAAATCTGACTCAATCTTATCTGCCCATTCTAATAGTTGTGTGTAATCCCATGTATCTTCAAAGATTTTCAGAAGTGATTGATAATGTTCGTATGCTCGTTTAAGTCGCTTTCGGCTGCTCATTCCCAGTTTAATTTGTTTTT
>OLSN01002596.1_pt1 | contig 12918 bp, 12 predicted proteins | sample 1672411 | NCBI WGS metagenome assembly OLSN01 (sample SAMEA3136683, study PRJEB25190) | human gut metagenome | biome: human gut; feature: human-associated habitat; material: faeces | place: Austria | collected 2013
TTTCTCTTTGCTTCTTTCTGCTTTTCTTTTCTCCTGAAAAGAAAAGAGAAAGAAGAAGGGTAAAAAGTCCCGCCCCGGCGGGGCGGCTTTTTCACCTCAAAACTCTTTGCCATATTAGAAACTCTATGCTAAAATGTAATTTGGTAAAGTTTGAACGCAATTTTTCAAGGAGGGATACTTATGAAGATATACAACACCATGACCCGCAAAAAGGAGGAGCTGGTGCCGCTGGTGCCGGGCGAGATAAGCATGTACGTATGCGGCCCGACGGTATACAACTTTATTCACATAGGCAACGCAAGGCCGCTGGTGGTGTTCGATACCCTCAGGCGCTATCTTGAATACAAGGGCTACAAGGTAAGGTTCATATCCAACTTTACGGATATAGACGACAAGCTCATACGCCGGGCCAACGAGGAGCATACCACCGTGCCGGAGCTTGCGGATAAGTATATAAAGGAATACAGGCAGGATGCGGAGGGCCTCTGCGCCGAGCCTGCCACCTGCAATCCCCGCGCTACCGAGCACATACCCCAGATAATCAAGCTGGTGGAAACCCTCATAGAAAAGGGCCATGCATATCCCGTAGCAAACGGCGATGTATATTTCTCCGTCCGCTCCTTCCCCGGCTACGGCAAGCTTTCAGGCCAGTCCATAGACGACCTTGAGTCCGGCGCACGCATAGAGCCGGGAGACCTGAAGAGGGATCCTCTGGACTTCGCCCTCTGGAAGGGCGCCAAGCCCGGCGAGCCCGCATGGGACTGCCCCTGGGGCAAAGGCCGCCCGGGCTGGCATATAGAGTGCAGCGCCATGAGCATGGAGCTTTTAGGCCCCACCTTTGACATTCACGCAGGTGGCCAGGATCTTATATTCCCCCACCATGAAAACGAGATAGCCCAGAGCGAGGCCGCCACAGGCAAGCCCTTTGCAAGGTACTGGATGCACAACGGCTATATAAATGTTGACAATCAGAAGATGTCCAAGTCCCTTGGCAACTTCCGCCTGGTGCGGGACATAGCTCAGGAATTCGACCTTGAGGCCGTCCGCCTGTTCCTGCTCTCCGCCCAGTACAGGAACCCCATCAATTTCACCCGTGAGCTTATCGAGCAGGCCAACACCGCCCTCACCCGTATCCGCACCGCCCGGGAACGCCTTGCCGAAGCTAAGGAAGGCCCCGCTACGGAGGAGGACGCCAGATTCTGCGCATCTTTGGAGGAACACGAGAAAAAGTTCTGCGACGCCATGGACGACGACCTGAACACCGCAGACGCGCTGGGCGCAATGTTCGACTACGCCCGGGCTGTCAACACCTTCGTAACAGAGCCCAGAAGTAAGGAAGCACTGGAAAGGGCGGCAAAGCTCTTTGACGATATGACCAACGTGCTGGGCATACTCCAGCACAGTAAGTCGGAGGAATTCCCAAAAGAGGCGGTCGCTCTGCTAAACGAGCGCGCAGAAGCCCGCAAGGCCAGGAACTGGGCCCGGGCAGACCAGATCCGCGAGGAGCTGAAGGCCATGGGCTTTGCGGTGGAGGACAGCAAGGAGGGCGCAAAGCTGAAGAGGCTGTAAAGGGCGCGCCTGCTAAAAAATCCACGGATTCAGCCAATACATTTTTGAACAATATTTTAAATCATTGCCATATGCCTTGAAATAAGGGATATTGGTTGATAAAATCAGGAGGAAATAATCATTGGGAAGCGATATGCTTTCGCTCTTTAGCCTTATAATAGGCGTGTACCTCATATATGCCGCCATAGTCGGGCGCGGCAAGCTGTATGAGAACGAGTACCTGAACTGTCCGAGGGAGCAATACGTCAAGGGCCTGCGCATACTGGCTGCCATATCCGGCGTGCTGCTCACGGTATCCAACCTTCTGGAGTATCTTGGCGTCATAGCCTACGGCTCCCCCATAGCCATCGCGCTTTGGGCGCTGGGCTTTGCAAGCCTGATAGTCATGATGGTGTACTCCTCGAAAAAGACCGACAGAAAGGCTGCGGCGGCGGGGCATAAGACCGCCGCGTCCGCCGAAAAAAAGGACTACGACCCTCTTCGCGCCGCCTTCGTGTTCGACGATGATGAGGACGTATCCCAAAAGAAAGAAAAATAAGAAATCATTCTGAAAGGAAAGCGTTATGAAAAAGACTATTATCCGCATCGTAGCAGTGGCCATGCTGGCACTGATGGTGCTGACCGCACTTCCCGCCTTCGCTTATAATATCGTAGGCACGGCGGCGGCCCAGACCCCCGTCTACAAGGACACCAAGGGCAGGAAGGTCGAGCTGTATGTCAGCGGCCCCGTCACCATAAACAGGCAGGATAACAAATCCGGCATGTACAACGTCACCGTCAGCTATGACGGCAAGACCTACACCGGCTGGGTATACCCCTCCGCCATCTCCGGCATAGGCTATGACAAGAGCACCGGCGGCTCTGCCTCCGGCTCCACCTCCGGCACCACCGGCGGCACGACCTCCGGCGTCACCGGCACCTATACCGCCACCATCGCCACCGGGGCGGCCATAAACGTCAACGGCGCCAACTACCCCGTAAGCGTGGGTGGCAGCATCAACGTCAACTACCGCGACGCGGCCGGCACTCAGGTAAACGTGACCGTAGGCAACGTCACCGGCTGGGTAGCCGCCTCCTCCCTCTCCGGCTTTAGAAGGAACGGCTCCTCCATAAGCCTTTCCGACCTGCCCACCAGCGGCGGCAACACCATGGGCGGCGCGACCAGCCCCACCCCCGCCCCCACCCCCTATGTAAACCAGAACCAGAACACCGCCAGCGGCACCTTCTCAGCCAACCTCGCCGCAGGCACTGCTATTACCAATAACGGCAAGACGGTAGGCATCGTGCAGAACGCGGGCAACGTCACCGTAAACTACCGCGACGCCTCCGGCTCCCAGGTATACGTCACCATAGGCAGCGTCTCCGGCTGGGTACCCGCAAGCGCCATATCCAACCTCAGGAGCACAAGCTCCGGCTCCATCAACGTAGCCAACCTGCCCACCAGCGGCGGCGCCATAGGCGGCAATACCGGCTCCGAGGTAAGGGCATACGATACCGCAAAGAGCGCCGTATCCAAGGACAAGAATATCTACGTCCGCTCTACCGCCACCAGCTCCACCAAAGGCGCAACCAAGCTGCGCAATATGCGGGGCAAGACCTTCACCGTGCTGGGCACCGACAGCACCGGCAGCTTCCTGTATGTGGACTACAACGGCACCCGGGGCTTCGTCCGGGCTCAGGACTTCACCTTCACCAGCGGCAACGTGGTTGAGCAGAAGCCCAATAACAATACCAATACCAACACTAACAGCGGCAACGTGACCTCCAACAACACCGGCATGGCCGCCATAGGCACCCCCGCAGGCAAGGGCACCGGCTCCAGCTCCGAAAAGTGGGGCAGCATAACCATACCCGGCGCGGGCACCTACCCCATCTACGGCAACTATATCGGCGAAAAGAAGGGCAAGACATACTATTACTATGACTATGTGCTCCGCAAGAGCTACTACTACGTACACACCACCACGGCCCAGGGCTCTCAGGTAGCGGTGGTAATGGGCCACAACAACCGCAAGAAGGTAGGCACCTCGAATTCCTACTTCCACAACCTGCACCACATCCAGAACGCCATACTGGGCAAGTCCAGCTGCGAAAAGTGCAAGGCGAGCTGCTCCGGCTACGGAAAGAGCATTTCCGCAAGCTGGGAGGGCAGCAGCAGCTGGGAGGTAGTGGCCTTCTTCGAGGTACCCAAGAACAAGGCGTATAAGAACATACTGCCCCAGATGGCGCAGCCCTGGAACTACACCACCGCCCAGTACCTCTCCAACGTGAAGTCCTATGTGAACACCTTCTCCAGCAAGAGTTGGGCGAACACCTCCGCCCTTACCGATAACGGCAAGTACATGATGCTCGTCACCTGCGGCGACAGCGGCGACAACGACAGCATCGCAAAGCTGTACATGCTGCTCAAGGCGGTAGGTTAAACGGCGCAAATACAAATAAAGCGGCTTAAAAGCCGCTTTTTTTGTATCCACTAAAATAATTCTTATGTTATAATGTATCTTGGCGTGGAATAGGCGCCGGAAGGAGTAATTTAATGAAGAAATGTTCTGTCGGCGGTCAGGCCGTAATGGAGGGCGTCATGATGAAGGCCCCCGGCGGCATCGCCATGGCGGTCCGGGACGCAAAGGGCCGCATAATATTGGATTATAAAGAATATCAGACAAAGGCTCAGAAGGGTACCTTCTACGGCCTCCCCATAGTGCGGGGCGTGGTGGCCTTCGTGGAGAGCCTTACCATAGGCATGAATACCCTAACCAGATCCGCCGAGCTCATAGGCGACCCCATAGACGAGGAGCCCACAAAATTCGAGAAGTGGCTGTCGGAAAAGCTGGGCAAGTCGGTGGAAAAGGTTGTGATGGGGCTTGCGGTGATACTGGCCGTGGCGCTGTCCGTAGGCCTGTTCTTTCTGCTGCCCCAGTTTATAAGCAGCCTTATATTCAGGGGCAGTGCCGCCGCCTCCGCCACAAAGTGCCTGGTGGAGGGACTTGTGCGGCTATGCATTTTTATAGGCTACATATTCTTCTGCGCAAGCGTGAAGGATATAAAGCGGGTTTTCATGTACCACGGGGCGGAGCATAAGACCATCGCCTGCTATGAGGCGGACGACCCCCTCACCCCGGAAAACGCTATGAAGCACAGCCGCCTCCACCCCCGCTGCGGCACCAACTACCTTTTCCTGGTGATGGCGGTATCCATAGTGTTCTTCGCCGTGGTGGGCTGGAATGAGAGCTTCTGGCTCAGGCTGCTTTCCCGCATAGTGTTCCTGCCGCTGGTGGCAGGAATAAGCTATGAGGTGCTGAAGCTCGCCGCGAAGTACGAAAACATATTCACAAAGATAATCCGCGCCCCCGGCATGGCGCTCCAGTACATCACCACAAAGGAGCCTACGGCGGACATGCTGGAGGTGGCCATAGCTTCCTTCAACCTTGCCATGTCAGAGCCAAAGGAGGCGATGGAGGCGGTGAGAAGGAACCGGGAAGAGACGGCGGATAAGGCGGAGACAGCCGAAGCCCTCGCGGGGCAGGCATGAATATTGCCGGGGCAATAGAATATCTCAGCGCCGGGCTCTCCCCCGTCACCGATGAGCACCTTACAGAGGCAAGGCTGGCGGTGTCGGATATGGCGGAAATACCGTACAACAGGCTGAATAAATATAAGGCCTCAACCTTTCCCGCCGCCCTTATGCCAAGGCTGGAGGAGTTGGTTTCCCGCAGGAAATCCGGCGAGCCCCTTCAATACATACTGGGCAAATGGGAATTTATGGGGCTGCCCTTTTATACAAGGCACTGCGCTCTGATACCGCGGCAGGATACCGAGACCCTCTGCGAGGAGGCGCTGTCGATAGGCGGCAAGACGCTTCTTGACCTCTGCTGCGGCACCGGCTGCATAGGGGTATCGCTGGCAAAGCTTGGGGGCTTTGAGGTGACCTTCGGGGATATAAGCCCGGACTGCCTCGCCCTTGCCCGGGAAAACGCCGCCCTCAACGGCGTATCGGGCAAATTCCTGCTGACGGACATGTTCTCTGATATATCCGATAGCTTCGACCTTATCTGCGTAAACCCGCCCTATATACCCACCTCGGAGCTTGCCTCATTGCAGGCCGAGGTGAAGCGGGAGCCAAGGCTGGCCCTGGACGGCGGGGCGGACGGGCTGGACTTTTACCGCCGGATATCCCGGGATTATGCTGCCCACCTGAACCCCGGCGGCGCGCTGCTCATGGAGGTGGGCGCGGGGCAGGCGGAGGACGTGGCGGCGATGTTCCCGAAAGCGGAGATAATAAAGGATATTTGCGGAATAGAAAGGGTGGTGGCGGTCAGGAGATGAAAAGGCTGATATTCCTCATGCTGCCGCTGCTTTTCATGGCGGGCTGCGCCGTGGGCGCGGCGCTTCCGGCGGAGCCGGAGATAACGCCCTCCCCTTCACCCACTTTCTCCCCCTCGCCCTCCCCCTCCCCCTTGCCGGAGCCGGAGGTGTATCGGGCCAGCGTGGGCATAGTGGGGGACATACTGATGATGACGAGCCAGATACAGGGGGCGAAAACCACCGAAGGGTACGACTTCAGGCCCAGCTTTTACGCCATGGAGCCCCTCTTCTCCTCCGTGGATATAATGGCGGGCAATTTCGAATGCACCCTTGCGGGGGAGGCAGCGGGTTATACCCAAAGGCGGCCCGCCGCGCCGCCCCCAACCGAGGATGACCCCAACCCCAAGCAGCCCTACCAGACCTTCAATGCGCCGGACGAGCTTGCGGCGGATCTAAGGGCAGTCGGGTTCGACCTGCTCACCACCGCCAACAACCACTGCCTGGACAGGGGCAAGGAGGGGCTTTTCCGCACGATAGAGACGCTTAGAGCCGCCGGGCTTGCCCAGACCGGGACGTATTTAAGCGAGGAGGAGCGGGACGCCCCCTGCATAATGACGGCGGGCGGCATCACCTTCGGCTTTGTCGCCATGACCGAGAGCGTGAACAGCTATGACGCAAGGCTGGGGGGCGACAGCTGGGCCGTGGGGCGGGTATCCCAGCGGGAGCGCATACAAGGTGAGATAAAGGCCTGCAGGAGCGCCGGCGCGGAGGTGGTCATAGCCTTCCCCCACTGGGGCGAGCAGTATATGGACAGCCCGGTCAGGCGGCAGCGGGAGTACGCCCAAAGCTTCGCGGACTGGGGCGCGGACGCTGTGATAGGCAGCCACCCCCACTGCGCCGAGCCCTTTGAATGGATAAAGGCGGAGGACGGGCGCAGAGTGCCTGTCGCCTACTCCATGAGCAACTTCATATCCAACATGGCGGGGCAGAATACCGAGTACGGCCTGTTTCTGCGGCTGGATGTGAAAAAGGACGGGGGCGGCGTAAGCATCGAGATGAGCTACCTGCCCACCGCCTGCATAATACAGAAGGCCGGCGGCAGGCGGGTGCATCAGCCCATACCCTGCTGGGCGGAGGAAGCAAAGCGCACCGGCGTCGAGCCGCTGAGCGAGGGCGAGCTGAAAAAGACCCAAAGGGCATTCGACCACGTTGTGAAAATATGCGGCCTTGAGGACGCAGGGCTTATAGAATGGACGGAGGAATATGATAAACAAGCTTAACGCACTGAAAAGACGCTACGAGGAGCTGACCGCAGCCCTCTCAGCCCCGGACGCAATGAACGATCAGGCCGCCTGGCGGGAGATGGTAAAGGAGCACAGCCAGCTTGAGGAGATAGTCAACGCCTTTGACGAGTATACCGCCGCAGTGCAGTCCGAAGCGGACTGCAAGGCCATGCTGGAGGAGCACCTTGACCCTGAGATGAAGGAAATGGTGCACATGGAGATGGCTGAGCTTGCGGAAAAGCAGCGGAAGCTCATAGAGGATATGAAGATAATGCTGCTGCCCAAGGACCCCAACGACGAGAAAAACGTAATATTGGAAATACGCGCAGGCATAGGCGGCGACGAGGCGGCGCTTTTCGGCGCAGACCTATTGCGCATGTACCAGCGCTACGCAGAGCGCCACGGCTATAAAATGGAATACATGAACGAAAACACCACCGAGGCAGGGGGCGTAAAGGAAGTAGTGCTGAACATAATCGGCAGGGGCGCCTATTCGCGGCTCAAGTTCGAGAGCGGCGTTCACCGCGTGCAGCGCGTGCCGGAGACTGAATCCCAGGGCCGCATACACACCAGCGCGGCCACGGTGGCGGTAATGCCGGAGGCTGAGGATGTGGAGGTGGAGATAGACCCAAAGGACCTTCAGATAGACACCTACCGCTCAGGCGGCGCGGGCGGACAGCACGTAAACAAGACGGAATCCGCCATACGCATCACCCATATACCTACGGGCATAGTGGTCCAGTGCCAGGACGAGCGCAGCCAGCATAAGAATAAGGACAAGGCCATGAAGGTGCTCAAGTCCCGCATATACGAGCATTTCCTCAAGGAAAAGGAGAGCGCGGAGGCCTCCGCCCGCCGCAGCATGGTGGGCAGCGGCGACCGCAGCGAGCGGATACGCACCTACAACTTCCCCCAGGGCCGGGTCACGGACCACAGGATAAACATGACCCTCTACCGTCTCGAGTCCTTCCTTGACGGGGACATGGACGAGATGATAGACGCGCTGATATTGGCGGAGCGCACAGCCCAGCTCACCGGGGAGGCGGAATAATTGGATACTCAATACTTCAATGCCGTCAAACAGAGCGAGGCAGGCACAAAGCTGGGAGGCAGCGTAATACGCTCAGGGGGGCTGGTGGCCTTCCCTACCGAGACGGTATACGGTCTCGGCGCCAACGGCCTTGACGGTGAGGCGGTAAATAAGATATTCGAGGCCAAGGGCCGGCCCAACGACAACCCGCTGATACTGCATATCGCAAAAAAGAGCGACCTGAAGGATCTGTGGAAGTCGGTTCCGGAAAGGGCAAGGCTGCTGATGGACGAGTTCTGGCCCGGGCCGCTGACCATGGTATACCTGAAAAGCAGCAGGGTCCCCAACGAGGTAAGCGCGGGGCTGGACACTGTCGCCGTGCGGATGCCCGACAATAGGACGGCGCTGGCTCTCATACGCGCCGCGGGGGTACCAATAGCCGCACCCAGCGCGAATTTATCCGGCAAGCCCTCCCCCACCACCGCCGATCACGTCAAGGCGGACATGAACGGGAAAATAGACGTAATAATAGACGGCGGCCCCTGCAATATAGGCGTGGAGTCTACCGTGGTGTCCCTCATGGGAGGCGCCGTCACCATACTCCGTCCCGGCGGTATTACCCGGGAAATGCTGGAAGCCGTAATAGGCCCGGTAAACCTTTCCCCCGCCGTTTTAACCCCCCTGAAGCAGGGGGAAGCCGCGGCCTCCCCCGGCATGAAGTACAAGCATTACGCCCCCGACGCCCAGGTTATCGTAGGCACAGGCTCATTGCCGGATATGGCGGCAAAGCTCATAGCCGAGTACGAAAGAAGGGAGGCGGAGGGCCTGACCTGCATAATTTTCGCCACCGAGGAAACTCGCTGTTTCTACAGGGGGAAAAGGTATGTTATAATAGGCGAGAGAAAAAATCCCCTTACCCTCTGCGAGAGCCTTTTTGCACAGTTCCGCGCCCAGGAGGACAAAGCGGACGTAATACTCTGCGAGGCGCTGCCGGAGACGGACATGGGCCTTGCGTACATGAACAGGTTATTGAGGAGCGCGGGATTTAAAACTATATGACCAAAGGAGTTGCCATGAAGATCGCCATTGCCGCCGACCACGGCGGGTACAAGCTCAAGGAAGAAATAAAGCCATACATCGAAAGCCTCGGCCACACCGTGACCGACTTCGGCACCTATTCGGAGGACAGCGTGGATTATCCGGATTACGCCGCCCCCTGCGCAAGGGCAGTGGTTTCGGGAGAGATGGACAGGGGCATAGTGATATGCGGAACCGGCATAGGCATCTCCATTGCCGCAAACAAGATAAAGGGCGTGAGATGCGCCCTTTGCACCGACCCGGTAATGGCCCGGCTGACCCGGGAGCACAACGACGCAAACATGCTGGCGATGGGGGCGCGCATCATAGGCGGCGAGCTTGCCAGGGGAATAGTAAAGGCATTTCTTGAGACTGACTTTTCCAACGGAAAAAGGCACATTGACAGGATAAACAAAATAACGGAATTGGAAAGAGCAAAATAAAATCGCGTTGGATTTTTGATTCAATATACTAACCTATAAACCGAAAGGAGCAATACACAAAAATGGGTAAACTCGTCGTAATCGACCACCCTCTGGTACAGCATAAGCTGACCCTGCTCAGGGATAAGACCACAGGCACCAAGGAGTTCCGCGCTCTGGTAGAGGAGCTGGCTACCCTGCTGGCCTATGAAGCGACCCGTGACCTTCAGCTGGAGGACGCTACGGTAGAAACTCCCGTAGCTACAGCCCATACCAAGGTACTGGCCGGCAAGAAGCTGGCAATAGTTCCCATACTGCGCGCAGGCTTGGGAATGGTAGACGGCATGATGAACCTCATACCCGCCGCCAAGGTAGGCCACATAGGCCTTTACCGGGACCCCGAGACGCTTCTGCCCGTGGACTACTACTGCAAGCTGCCCTCCGATATTTCCGAGAGGGATATCATTATAGTAGACCCCATGCTGGCTACCGGCGGCAGCGCCAACGCGGGCATTGACGTAGTTAAGCGCGCAGGGGGCAAGAATGTAAAGCTGGTCAACCTCATAGCCGCCCCCGAGGGAATCGAGGCGGTACAGAAGGCTCACCCCGATGTGGATATATTCGTAGCTCACGTGGACGATCACCTTAACGACCACGGTTATATAGTGCCGGGCCTCGGCGACGCAGGCGACAGGCTGTTCGGAACAAAATAAAGCAAAATAATGTATTTTTATGGGCCGACCGACAATCGGCCTTTAAAACCAATTCGGGAGAAATTTTTATACGGAAGGAAGAAAAACGATGAAAAGAACATCACTCAGGCTGGCGGCGCTGGCAATGGCGCTGTTTACAGTGCTGTCCCTTGCCCATGCCCTTGCGGAGGCAGGTTACACCCCCTACCCCACACCAAGGACTGCGGTATCCGAGGACAGCACAATATACCTGCGGGATACCCCTTCAAAGGATACCGACGGTGCGGTACAGCTCAGGCATATGGAAGGCAAAACCGTGAGCGTGCTGGGAGAGGACGCTACGGGCAAGTACTTCTATATAGAATACGAGGGCAAGAAGGGCTTTGTCCGTGCCAAGGACTTTGAGCTGACGGACAAGACCCCGGCAGCCACCCCGGCCCCCGCTGTGAATACCGTCGGCGTCAGCGTGAGCTATTACGGCACGGCAAAGACCGGCATATCCAGGGACAGCGCCATATATATGCGAACCTCGCCCAATATACCCGAAAAGCCCGCCGATAGCGATTCCAACGTCGCAAGGAAGGTAAAGCACGCAAAGGGCGCGGCGTTTTCGCTGTTAGGCGAGTCAGGCGACTGGTACTATGCGGAATATGACGGCGTAAAGGGCTTCGTAAAGAAGGCCGATTTTACCATACAGGCTCCCAACTCCAGCGCTGATACCGGGGCAAACAGCTCCGACAGCGCCGGCAAGCTGAACAGAGCTACCAGCGGCGCAACCGAGGTAGGGCACGGCGCGGCAAGCGAAAAGTGGGGCAGCATAAAGATACCCGGCGCGAAAACCTATACCATCTACGGCAACTATACCAACAGCGCGGGCACCAAATACTACTACGCCGCCGAGAACCGCAAGGGACACTATGAATACGTCCATACCCTCACCGCTAAGGGCTCTCAGGTACATTCCATACTGGGGCACAACGTCCGGGGCGGCAAGGGCAAGTATTTTCACAACCTGCACCACGTTCAGAACGCCCTCATAGGCAAGAGCAGGTGCGAGGGCTGCGGCGGCTCCTGCGGCAGCAAATTCAATACCACCAGCATAACCATGAAGCTGGACGGGTATAGTAAATGGGACATAATGTGCCTTTACGAGATCGGCCCCAACCAGAGCACCGGCATACTCGCCTATAACGCAAGGCCCTGGGGAACCAGCGCCTCGAGCTATGTCAGCACCCAGCTGAGCTACGCCGCGGATAAGGCCAACAAGGGCTGGATCAATCCCAACGTCAGCTACAGCGACGGCGGCAAGTACGCCATGCTCATCACCTGCGGCGACAAATACGAAAACAACAGCAATGCCACCAGCAAGCTGTACGTGCTGCTGAAGGCCCGCAGCTGACTCAAAAAAAAGGTATATCTGACACGCCCGGTTCCGCCGGGCGTTTTTTGGACTTTAATGCTGTAATTATTCATTAATGTCCGTCCACTACTCTACATATTTATTTATATATTTCAAAAAATGAACAGTACCCTCTCTCATAAATTTCATTTGTTATTTTTATAACAAAATTTTAAAATTGTCTATTGCAGATTCTTCATCAATGGGATAAAATTATGTAAAACAAAAAAATATAAAACCTGTCATTTGCATTTTAAGTCAAAAATTTGCCGTTAACCGCGGTTTTATAAGAAAATATATTAAAGCTTGAGCTTTTTAACATACACATTATAAGAAGGAGGTAAGGTACATTGCCGACCATTATTGAATGTATAACCCAGGCTGAGGCGAAGGGTGCGGAGCTGAAAAAACAGGCTGCCGCAAGGGCAAAGGAAATAACGGACGATGCGGAGGCGCGCCGTGGGGAGACCATAAAGGAGGCCCATGACGCAGGGCGCGCCATGATACAGAGGGCAAAGGACGAGGCGGAGAAGCAGGGAGCCGCGCTGGCGGCGGAGCTGACCGCCCGGGCGGATAAAGAGGCAGCGGAGGAATGCGGAAGGGCCGAGGCCAGGCTGCGCGCCGCCGCGGAATACATTGTCAGAGAGGTAATCAAGGCATGATAGTACCAATGAAGAAATTGACTCTGGCTGCCCTTCTGGAGCACCGGGAGGCCATATTGCAGGCCCTCCAGTCAATTTGCGCGGTACAGCTCATTTCCATAGGCGAAGGGGAACAGTCCTCGGCCGCGGCCGAGGGAAGGGTCCAGCGGCTGCAAAGCGCCGAGGAGCTGCTCAAGCCCTACGCCGGGAAGGCAGGCTTCGGCCCCAAGCCCGAGGCTACGCGGCAGGAGCTTGAGGAGGACATACAGCCGGCACTGGAGATCTGTGCCGAGCTGGAGGGGCTGCAAAGGCGCATAGCCCAGAACGGCAGCGATACCGAGAAGCGCAGATTACAGCTCGGCTCACTGCTTCCCTGGGCGGATATGACAGACCCGCTGGAGAAGGTGCATTCCACCGCAAGCATAAAGGTGATGACCGGCACGGTTCCGGCAGAGGGCGTTAAGGCGCTCATGGAAACCGGCGCGCTGGTGCAGCTTTAC
>OLSN01002599.1_pt1 | contig 12900 bp, 10 predicted proteins | sample 1672411 | NCBI WGS metagenome assembly OLSN01 (sample SAMEA3136683, study PRJEB25190) | human gut metagenome | biome: human gut; feature: human-associated habitat; material: faeces | place: Austria | collected 2013
CCCCCGGCCCCAGTGGCTGACCATGGAGCAGGCCGTGAAACACTGCACCCAGGGCATCGGCATCTGGCAGTGGGCCTCCAACGACCAGGGTGAGGAGCCGGACATCGTCCTGGCCTGCTGCGGCGACACGCCCACCCTGGAGACGCTGGCGACGGTGACCATCCTGCGCCACTACTTCCCCGACCTGAAGATCCGGGTCGTGAACGTGGTGGACCTGATGCGCCTCCAGTCCAACACCCAGCACCCCCACGGCCTGACCGACCAGAAGTACGACCTGCTCTTCACCCAGGACAAGCCCGTCCTCTTCGCCTTCCACGGCTACCCGTCCCTCATCCACGAGCTGACCTACCGCCGGAAGAACAAGAACCTGCACGTCCGGGGCTATATCGAAGAGGGCACCATCACCACGCCCTTCGACATGCGCGTGCTGAACAACCTGGACCGTTTCCACCTGACCATGGACGTCATCCAGCTCCTGCCTGAAAAGCTGGGTACCCGCGGGGCCTTCCTCACCCAGATGCTCCAGGATAAGCTCGTCGAGCACAAGCAGTATATCGCCGAGCACGGCCTGGACCTGCCTGAGATCCGCGACTGGAAGTGGAACGATGGCAAGGGAAATTACGTCGATTGACGCACAACTCCCGCTTATCTTCTAAAAATTCTCAAAAAACACCCGTCAGCCTCGTCTGGCGGGTGTTTTTTTGCATTTTCTCTCTTTTATCTAGTTTTTATTCGGAAAGCAGGGTGTAATCTATCGTTTCCGCTCTTGCGATCGTTTGGGAGTTATGCTATGATAATTCCATCAGCTGTACAACTTCATAGCGTTACCCCGATGAAACCTTTAGGATCGAAAGAAACTGAAGGCGGAGGGATCTCTGGAGAATCTCCCATGTGAGTACCGAAGGTGCAAGACTTCCAGCCGGGAAGTCGAATCTCTCAGGTTAAAGGACAGAGCCGTGTTAAGCGACCCCGTTCACCGAAGAGAGAGAAACAGGGAAGTGACCACGGACGACTGTTCTTCAGAGCCACTTGGGCAGGATGCCCAAGAGGCTCTTTATTTTTGTGTAATTTTAGGAGGCAGTCCCATGGACACACTGCTGCACATCGTGCAAACCATCAACTTTTATCTCTCGGATTATATCCTGGTCTTTCTGCTGGTGGGTACCGGCTTGTTCTTCTCCATCCGCACTCGCTTCGTGCAGGTCCGCTGCTTCGGAGAAGGGATGCGGCGGGTCTTCGGCAACTTCTCCATGCGCGGCGGCGCACAGAAAGGCGGCTTGAGCTCCTTCCAGGCCCTCACCACCGCCATCGCGGCCCAGGTCGGTACCGGCAACATCGTCGGCTCCTGCGGCGCGATCCTGGTCGGCGGCCCCGGCGCCATCTTCTGGATGTGGATCATCGCCTTCTTCGGCATGGCCACCATCTATGCAGAGGCCGTGTTGGCCCAGGAGACCCGCGTCGTCCACGAGGACGGTTCCGTCTCCGGCGGCCCGGTCTATTACATCAAGCGGGCGTTTAACAACGGCTTCGGGACGTTCCTGGCGGTGTTCTTCGCCATCGCCATCACCCTGGCGCTGGGTTTCATCGGCTGTATGGTCCAGTCCAACTCCATCGGCCAGACGTGCAGCACGGCCTTTGGCATCCCCGCCTGGGTCATCGGCATCGTGGTTGCGATCTTGGCCGCGATCATCTTCCTCGGCGGCGTGAACCGCGTGGCCGCTGTCACGGAAAAGCTCGTGCCCATCATGGCCGTTCTGTATCTGGTCGGCGGGCTGATCCTGCTCATCCTGCGCCTGCCCTATCTGCCGGAGACCATCGGCATGATCTTTAAGTATGCCTTCTTCCCCAACGCCATCATCGGCGGCGGCCTGGGCTACGCCCTGAAGACCGCCATCAGCCAGGGCGTCAAGCGCGGCCTGTTCTCCAATGAGGCCGGTATGGGTTCTACCCCTCACGCCCACGCCATGGCAAAGGTCAAGCATCCCCATGACCAGGGTGTGGTCGCCATGGTCGGCGTCTTCATCGACACCTTTGTGGTCCTGACTATGACTGCCCTCGTCGTCATCTCCACCCTCTACGCCGGCAACGGCCCCCTGGCCCACGGCGCTGTGGAGGGGATCAACAAGGCTGACATGGCCCAGCTGGCCTTCTCCAGCGTGTTCGGGTCCACCGGCGGCAGCTTGTTCGTCGCCATCTGCCTGTTCTTCTTCGCCTTCTCCACCATCCTCAGCTGGAACTTCTTCGGCAAGCTGAACGTGCAGTACCTCTTTGGCAAAAAGGCCACCGTGGTATATTCCGTCCTCGGCGTGGTCTTCATCTTCCTCGGCTCCTGCCTGTCCAACGATCTGGTCTGGGAGCTGTCCGACCTGTTCAACCAGCTCATGGTCATCCCCAACGCGCTGGCATTGCTCGCCCTTTCCGCCCTGGTGGTTCGCGCCGCCAAGGGCTCGAAATAAGGGAATGAGAGAGAGGTCTCTTTGACCTCGATCGTTCTCCTCTCTTTTGCATCGCCCCTGGTTCAGAGCCCCTCTCTCTTGAACCAGGGGTGATCCATTCCTCGGCCCGAAGGAAATCTTTCGTCATTATGGCGCAAGGTGCCCGTCATTTTGTCCAAATCGTCTGGTTTCTTCGCTGATATGCCCAATTTTGCAGCAAGTATTTCAGTAAATTTTTTATACAACCGTCTCTTGCAATTTTTCCTGCGCTGTGCTATTCTATACTCACAGCGGGGCACAAGAGATTCCGGCTAGGCCCGGTATGCCGCGTTTTCGCCCCGCTGGTCCTTTTGGACCGGCAGGCTCCCTTCTTTTTCTTGTTCTTCCCTAGAACCGACCACCGCCGGTCCCTATCTTAACTTTGATCCATATTCTTTTCCTTTCTTTTCCGCCGTCCTTCGCGCCAGGTTCCTGGCCAAGGGGCGGTGGGCCTTTTTTTGCCCAAATTTCGCCCCAAAGGTCACAGCCACACGGTTCCGCTGCCCTCCAGCGCGAAAAGCCGCCCCGCCAGGTCCTCTGCGCAGGCGGTGAGATAGGCCGCCGTGTTCCCCTCTTTCCCGGCCACGCTCCGGGCCGCCGCTGCCAGCTGGGCGAAGACGGTTTCTTTCGTTTGGTCCCGGAAACACTGGGCCAAGGCCTGCCGCTCCCCCTCTGTCATGGTCAGGGGCACCGGCGCGGCCCCCAGAAGGGCCTTGCCCAGGGCATTGACCGCCACCGGCAGAAAGAGATTGCAGACCTCTTCCTGATACCAGGGATGGTACCGCTCCAACACCGGCACCAAGTCCGCCCAGGTGTAGCGCCGCAGAAAATGGTTTTCTATGCTCAAGCGGCGGAGGTACTCTTTGACGTAACGCACCCCCTGCATCCGCTCCGGCACCGGCAGCGCCAGCTGATAGTCGATGTCGCAGGGGATCTCCTGGGCCAGGTATACGAAGTCGTAGCGCCGCCAGAAGCCGCCGATGCTCCGCAGGGTATCCTGCATGGCCCGGTTCTTCACCGGCGGCAGGGCGCGGCACAGGGAGACCCAGAGGATATTTCCCCGGACCATCTCTCCCCGCAGGCGCTCCCGCCTGCTCGTCAGCTCCTTGGCAAGGTCACGGGCCAGCAGCTCCCTTCCCCGTTCTCCTGGGTCTTCTAAATCCAGCCCCAGAGTAAAACAGATCGAGTCCAAGAGCGCCTGGGCTGTCTCCACGGGCACCGAGTCACTCTCTCCCTGGGTATAGTTTCTGACCTGCCGGGCCAGCAGCGCAAAGAGCTTGGCCTGCAATGCCTGCTGCTCTGCTTGGGTCAGGCGTGTTTTAATTTCCGTCATCGGATGCCCCCTCTCCCGGCTTCTGACCGGTCTGAATATAGCGTAAAATTTCTGCCCCGGTCAGCCCGTCCAGATAGTCTGCGCTCCCCTGGGCGGGGTCGTCAAAGAGGTCTGCCAGGGCGTCGATCACCTCCCGGTCGGATGCCTGCTCCCGGCAAAGGCCCTTCCAGTGGTAAAATAAGTCCTGCAAGTGGTCCATCGTCTCGGCGTAGTTGTCCTGCCGCAGATAGGGGGATGCACGGACGGCCTTGGCCAGGTCCGTCACGATCCCCAGGCCGAACTCCACCCGGCCCGTGTCCGCCAGCGCCGCCCGGCGGCCGGCCTGCAATTCCTCCCAGTCCTGAATGGTCAGGGAGAGACCCTGCTCCGCCGTGGCTTCGTTGCAGCGCAGCAGCTCCCCATTCACCGCCACCGGGCAGACGGGGCACCATGTTTGATCCATGCAAGATCACCTCCTGTCCCCCTGTTATACCCCAGGGCGGCAGGCAGAACAAGACTTGAAAAAATCCCGATTTTGTGGTAATATAAAGACAGAAAAACAGCCCGAAGACCTGAATTTTTTCCGGTCTTCGGGCTGTTTGCTGTTTTGTATTTCAAAAATTATCGGCGGAACCAGGCCTTCATCGTGTCAAAGATCTTCACCAGCTCGTCCTCCTGGATGATGTACGGAACCATGGAATACATGTAGCTCAGGAAGGGTCGGCTGAACACGCCCCGCTGGTAGGCAAACTCCTGGAAGCCCGCCAGGTCCTTGGGGTCATAAACTTCTACGCAGGTACAGCCGCCCAGGACGCGCACCTCTTTGATGCGGGGATCGGTAAAGCCCAGCATCTCCCGCTTGGAGATGGCCTCGATCTTCTGGATCTTGGACATATAGTCCTCCCGCTCGAAGATCTCAATGCCCTTGAGGGCCGCGGCACAGGCCAGGGCGTTGCCCATGAAGGTCGGGCCGTGCATGAGGGCGTGGTTCGGATCATCGCTGTAAAAGGCGTCGTAAACCTTATGGTTGGCCACGGTGGCGGCGTGGCCGATGTAGCCGCCGGTGAGGGCCTTGCCCAGGACGAGAATATCCGGCAGCACCAAATCGGCAACAAATCGGTTCCCCGTCCGGCCAAAGCCGGTGGCCACCTCATCGAAGATGAGCAGAACGCCATACTGGTCGCACAGCTCTCTGGCCCGTTTCAGGAAGGAGATGTCATACATCCGCATCCCCCCAGCCCCCTGGAGCAGCGGCTCGACCAGAACGCAGTTGAGCTGGTCGTGGTATTGGGCAAAGGCCTCCTCCAGGGCGGAAATTTCCGTGGGGATATGCACCACGTCCCGCTTGTTGGGGAAGGCCAAGTGATAGTCCTCATCGTCACCGACCTCCATGGCCCGGAAGGTGTCGCCGTGGTAGGCGTGCTCCAGGGCCAGGACCATGGGGCGGGGCGTGCCCAGGTTGACGTAATACTGCACCGCCATTTTCAGGGCCACTTCCACGCCCACGCTGCCGGAGTCGGAGAAGAAGCAGTAGTCCAGATCGCCGGGCAGAAACTCCGCCAGCTTGTTCGACAGGTCCTCCACCGGCTGGTGGGTCAGGCCGCCCAGCATGACGTGGCAGAACTTCCCCGCCTGCGCCTGGATGGCGGCGGTCAGCTCCGGATGCTTGTACCCGTGGATCATACACCACCAGGAGGAGACGGAGTCGATGAGGGTCTGGTCCTCGGTGTGGAGATAGACCCCCTGGGCGTCCACGATCTTGTAGGGCGGGTCCATTTTCTTCATCTGCTGATAGGGATACCAGATCATAGTTTGACCTCCTCATACAGGGCCGCCAGGGCCTCTGGGTCCATCCGCAGGGTGGTGTCCCCCTCCTGGACGGTGGCTAAGATCGGCAGGCCGGTGAGGGCCTGGCACATGGCGAGATTGTCTTCCTCCATGGTGTCACCGGGGTGATAGTGGTTGAAGATGATGCCCTTGAGGGGCAGGCCCTTGGCCTTCATATACTCGGCGGTAAGGACCACACTGTTGATGGTCCCCAGCCCCGCCTCGGCCACCAAAATGCTGGCCAGACCCAGGGACTTCACCACATCCTCCAGCTGGATGTGCTGTGCGTCCCAGCGCAGGGGGCAGAGGATGCCGCCGCTGCCCTCCATGGTCACATAGTCATAGCGTTCGCAGACGGAGCGCCAGCCGGCCTTCACCACCTCCAGGTCGATCGGCGGCCCCTCAAAACGGGCGGCCAGATGGGGGGACCAGGCGTGCTCATAGACGTAAGGGCACATGCTCTCCAGGCTCTGGCCGATGCCGGAGAAGGTTTTCACAAAGGCCCCGTCTCCGGGGATCAGGGAACCGTCCGGGCGGCGGTCGTTGCCGCTCATGGCGGCCTTATAATAGGCGGGGCGCTTGCCCGCTTCTGCCAAGGTCTTGACCAGCAGACCGGCGATGTAGGTCTTGCCGATGTCCGTGCCGGTGCCGGTGAGGAAGATGCCTTTTGCCATGGCTCAGGCCTCCTTCCAGTAGTCGGGGGTCACGTCCCGGCCCAGCTCCTCCAGCATGGCCCGGTCGCTGCGGATGGTGGCGCAGGCCACGGTGGTGAGCATGTTGCCGGTGATGGTGGCGGAAGCCCCGGCCTGGAACGCCGTCTCGCCATCCTTCGTCAGCAGGGCGCGGCCGGCGGCCAGGCGGATGTTGGCTTCGGGGTTGAGGTAGCGGAAGAAGGCGATGGTCCGCAAAATATCCGCCTCGCTCAGCTGGGGCAGGCCCTCCAACGGCGTGCCGGGGATGGGCATGAGGGCGTTGATGGGGATGGAGTCGATCTCCAGCTCCGCCAGGCTCACGGCCATGTCCAGCCGGTCCTCCCAGGTCTCCCCCATGCCGATGATGCCGCCGGAGCAGGCGCACATGCCCTCGGCCTTCACGAGCTTGAGCGTCTCGATCTTTTTCTCATAGGTGTGGGTGGTGCAGATGTTGGGGAAGTTCCGGCGGGAGGTCTCGATGTTGTGGTGGTAGCTGGTCACGCCCGCCTCGTGGAGGCGGTGGAACTGCTCGGCGGTGAGGAAGCCCATGGAGGCGCACAGGTCGATCTTACATTCCCGCTTCATGGTCTCAAAGGCGTGGATGGCCTTGTCAAACTCCGCCCCTGTGAGGCTCCGCCCGGCGGTGACGATGGAGAAGCGGTCCACGCCCTCCCGCTCGTTGAGCTTGCAGGCCTCTAAGATCTGCTCCTCCGGCAGGAAGTCGTAGACTTCGCAGTCGGTATGGTGGTGGGCGGACTGGGCACAGTATTTGCAGTCCTCCGGACAGCGCCCGCTGCGGCCATTGATGATAGAGCATAGATCCACTTTGTCCCCCACCAGCGCCGCGCGGATGGCGTCGGCGCCCCGGCACAGCTCGTCTAGGTCGCAGGTCAGGAAAAAGGACAGGTCGTCCTGCCGCCCCAGGCGGCGGCCATGGATGATCTCCTGGGCTAACGTCGTGACATTCATCGGATGATCTCTCCTTTTCTGGGCCGCTCAGACCCGTCCCAAGGCGGTGTGGCTCAGGGCGGGCTTCACCCGCTTGACCAGCACCGCACCCAGCACGCTCAAACACAGGTCCCCCGGCACCGCCAGAATGAAGCAGTACAGGAAGAGGGGCCACAGGGCGATGGGGGTATTGATGACGTAGTTACAAATGATATAGTAGTAGACCATGCCCATGGCATAGACCACCGCCAGCCCCGCCAGGTTTGCCAGCAGGTACCGGCCCACGGTGTTCTTTCCGGCCTGCTCCAGCCGCTGGGCCAGCCAGCCGGTGACGAACGTCCCGACGCAGAAGCCAATGAGATACCCAAAGCTGGGCTGGAACACATACCAGAACCCGCCGCCCTGCGTGAAGATGGGCAGCCCCACCAGCCCCAGCAGCACATAGGTCCCCACGGCGATGGTCCCCAGCCGAGGACCCAGCAGCAGCCCGGCCAGCATGGTAAACAGATATTGCAGCGTAAACGGCACCACCGGCACCGGGACCCGGATAAAAGCCCCCACGGCGATGAGCGCCGTAAACAGCGCACAGTACGCCAGATTCTTGGTCTTGTTGGTCTTGTCCATTTGTGAACCTCCATTCTCTTTCTAGTTCACGATTATACGGTACCCACCCAAAATTGTCAACCAAATCACATTGGGCAGTTTACAAGAAACTTTCGGCATCCCGCCGGATTTTTCCGGCACCTCACACACGCAAATGCAGGGGACCTTTCAGAAAATGGAGTAGAAAAAACTCCGTCACCCAAAGGATGACGGAGTTTTGGCAGCGGGAGAAGGATTCGAACCCTCACAAACAGAGTCAGAGTCTGTCGTGCTACCCTTACACAATCCCGCTAAGTTTTGTTTTTTGCGACCCGCAACTCACGAGCGCAGGACTTATTATAGCAAAGAAGCGGAAATTGTCAAGGGGTTTTCTAAAATTTTTTGAAAAAATTTTTCAGGTGGCTGTTTCGCCCGATTCCGGGGTCTGGGCGGGCTTGGCGTAGGTCTGGTGGAAGCGCTGTAAGATGGCCGCGACCTGGGCGCGGGAGGCCAGGCCTCTGGGGTCCAAAATGTCTTTGCCCTTACCCTGGATGAGGCCTGTGGCGTTGGCCCAGGAGAGGGCTTCCAGGGCATAGCTGTGGCACTTGCTCCGGTCGCTGAACTGGTACAGATCACCCCGCTGGGACACGTCCCATTGTTTATACCGGGCGTAACGATAGAGGATGGAGGCCATCTGCTCCCTGGTGATCCACTGCTTGGGCGCAAACTTGGTGGCGCTGACGCCGTTGACGATGCCGTTCCAGGCGGCCCAGGCCACCGGGGCGGCGTAGTAGGCATCGGCGGTCACGTCGGCAAAGGGCGACCAGGCAGCGGAGGCCGGGCTGCCCTCCATGCGGTAGAGGATCGTCACCAGCATCCCACGGGTCGTGGGCGTGGCAGGCGCAAAGGTCGTGGCCCCGGTGCCGTTCATGAGGCCCTGGGCGTAGACGTAGGCCACGCTGTCATAATACCAGGAGGACTTGCTCACGTCCGTAAAGGGAAAGGCCACCGGCTGGGCGACCTGCGCAAAGGTCGCGGAGACTGTCACCGCCCCGGCGGGCATCGTAAAGGCATACGTTCCGCTGCCCGTCTCCCGGCAGGTCAGGGTCTTGCTGCCGCTCGTCGCCGTGAGCTTCTCCAGCTTAAAATTCTGGTTGGGTTTGACCGTGAGGGTCACGCTCGTGCCCTCTGTGGCGCTCTGCTTGTCCGCCGTGACCGTCCCGTTCAGCGCCGAGCGCACGGTAATGGGATAGACCGGCTGGGGCGTAATGGTCAGGGTGCCAAACTGATAGGTGATGTCCGCGCGATAATTCCCGCCCACCGGGGCCACCGCCCCGCTGGCCTGGATGGTCACGCTGCCCTCCCGGCTCATATCCGGCGCAGAGGCATAGGAGAGGGTGGGCGTTTTGGCCAGCTTATCCCCATTCACCAGGCCGGAGACGGTGTAGTCGGCGCTGCTCAGGCCGGGGGCCCACTCCCCGACCGCCGCCGTTTTGTCCTGGACGCAGATGGTCAGCTGGGCGGGCTGGATCGTCACTTCGATGGGGTTTGCTTTCGCCGCGGCATAGGTCGCGTCCCCGGCCTTTTCTGCGTAAACCAGGACCTTGCCCGCCTGGGTGGCGGTGAGACGGCCGCTCTGGTCGATGGTGGCGCTGCCCCGGCTGCCCCGCGGCTCCACCCAATAGCGGACGGCGCCGCTCCCGGCCCCGCCGGAGAGGGTGAATTGCAGGCTCTTGCCGTAGGTCACTTGACTTCCGCCCTTGAGCGTGAGGGACTGCTGGCCGTTCCCGCTCTCCCCGCTTTCCGAGGGTTGGGTCTTGCGGGCCACGACGGTGAGAGAAAAGGTCTCCGTGCCGCCGGTGTAATCGAGGATGCCGTCGCCGTTCACGTCCTTGCCCTGGGCAATGTGGGCGATCAGCGACACGCTCCCCAACGTCTCCCCGGCGGTCAGTTGAGACCCGGAGAGGACACAGTCCTTGCTGTCACCGGAGAATTGATAGAGCACGTCCCCCGCCCCCGCGCCGCGGACCAGGGTGTCCAGGTCGATGCGCTCACCCTGGATGAGCTGGATGTTCTGCTTGACGTTCGGGATGCCGGGGGCGATCTCCCCCTGGTCCCAGGTCATGCTGCTCTCCTGCATGGTATAATTCGCGTTGGAGGGACGCATCCCGGAGAAGGTGACCGTCTTCCCCGTCCCGGCGTAAGGGGTGTCATAGGAGGCTTTGGAGCAGGTCACGGTGAGGGGGCCGTCCAGGCTGGTGGCAGTGATCTCCGGCTGGGCGTCTGTCGTTCCGTCGAAGCTCTTATAGCATTTCCGGACCGTGACCTCCTGGGGCAGGACTAGCCGAGGGTCGATGGTAAAATGGACCGTTTTGCTGCCGAAATAAGCCCCTGTTCCCGTAACGGTCACAGCGGCCTGCCCGGCGTTGGTGTTGTTGGCATAAGAGACGGTGTAATCCGTGTTGGGGATCACGGCACCGTCCAGTCTCACCGTCGGCACCGGCTCCTTGGGCGACTTGTCATAGCGGTAAAACCACTCGTCCAGGTCGATCTCCGCCTGGGACAGGTCCCTCTCCTCTGCCGCCGTCGCCCTGGGCGACAAGGGCAGCAGGCCCAGCAGCAGCACCGCCGCCAGACACCAGGCCAGCCCCTTTCGCATCCATTCTCTCATGCCGCTCATCCTCTCACTTTGTCGTTTTTTATCGTTTTTTGTCGTTTTTTATTCCAGTATACCAACTCCGGCGGGAAGAATCAACTAAAATATAAATTCTTTGTTTGACGTGAAACTTGCAAAAACACCGCTTCTCGCTTGACAAGTTGGCGCAGACTACTATAATAGGTAAGGATCGCAATTCAAGGAATCGAACGGAGTGGTTTTTTCATGGATCAATGCAGCTTACAGGCGCTCCCCCTCCCCGCCAATGAACACGTCGATTTCGTGGCCATCGACTTTGAGACGGCCAGCGGAAACCCCAACAGCGCTTGCTCGGTGGGCCTGGCGTTCGTGGTGGGGCTAGAGGTGGTAGCCACGACCCATCGGCTCATCAAGCCCCCCGGAAACAAATACGAGTGGGGCAATGTCCGGGTCCACGGCATCCGCCCCAGAGACACGGTGAACGCCCCAGACTTTCTCACCGTCTGGCAGGAGCTGCACCCCATGCTGGTGGGCAAGGCCCTCATCGCCCACAACGCCCGGTTTGACATGTCCGTCATCAAGGCCTCTCTGGCCGCGTATGGGGATTCCTATGTCCAGCAGTACGCCGACTTTAAGTACGTCGACAGCATCGCCATGGCTCGCGACCTGGTCCCCGGCCGGAAAAACCTGGCCGCCTGCTCCGAGTGCCTGGGGATCGACCTGGAACACCACCACAACGCCGAGTGCGACGCCGTCGCCTGTGCGGAGATCGCCATTGCCTGCATCAAGGCCAACCACTGCCTGAACCTGGGCGAGTTCTGCTTCTCCCAGCCCCACGTCCGCATCCAGGAGGTGGCCGACCTGGTCCTGCCCACGCCCCGGCCCAAGGTCCCCAAAACCACCCAGCCCCGCCGGACCCACGCCGTCGGACCCGGCCCGGCCCTGGCCCAGAACCGCCACATCAAGCCCCGTGACATCCAGCCCCAGGTCTCGACCTTCGACACCAGCCACCCCCTCTATCAAAAGTCCCTGGTCTTCACCGGGGAGCTGTCCATCGACCGGAAAGAGGCCATGCAGCGGGCGGTGAACGTCGGCGCGGTCTTACGATCCTCCGTCTCCCGCCGCACGGACTTTCTCGTCGTCGGCCACCAGTACGACGGCCCCGACGGACAGGCCACCATCAGCAACAAGGAGGAAAAGGCCCGCGCCATTTTGGCCGAAGGCAAAAGCAAGCTCCGCCTGCTGGATGAAAGCGAGTTCTTCCATCTTCTCCAATCTGCCGCCCCCAGCCGCACCGCTCGCCCCATGGCCATGGCGAAGGTCAGCGGAAAATAACTTACGACCGATAACAACGTAGGGACGATGCCTCTCGCATCGCCCCTACTATTTTTTCTCTTTGATTTTTTATGCCAGACGCAACAAACGCCCTACGCGAAAAGGCGTAAGGCGTTTGGTACGGCAGGAGGGACTCGAACCCCCGACCTACTGGTTCGTAGCCAGTCACTCTATCCAGCTGAGCTACTGCCGCTTGTTTGTTTGCGTGTCTCACTGACAGCTTTTGTATACTACCACACTTTTCCGAGGATTGCAAGCTTTTTTTTCAATTTTTTCAGATTTTTTGATTTTTCCTTGGTTTCGTCCCTGAACGAGCCAAAAGCGGCGTGGCCGAAGCCACGCCGCCCAGACGCCTCAGGCGTTTCCTATGGTACCCGACTCAGCAGCCGCAGCCACAGTCACAGCCGCAGTTGTTGTTATTGTTGCCGCAGCCGCAATTGTTGTTGCAGCCACAGCCGCAGGAGTTGCCGCCGGTGCCGCAGCCGCAGCAGCAGATGAGAATGAGGATGAGGATGATCCACAGGCAGCCGTTGCCGCCCCAACCGTTGTTCCAACACATAAACTAGAACCTCCTGTGAGAGATGGAGACCGTCGGGCGGTCTCAGTCCATCTTATGCCCCAGGAGGGGAGATGTGCGCCGGAAACAGCTTATTCTTCTCCCTTGGGTCGGTCTCCCCGGATGAGCAGTGTGGGCTTGCAGCAGAGATCTTCCAGGTCAGACATGGTCGCCGCCGGGAGCTTCAAGGCCCCGCCGCAGCGGGCGCAGAACAGCTCTACGGAGCTGTAATTGATCTTCAGCTTCCAGTCCCGGCAGCCGCAGGTGCAGGAGATGCCGTCTCGCAGGCCGATGTCCCGCAGTTCCCCTAAGATCTCTTCCATCACGAGATCATTGAGGAAGGTCCCCTCGGCCCCGGCCTCCGTCTCCAGCACATCCAACGTCTCCTCCAGCCGCTTCATGGCGGCGAAGACCGGCTCCTCCTCGCCCACATAGCAGCAGTCCAGGCCGGAGTTGGCGCAGGAAAAGGCCAGGCACTTCTCCGTGAGAAAGGCGTGGGTAGAGCAGGTCACGGTGTGCTCCTGCTCGCAGAACAGGCA
>OLSN01002606.1_pt1 | contig 12874 bp, 9 predicted proteins | sample 1672411 | NCBI WGS metagenome assembly OLSN01 (sample SAMEA3136683, study PRJEB25190) | human gut metagenome | biome: human gut; feature: human-associated habitat; material: faeces | place: Austria | collected 2013
TCGGTTCTCTTCTGCCCCAAAGCGGCTTTGTGATGCTGTGCGGCGGGCATGTGCCCACCCAGAACCACTTTTTTGCTCAGCTGGGCCTGCCGGGGCTGTTCCACAATTATCACGGCATCGTGCTGGGCGTGAGCGCCGGCAGCATGAACGCCGCCCGGCTGGTGTATGCCGCCCCGGAGGAGCCGGGCGAAGCCGCCGACCCCGGCTACTGCCGCTGGCTGAACGGCCTTGGCCTGACCGAGACCCGCATCCTGCCCCACTACCAGTTCATCCGGGAGCACATCCTGGACGGACAGCGGATGGAGGACATTGCCCTGGCCGACAGCAGAAAACGGCATTTCCTCGCCCTGCCGGACGGCTCCTACCTGATGTGCTCCGACGGGCACGAAGCATTGTACGGCAAAGCCTGGTACTTTGCGGACGGCACCCTGGAGGAGATCAACGAGGACGAGGACGTTCTGCCGCTGCGATAAGCAAACAAAAAAAGAAGCACGCTGCGGCGTGCTTCTTTTTTGTTTAGGATGCTCTGGCGCACACCTCATTCCGCCGACAGGCGGACAAAGGGCGCAATGGCGTTGGCATCGCCGTGGCGCACGATGGAATAGGTGATGTCGCAGTAGGGCTGGATGGCGGTGCTCTTTTCCACGGTGGAGATGAGCAGCACCTGCAATTGCAGGCGGCGGAACAGTTCCATCATGGGGCGGATGCGGTCGCTGGTCATCTTACTGAACGCTTCGTCCAGCAGCACCAGACGGATGCTGTTTTCGCTCTTCTGGTAGATCTGCAGAAGGCTTGCGCAGATGGCCACATAGAAGGGTGCCTGATTCTCGCCGCCGGAGGAATCGCGGCTGACGCGGGAAAGATACGCCTGCTGCCCGGTGACCTGATTGGTCACCTTGATATCGTAGTCCAGATAGGTGCGGTAGTCCACATAGTCCGAAAGGGTAGCACCGGCGGCGGTGCGTCCCTCCTGCCGGGCGCGGGTGTTCTCGTCCACGTCTGCCATGATCTTTTCCATCAGTTCGTCCACCTGACGCTCGTAGGCGGGGTCAGCGGTGGCGGCAAGGTTGTCCAGAGAGTCGCCCTCGGTCATCTGCTGGTTGCCTTTATCCACGATGACCTGATAGAACGCCGCCAGCTGCGGGTCGCGGCTGGGTTCCAGCTCAAAGCGGTAGACTTCCTCGCCGTAGGTCAGCTGCTCCATGACCTTGTTCAGCTCCCGGAACTGCCGCCGGGCGTTGAAGATATCGTCCTTCATGCGGAACAGGATATCTTTGCGGAAGCGGTCCTTGCAGTCCCGCTGCGCCTGCTCCAGGCGGGCGGCGTAGCGCTCCAAGTCGATGCGCACAAGGCTCTCATGCTGGGCGCGGTACTGTTCCAGCCCGGCAAGCCCCAGAGGATAATCGCAGACGTAGCGCCGGTTGTATTCCCGCTGCGCCGGTTCCAGCGTGCTGTTCAGGTAGACAGTCAGCGCATCGTCCAGCTTGGCCTGTGCCTTTTCGGCAGCCTGCGCGGCGGCGCGGGGAGATTTGTCCGGCCCGGTCAGTGCCTGCTGACGGCTGCGGGAGAGCGGCTCCACCAGCGGATGAGCGGCAAAAAAGCTCTCGGCGGCCTGTGCGCTCTTTTCGGCGGTGTCCACTGCCTTCTGCTGCTCCGCCTCACAGGAGGAGATCTGTTTTTCGCATACGCGCAGGTCGCCGCCGGTCTGCTCCACGGCGGTACGGGCGGCTTCCCATGCGGCTTCGCGCACCTCTTCCTCTTTATACAGCTGCTGCAAAAGCGGGTTCTCGCGGCACTCGGCCAGCTTTGCGGCCTGCTCGTCCACCGCCGCGCGGGCGGCGGTCAGGGCGGCGCGGGCGTCCCACAGGGCGGCGAGTTCTTCCAGCGTGGTGCCGCGCAAAAGGGTCTGGTACTGGCTGTAGGCGGCTTTCAGGTTCTGCTCTGCCTGTGCGGCGGCGCGCACCTCCTCGGCAAGGGCGTTCATCTCCCCTGCCAGTGCCCCGGCGCGGGCGCGGCGGGCCTCCAAGCCGATATAGCGCTGCGGGGTGCGCAGACGCTCCAAGCGGAAGGGATGGTGGCGCAGAAGGTCGCGGGTGGCGCTGTCGGGGTAGTTTTCCAGCGTGTCGGGGGTATCGCAGCAGACGATGCGGCGCAGGATGGTGTCGGCGTACTGCGCGGCAAGCGGGTTTTCGCTGGTGACCTGTGCCGCCAGACTGTCGGCGGGGGCGGTGTCGGCGCGGCGGTTGGCCTTGCGCAGACCCGGGGTGTCCAGCAGACTGATGGGGCCCACCTTCTCTTTCAGCGCCACAAAAGCGCTCTTTGCGGCGGCATAGTGGGCGGGCGGCACAAGGATATCGAACCGGCGGTCGCCCAGACAGGCTTCCACGCAGTCCTGCCAGCTCTCGTCCTCCACGTTCAGCAGCTCGCAGAAGATGCGGGCGTCCGGCTCCATGCCCCGGCTTTTCAGCTCCGCGTTCACGGCGTCCCGCACCCGGGTGGCGGCGTCCCCGTGGGGGTACACCCACTTGCCGCCGGATACGGCATCCAGTTCGGCGCGTTTCTCGGTCTGCTGCCGCTGCAAGGCGGCGGTGTGCTGCCGGGCGGCAAAATAGGCTTCTTCCAGCGGCTTTTCCTGTGCGGTCAGCCAGTCGGTCAGGGCGGGCAGGGTGTCGGGGGTCAGGTCTGCCATCTTCTGCCCGGCGGCAAAACCGCTGCGGCGCAGCACAGCCAGCAGGTTGCCGGTCTTTTCGGCGGCTTTTTCGGCGGTATCGGCGCGGCGGGCGGCGGCATCCAATGCGGTCTGCCGGTGCGCCAGCTCCTCGCTGAGGGCATCCAGCGCGCGGCCCTCGCCGCTGGCACCGGCGGCGCTGTGGGCGGTCAGGTAGGCGCGGCGGGCTTCCGCTTCGGCGGTCTTGGCTTCGGCGTAGCGGGTGCGCAGCGTTTCCTGCTGGCGGCGTCCGGCCTCCACCCGCTCCTGCCAGACAGCCTTTTCCCCGGCATCGGCAGCAGCCCGCGCCAGCAGGGCGGCACCGCGGTTCACAAGAGCTTCGGTCTGTTTTTCGGTGGCTTCGCGGCCAAAACGGACGATCTCGTCCAGCGCATCGGCGCGGGTCTGGGCTTCCGCCAGAACAGCGTGCAGGTTTTCCAGCTCCAAGCGGTCACCCTGCAAGGCTTCCAAGTCCAGTTCCGGCTGCGGCAGGATGTACTGGTACAGAAACTCCCGGAAATTCGGGATCTCGTCCATGCTGGTGCCCATCTGGAACACCTCATTGAACTTTTTACCCAGCGGGCTGGACGCACGCCCGATGCCCAGTGCGCGGCATATTCTGTCACGCGCCTCGCTGGGACTGCGGGTGTAGGAAAGCCGCCCCTCGGCGGGCTTGAAGTCCTCCTTGGCGCTGGGCGCACCGGTGCGCGGGTCGATAAAGGGCAGTTGTTCCAGCGTGATGCCGTCCTCCGAGATATACCACGTCTGGTCGCCGGGGTGCAGTTCCTGCATGGGGCCTTCGGACTCCACCCGCACCGCGATGACAAAGCTGGTGTGCTTTACGCTATCCCAGAACTCTGCCCCGATATACGCCACGGTATGCCCCGGGCGGCGGTAGGCGTTTTCGCCGCGCTGCTTGGCGTGGACAGAGCCTTGCAGGGTGCGTCCGCTCTTTTTATTGCCCAGCGCATTGAAGTTGCGGTTGGTGGTCAGGCAGTAGCGGATGGCGTCCAGAATGGTGGTCTTGCCCACGGCGTTCACGCCGATCATATAGGTCAGGCGGGCGCAGTCGAAGGTGGTATTTTCAAAGTTGTGCCAGTTGATCAGTTTCAGGCGCTTGAGTTCGATCATGCTTCACCCTCCCCTGCTTCCATGTCTGCGCCCTCCGGGCGCTCGTACAGGCCAAGCTCGGTGCGGGTGCGGGCGCTCTCGGCAGCGGCATCCGCAAGGTCGGCATCCGGCAGCGCCAGCAACACCGTGGGGAACACCTCGATGCGGCTGTCCAGCCCGGAGAGCCGTCCCACCGGACGCGCCAGATTGTACCGGCGCAGGGTGCGCATGAGCTTTTCCAGCGTTTGCTGGTCCAGCTTGCGGGGCAGGTTCATCTTTTGCAGCTCTGCCTGCACCTCTTCTACCGTGACCAGCACCTCGTCTGCGCTGGCGGCAAGGCTTTCCCGCTTTTGCAGGTACAAAAGCCGCAGCACCAGCAGCAAAATGCTTTCGTACTTGAGCAGCCGTGCCTGACTGCCCTCGTGCTCGTTGACCAGCGCCGCCGCCTGCATGGGCGCGGGGTACAAAAGCACCGCGTAGCCCAGCGGTTTGAACACCGCCCGCACCTCGTTGAGGTGATCCTGAATATACAGATATTTCGCCCGCTGTTCCTCTACGCAGCCCAGCACAAAGCAGTGGTTGAGCAGATAGTTTGCGGTCTCTTCCAGCAGATCAATGGTTGCCATCCGTGTTTACCTCCTTGCGGCGGGTCAGGACAAAATCCTGAAACCGGAAGCCGCCGCGCTCCACCCAGTTTCCGGTCAGGGTGATATCATACTCCCGGTGCGGCGACTGGGAATAGGTGTGCAGGCCGATGATGCCTGTAAAATCGTTGGGGTATTCCTCCACAAGGGTGGAGGCGTTCACCTGCCCGCGGGCAGCCAGTGCCTGCCGCGCCAGCAGCGCCACGTTTTCCTCGGTGACGGCAAGGCGGGCGTAGTCCAGCAGAAGCTGCTGCTCCTGCCGCAGCCGGTCGGGGTCAAGAGGTTCGGTGCGCACCGGGGCAAGAGGTGCTTCGGTGCGGGGCGCGGCGGGGGGATACAGCGGCTTTGCGCCGAACACTGCCGCCGGGTACAGGTGCAGCCGCGCCGCCACCGGGCCATCGTCCGGCTCAAACAGCTGCTCCGGGCTGCGGATGTCCTCCGCATAGCGGCGCAGCAGGGCGGTGACGCTGCCCTGCGCCGAGCGGTCGCTCAGCAGCAAAAACTGTGCCCGCTGCACCGCACGCTTGCGGTAGCGGATGTGGCTGGCGTCGATCTCCTTCATCAGGGTGCTCATCTCTTCCAGCGCGTCCCGCTGCTGCTGGATGAGGGCACGCACCCGGGGTGCAGCTTCACCGGGGGCGCAGCGCTCCACCCGGGCGTAATCCAGCGCTAAGCGCGGCAGCTGGTTCTGCTCGCAGTCGTCCAGTTCTTCTTCCAGATAGGCGCGATAATTGAACAGGTTATCGCTGGTTTTAAAGCGATGATACGCCGCCGCCACCACCTTTTCCTCGTACTGGTCGAACAGTTCCAGCACCTCCTGCGGGGTGCGGTTATGGGTCAGGCGGTCGATATAATGCCCGATGGAAGCGTTGAGGGCGCGCAGGGACTTGTTCAAAGTTTCAAGGTCTGCCGCCACCTCCCGCAGCACGTTCTCGTAGGGGCTTTTTTCCTGCCCGATGCTGCCCAGCAGCTGCCACGCCTTATACAGCTTGCCGGTATAGGTGACCACCCGGGGGTTCAGGATCTCTTCCAGCGCATCCAGCAGCGGGGTGACCTCCGGCATAAAGGCAAGGCTAGGCTCTGTCTCGTAGCTGCCGGGCTGCTCCTCCAGCCAGCCGGTGCGGCGCAGACGCAGCAAAAAGCCCACCGCCAGCGTGTGGGGGTCGCGGGTGGGCTGCTCGTCCTCATCGCCCGCGCCGTCGGCATCCAGCGCCAGCGGCTTTGCCAGCGCGGCAAAATAATCCTCGGCGCGGGAGACGGCCTCGGCGCGGGAAATGCTGTAATCTGCCGTATGGCGGCACTCCTCCCAGAGCAGCAGCAAAAGCTCTGCATAAAACGCCCGGTTAGGCCCCGCCAGCGGGCGGAACAGCCGTGGGCTGACCAGTTCAAACAGCTGCATGGAAACGTCCTTTCTGTGTGAGTTCGATACCCTTTTATTGTACCACAGCGGGCGGGGTTTGTCACAAAAAGGCGCAAAAAAGCCCGCCGGGCAAGGCGAGACGATTTGGAATGCGCGCCGCGTGCGCTTTGCGCATAAGCAGCGGAAGAATTATTTTTATTTCGCGTTTGTCGCGCTCTGCGGAGCGCTCCAAACGCATTTTCACGGGAGGGGTTGGGAACGAACTCCCTCAGTCAAAGCCTACGGCTTTGCCAGCTCCCTCTGGGAGGGAGCCTCTGGCGCGCCCGGAAGGTTTTTCATTGCATCTAATGTTTAGCAATGGGGCGAACACAAAAAGCCCCGGGGAGCGGGTGCTCTCCGGGGCGGGGTGGGGTTCAGTTCTACGGGGTGGTGTTGGTCAGCTCAAAGCCGATGGCAACATAGGTCTTGCCGCCGATGGTCTTTGCGCCGACGCCCAGCGCGGTGAGTTCCAGCGTTCTACCGTTTTCCTTTGCGCCGCCGCGCTCCTTGTTCACAGTGCCGAGCAGAGCTTGGACATTGAGCCGGTTCGCCGTGATGGTCTGCGCGTTTGCAGCCTGATAGAAAAGCGGCACATAACTTCTGGTGTCTCTTTTCAGCTCCCAGCAAAGCATTACCTGCCGTACCACGTTTTTTTCGTTTCCGTCTGTTTTCCAGATTGTTTCATTGGTCAGGCTGTCCGCGCCGCTTTTCTCGGCGATGTGGGTAACAGCCAGCGCCCGGATGGCGTCATCGTTTTCAAAGCTCGTCTTGAACGCCTTATTCAGCGCGTCAAGATAGGCGCTTTCCACCTCGGCGTCAAACTCGGGGTTGTCGGAGCCGCTGCCGCCGCAGGCGGTGAGCAGGGCAAGTGCCATGATACCGGTCAGAAGAACAGCCGCAAAACGCTTGATCTTTTTCATGCAATGCTCCTTTTATAAAATGCAGGGCGTTCCCGTGCGGAAGCGCGGGGTATTCTGCTTTCATTTTACAGCAGTGCGGCGGCGTTCGTCAATGGCAAGTGTGCCTGTTTTTTGCCGGGATCTTTGGGCAGGGCGCAAAAAAGCCCCGGGGAGCGGGGTGCTCTCCGGGGCGGGGTGCAGTTTTAAGAAGGTGCGCTTATTCGCTGACCATAAAGAGGACCAGGGTGTACTGATCCTGTTTGGTAACGGTAACGCCGAACTTAGCCGGGTTCTTAACACCGGCATTCTTCAAAATAGTCTGAAATTTGCCAGCATTCTGCTGAATGGCAGCAGCCAGGTTATCCTTGGTAACTTCCATATTCAGGAACAGTACGTCCACCGGTGCGACATTTCTGCCGTTCTTTGCAGCATTAAAAGCCGTCTTCGTCTCAGCCATCGCTGCATTGTAAGCCGTCTGATTGTTAGCAATGAAAGCATCGTACCCCTTGACCATGCCGGGCAGGCACTTCTCGCTGATCGTAGTCAGGGTGGCGTCCTCAGTCAGCTCCAGCTTTGCGCCCTTGCCCAGTTCCACAGTCCACGCGACAACACTCTTCTCCAGTTCTTTATCACGGGTCACAGGGGTGCTGGGGGTGCTGGGCGTGCCGCCGCAAGCGGTGAGCATTGCCAGTGCCATGATACCGGCCAGAAGAACGGCCACAAGACGTTTCATCTTTTTCATGTTAGATTCCTCCAAATAAAAAAATTTACATAAGCGATCCATGCCCCAAAAGCCCGGATAGCTTATGTTTATTTTACAGCATCTCCCTCCCCCGGTCAATGTACAGACTGCCTAGATTTTCCAGTTGTTTTTGAGCAGATACGCCAGCCTGTTGGATACAAAAAAAGCCCCGGAGGGCGGGTGCTCTCCGGGGAAAGAAATGTGTAATTATTCTTTACTTATTTGCCCTCGTAGGCAGGGTTCAGGACCTGAATTGCGATTGCAGCATAGCTGCCCTTTTTAGTGGTTTTAACAACAACGGCAACATTCACCCAGTTCGTGTTGACCTTCAAATTATTGTTGGTATCCTTGATATTTCCAATTTGTTCGGTAATCTCAGTAACAAGACGGGCCACAAGACCAGTAGCCTCATAATTTGCCCATACGGTAACAGTCAGATACTTCTCCTTGGGATCAAAACCCTTCTCGAAACTGAATCCCTTAGTCTCATGGTTGAGGTGAAGATTGCCAAAAATATCAGTATCGAACTCAATTTTTGAATTCAGAAGATCCTTGGTCTCCATGTACAGCTTGGAATCGCTATTCTGAAGTTTACCGTCCTTGACCAGACTTGCAGCTTCAGTCCGGCTGCTGAGCCCCTTCAGAATCTCATTTTCCTTCTCCGTGTCCGCAGTAGTGCCGCCGCCACAGGCGGTGAGCATCACCATAGCCATTACACCTGCCAGCAGCAGGGCTACGAATTTTTTCAGGTTCTTCATAAGGGTATCCCTCCAATCAGCTTGTTTGTGGATATGTTTCTTTTTTCTCGAAAGGCTTTCGCAACCATCGTTGCCTTTCTGCCCTGATTATATCCGACAGGTGACGGTTTTGTCAATCGTAATTATAGCTAAACTTCCCGAAACAGTTTCGTCAAAAAGGATGAAAACAAGCGGGATTTGTTGCAGTTTTGGTATATTCTGGAATCAATTCTGTCGACAGTCTACGGAATCTCCGTTTCCCTGCCCCGGCGGCGCGGTTTTGCCGGGTGCGGGGTTACTTAAATTTGGATATATGTTGTGTTGATGGGGACTCCCTCAGACGCGGCTTGCGCCGCGCCAGCTCCCTCTGGGAGGGAGCCTCTGGCGCGCCCGGAAGCTTTGCACTTTAGCCGGAAACTTTGCCGCCATGCCAAAGGCCCCATCTCAGAGGGGGCTGGCATCGAGCGCAGCGAGATGACTGGGGGAGTTCTTTTCCCCATTATTTTGCCTTTTTACACATTTTCACCACGTTTTGGTGGTAAAATCATGTCCGAATTGAAACGAACTTGGAGGAAGTACCCATGCAACACTGTCCCGCCCGCGCGGCACAGCGGCTGGCGGCGGCAGTTCTGGCGCTGGTCTTGCTGCTGTGCGCCTTTTTGCCCCGTGCCCACGCCGCCGAACTGAAAGAGAAAAACGGCATCCGGCTGCTCAGCTTCGACACCAGCCACATCCTTTCCATCGGCAACCAGACCTCCGGCAAGTGCAGCCTGTACGCGCTGCGCTACGCCCGCACCATTCTGGACGGCAAGGTGTGCTCCGGCAGCGGGATGTGGTCGAACGGGGCGGTGTGGTCCGCAGCGGGCTACACCGGGTACTCCGGCACCCGCGCCGAGTGCCTGAAAAAGCTGTACAGCGAGCTTTCCGCCGGGCATCCGGTGATCGTGCACCTGAAAAACACCACGGTCAGCGGGGTCAAAAGGCACACGAACCGCACCTCTACTTATGAGTACCACCTGACTTCCTCCGGCTGGAGCGAGGTGAACTACCCACACATTGCCACCAGCAGCACCTACGGGCACTGGGTATGCGTGGCGGGCATCTCCCCCACCGCCGACCCGGAAAACCTGACCGAGAGCGACTTCTACGCCCTCGACCCCGCCCGGGTAACGGCAAATGGACGGCTTGCCGTCACCCGCCTGCTGGACAATACCCTGTGGGTGGAAAACTCCCCCCTCAAGGTGCTGGGGTGAAAACGGAATTATTCTTTATAGAACAAAATCGGGCAGTCTGCGGACTGTCCGATTTGTATTTTTACACGAGGGGGGTGGAACGAACCCTCTCAGTCTCGCTACGCTCGCCAGCTCCCCCGAAGGGGGAGCTTTGTCAGCGCAAACCGACAGATGCCAAAAAGCTCCCCCTTTCGGGGGAGCTGGCAAAGCCGTCAGGCTTTGACTGAGAGGGTCACGCCTGACAGCCATTCCAAATTGTCTTTCTTAATACCCCTTTACCGAGAAGCCGCGCTCCCACGGGTTGGGCGGGATATTCTTGCTGCGGATGCCGGTGATCTGGATATAGTCGCTTTTCTGGATCATGGCGAACAGGGAGATGAACTTGTCCGGGTCGCCCTGCACTTCCAGCGTCACGCTGCCATCGTCCTCGTTCTGCACCCAGCCGGTCAGGTCAAGGGTCTGCGCGGCGTACCGCGCCCGGTAGCGGAAACCTACCCCCTGCACCTGCCCGGTGATGATGTAGCGCCGCCGCTCCGTGCCTTGTGGCAGTGCGGGCGGGGTGCGATCCTTTTTGGAAAGAAAATCAAACACAGCGGTGTCCCTTTACAGCTCCTGATAAGCGGTCATCAGGGCGGGGATGAACTGCTTTTTGCGGCTCACCACGCCCGGCAGCGTCCAGCTGCCATCAGCGCCGGGCTGGATCTCGAAGCCATCCGTCAGCACCCCGGCGGCGTAGCGTCCATCGCAGATGACCACGCTCTCCTCCTTGGGCACGTCTGTCAGCAGCATGTAGATATCCTCCACGTTCTGCTTGTTGCGTGCCTCTTCCAGATAGGGCTTCAGCAGTGCTTCGGCGGCGGTCAGGTTCTTGCGGGTCATGTAGCTGCCCTGCGCCACGCCAAAGCGGATATCACCGCACATAAACACCTTGAAGTCCTGCAAAAAGACCTCCTCAGCGGTCTTGCCGTCCAGCTTTTCGCCGGCTTCAAACATTTCGTTGGCAAACTCGTTGATGTCTACCCCCGCGATCTTTGCCAGACGGTTGGCGGCGTTTACGTCGATGGGGGTGCAGGTGGGGCTGCGGAACATCAGCGTATCCGACAGGATGGCAGCCAGCAGCAGACCGGCGGTCTTTTGCGGGATGGTCACGCCGTTTTCATCGTACATCTGGGTGACGATGGTGGCGGTGCAGCCCACCGGCTGGTTGCGGAAGTACACCGGGCCGCTGGTCTCCAGACTGCCGATGCGGTGGTGGTCGATGATCTCCAGAATCTCGGCCTGATCAAAGCCCTCCACCGCCTGTGTGGCTTCGTTGTGGTCCACCAGAATGATGCGGCGCTTGCGCAGATTGATGATGTTGCGGCGGCTGATCATACCGCAATACTTACCGTCTGCGTCCAGAATGGGGAAATACCGGTGGCGCACCTTTGCCATCACGCGGGTGACGTCTGCCACCGGGGTGACGAGGGTGAATTTCATGATATCGTCCCGGGTCATGTAATAGGAGATGGGCGCACACTGGCTGATGAGCTTTGCCGCCGCGTAGGTATCGCAGGGGGCGCTCATGATGGCTACGCCGGTCTCGGCGGCAATATGCTGGATGGTGCGGCCTACCTTTGCGCCGTTGCAGATGATGATGAGGGAAGCTTCCTTCTCGATGGCGCAGAGCTGGCTTTCGTAGCGGTTGGTCAGGATGACGATATCGCCCTTTTCCATGCTGCTTTCCAGCATTTCCGGGGTGGCTGTGCCGATGCGGATGTGGCCGGTGGTGCACTCTGCGTCCTCGCTGCCCACCACCATGGTAGCGCCCAGCGTTTCCAGAATATTGCGGTAGCTGGTGCGGCTCTTGGCAAGGATGCTGGTGTCGAACAGGTCCATGTTGGCGGTGGCGATATCCTTCACCGTGATGACGCCCTGCAGTTCGTTGTCCTCGCTGGTCACAGGGAGGGTGTCGATCTTCTGGTCGCGCATGATCTCCCACGCCTTGCGCAGGCTGGTGGAGCCGGAGATGCCGGGCACCTGCCGGTAATCCACGTCCCGGATCTTAGGGTTGACGTCGGTGCACATCCGGGGCGGCGTGACCCCGAACTTTTTCAGCACAAATTCCGTTTCCTGATTCATTTTGCCCGCACGCCGGGCCTCGCAGACCAGATCACTGGTCTTATTTTTCAGCTCTGCATAGGCAATGGCAGAGCAGATGGAGTCGGTGTCCGGGTTGCGATGCCCGATGACCACGACCTTATGCGCAGTTTGCTGCATACTTTACCCCCTTATGGGTCTTTACCTTCTTATCATATATCTTATCATTTACCAAACAGCGCCCCTCTCCTGCACAGCGGGGCGGGCTGCAACCTTATTTTAACACAACTGTGCCCATGGGTAAAGGGCACTGCACACGGCAGACTGTTACTTTTTGGCTCTTTCTTGTATACAACCTCTTGCATTTCGACAGCTTCCGCTGTATGATAGAGGTATTCGAGCTTTTTTGTCATTTGCAACGGAGGACAGCATGAAATCGTCCAAATTCACATCCACTCCCCTGTTTCCACGGCAGGCACTGGTGGCGCTGCTGCTGCCGCTGATCGCGGAGCAGGCGCTCAGCGTGACCATTGGTCTGGCAGATACTTTGATGGTATCCTCTGTGGGCGAGGCCGCCGTGTCCGGCGTAAGCCTTGTGGACAGCTTCAACACCCTGATGATCCAGATCATGAGCGCACTGGCCACCGGCGGTGCAGTGGTCACCAGCCAGTACATCGGCCATCAGGAGCCAAAAAACGCCAAGGCGGCGGCTGCGCAGATTTTATTCGTGCTGTCCAGTTTCAGTGTGCTGGTGGCGGCGGTGGTCATCGGCTGGCGGCACGCCATCCTGCGGGGCATCTTCGGCTCTATTGATGCGGACGTGATGCACTACGCCGAGACCTATTTTCTGCTTTCGGCGCTGAGCTACCCCTTCATCGGCCTGTACAACGCCGGTGCGGCGCTGTTCCGGGCGCAGGGCAACAGCAAGATCAGTATGCTGTCCAGCTTGGTGATGAACGTGGTGAACATCGGCGGCAACGCGGTGCTGATCTACGGCTTCGGCATGGGGGTCATGGGTGCGGCGCTGGCCAGCCTTGTATCCCGCGCCATTGCCTGCGCAGTAGTACTGTACCTGCTGCAAAAGCCGGGCTGCGCCCTGCGAGTGGACAGCCTGCGGGCGATGGCGCCGAACGGCGGGCTGATCCGGCGCATCCTGCGGGTGGGCATCCCCGCCGGCATCGAGAACGGAATGTTCCAGATCGGCAAGCTGTCGGTCTCCAGCCTGACCTCCACTCTTGGCACGGCAGCCATTGCCGCCAACGCGGTGGCCAATACCACCACCACCTTTTTGAACATCCCCGCCAACGCCGTGGGCATGGCTGCCC
>OLSN01002610.1_pt1 | contig 12864 bp, 9 predicted proteins | sample 1672411 | NCBI WGS metagenome assembly OLSN01 (sample SAMEA3136683, study PRJEB25190) | human gut metagenome | biome: human gut; feature: human-associated habitat; material: faeces | place: Austria | collected 2013
GAGGCTATGGAACAGGCAATCTCGCTGGGAATCGATACGATCCTTACCTCCGGACAGAAGAATACCTGCCTTCAGGGTGCGGAGCTTCTGAAGAAACTGGAAACCAGGAGTCAGGGACGTATCACCATCCAGGCGGGGAGTGGCGTCGGTGCGGAAGTGATCCGCCAGCTTTATCCCCTTACTGGGATCAAGGCTTATCATATGAGCGGCAAGGTTGTAACGGACAGTGCGATGCAGTTTCGCAAGGAAGGTGTCAATATGGGACTTCCGACATTCAGTGAATATGAGATATGGCGTACAGATATTGAAAATGTTCGTGCTGCAAAGAAAGTTCTGGAGGAATTATAATGGCTGAGGGGAAGATTTTTCTGAAAGAAAACCGTGATCGGATTGAAAAAAAATATCGGGAGCAGGTGATGGGGTTACCGCAGATTTTTGCGGATATTGATAAAAAGCTTGCGGAATGCACAGACGAAGTGGCTCTGGCGTGCAAATATTTATATGCGTTCATGCCGTACAGTGATATCGGAAATTACGCGTTTGAAGTATTCCTGGATTATGCGGAGAATGGCGTATATTTATGGAAGGAAAACTCCGGGGTGGCAGAGCTGCCGGAGGAAATCTTTTTGAATTATGTGCTGTTTCATAGAGTAAATGAGGAGGAGATCGCACCCTGCCGTACATTTTTCCGCAGGGAGATCGGAGAGAGAACTGAGGGAATGAGCTTCCGGGAAGCTGCCCTGGAGGTGAACTACTGGTGTGCACAGGAGGCTACCTATCATTGTACAGATGATCGTACCCTGTCTGCACTTGCCGTATACCGCAGAGGAAACGGAAGATGCGGAGAGGAATCTGTATTTACCGTTAATGCACTGAGAAGTGTTGGTGTACCTGCCCGTCAGGTATATGCACCAAAGTGGTCTCATTGTGATGACAATCATGCGTGGGTGGAAATCTGGTGCGATGGAAGCTGGTATTTTCTGGGAGCCTGTGAGCCGGAGGAGATCCTGAATAAGGGATGGTTTACCAACGCTTCCTCAAGGGCCATGATGGTCCATTCAAGAGTTTTTGATACCATGATCCCGGAGGGAGAAGTGATCGGCAAAGATGGTATGGTGACTATGCTCAACGAGCTGAAACGATATGCACTGACAAAAGAGATCACTGTGTCCGTAAAGGATTCACATGGAAAACCGGCAGAAGGTGCAGAAGTTTCTTTTGAGGTGCTGAATTATTCGGAATATGCCCCGATCGCAGAACTGAAAACCGACAGTCGGGGAAAAGTCAGCCTGACAACAGGGCTTGGAAGTATCCATATTTCTGCAAGGATGTATGCAGATGGAGAATGGCTGCATGCAGAAAACAGCATGGATACAAAAACAGAGGATTGTTGTGAGATCTGTCTGATGCCCGTAGGAAAGGAAAAGGGTATTTTTTATGAGGAGTGGACGGAGATCGATATGATCGCACCTCATGATGCACCTGTAAATAAAGATATGCCAACATCGGAGCAGAAGGAAAGAGGCAGCAGACGTCTGGCAGAGGCAAACGCTTACAGGGAACAGAAGGTAAGAAACCTGAGCAATCTGGAGTGTCGGAAATTCCTGGAAAAAGAAACTGGAGATTCTTCAATGAGAAAAAAACTCCTTGAAGTCCTCACAGAGAAAGACAGAACAGACTGTATCAGCCAGGTTCTGGAGGAGCACCTGAAATCTGCATTACCGTATGAAAAAAACATGGATGCAGATATTTTTGTACCATATGTACTGAACCCGAGAGTTGACGATGAAGTTTTGCAGAAATACAGAAAAACGATTCTTGAGCAACTGTCGGAAGAAGAAAAAAATATGCTGCAAAAGGAACCGGCGAAGATCTGGAAGTGGATTGAGGATAAGATCGTTTCCAGCCCGGAGAAAGAACGCAGCAGTGTGATCACCACGCCGTCCGGATGTCTGAAAACGGGAACAGGAAGTCTTCTGTCAAAGAAGATCCTTTTTGTGGCAATGGCGAGAACGCTGGGAATTCCGGCACGCCTGAACCCTCATGACCGTTCCATGGAGTATATGAAAAACGGAAAATTCATCCCGGTATCTGCGGAAACGGAGAAAAAGGCATCGATCCTTCTGAAGGCAAGTGCGGATACACAGTGGAAATATTTCCAGAACTGGAGCATCGCAAAACTGGAAGCCGGAAAATATATCACACGGAAGCTGGAAGCCGAAAATTTCAGAGATCAGGTGATGAAGCTGCCGCTGGAAGCGGGAAATTACAGGATCCTTACCTCAAACAGATTGCCAAATGGAAATATATTTGCAGCGGAGTATTATTTTGAGGTTCAGATCGGAGAAATGAAGAGGGTGGAGCTGGCATTTCGGAATGCAAACCTGGAAGACATGCTGGAGAATATCTCCATACCGGAATTTACTCTCAGAAAAGAAGATGGAAGCACCGTGAAGGCGTCAGAACTGACGGCAGATGGGAAGCATATCCTGGCGTTTCTGGAAGAGGAGAAAGAACCGACGGAGCATATCTTAAATGAGATGATGGAGCAGGAAGAAGCTTTTTCCCGATATGCGAAGAGGATCATTTTTGTAGTAAAAAGCAAAAAAGCGCTGGAGACCCCTACCCTTTCAAGAACACTGGGCAAGCTTGGAAATATTCAGATCTTATATGATGATTTTTCAGAGCTCATCAATACACTGGGAAGAAGAATGTACGTAGATCCGGATAAGCTTCCGCTGATCATTGTGACAAACGGAAGCCTGAATGGGATTTATGCAACCAGCGGATACAATGTGGGAACCGGAGATATGCTGCTGAGACTGCTGTGACAGATATAACGGATATATACAGAAGGAACACAGACCGTATCATCGACTGTGTCGGTGACGGTCTGTGCCTTTTGTAAAAGCTGTGAAATTATTGCAGTGGTTCAGATGCTCAGAATATGCGGGTAGATCGGAATGAAAATGCCTGTTGTGCTTCCCGAAATTGCCGTAATAAAAGTTGCTTTGCATTACTTAGCGTCAGAAAAGAGATCACGCACGGAATCCCGGTAGATACATTCTGGCTTCAGGCGTATCGTCCTTGGAAAATCACTGTAGTCTCCGTTCATTCTGCGAAGCAGCAGATCACAGGCCTGCTCTGCCAGACCGGTCAGCGGCTGACGGACAGCGGTCAGCTGAGGAGAAAGCAGCATGGACAGTTCAAAATCATCAAAGGAGACAACAGACAGGTCTTCCGGGATCCGGATGCCAAGGCTGTAGATCGCTTCATAAATACCGAGGCATAGTGTATAGTTCGCAGAAAATACGGCAGTCGGACGTTCCGGAAGATTCCATAATTTCTGCATTGCCTGATATCCAAAGTCGTTTGTGTAATTTTCAGCGATGATATAATCGGGGTTAACAGGAATATCGTAGTCTTCCAGTGCCCGGAGATAGCCTTTTTTTCGTTCACATGCAGTATAGGATGCAGGGGAACCGGTGACAAGGGCGATCTTCTGATGCCCCATTTTTATCAGATGCTCCACGATCTCGTAGGCTCCGGAGGTACAGCTGGTCTGTACACAGTCTGTACGGTGGAAATGGCTGTGTTCTTCCAGCTCCACAACAGGGATTTTGGCGTGTTCCACAGCAGAACAGATGTCCTGGTTCAGACTGAAAGAGGTAATGATAAGGCCGTCGATCCCGGAGCGGAGCATGTGAGGGACGAATTTATTGACATGATCCTTATATTTGTCGCCGCTCATAAATGTGAGAGAATAACCGTGAGCGCGCATGGTGTTTTCTATTTTGCTCAGAAGAAAAGCATTATGCGGAGTATTGGGAGGACCGGATACCAGACCGATACGGTAAGTCTTGGAGGAACGAAGTCCCCGGGCCGTGTTTCGTGGAACGTAATTCAGTTTCCGGATCGCTTCGTCGATCTGCTTTTTGTTTTGCGGCCGTACAGTTCCGCCGTTGATATATTTTGAAATGGTGGCCAGTGCCAGACCGGTTTCTCTGGCAATGTCCTTGATGGTTGCACTCATAAATCAATCCTTTCCGGATGCTGTACTGTTGTGTTCGGACAGGTCTTTTACGGAGCACCGCGGGTGGAATACAACATCCAGCATGTCTATTTTGGGAAAATCCGTATAGTCTCCATGGATCCTTTTTAAAAGTAATTCCACAGCATGTTTCCCCATGCTTGTCAGATCCTGTGAGACGCAGGTCATAGTCGCGCTCATGGTCTTGAAAAGCGGATCATCATCAAAGCACACAAAGGAAATATCCTGAGGAACGGAAATTCGTGCCTGGCTGGCAGCGCTTAAACCGCCCATTGCGGAGAGATAGCAGTCAAAAAAAACAGCAGTAGGGGGATCGGAAGAATCAATAAGCTTCTGGAAATGCAGGTTGCTCTGGGTGATCGTTTCTGCAGTGGAACCAAAAGAAACAGGGGGAAAAGAATCCTGCTGTTTCAGAAGGTCAATGCCATTTTTCTGATATACATCCACAAAGCCCTGGATCCGCTGCTCGATGGTGTAGGAGTCCAGATACTGTTCCATGATCCAGACCTTTGTGTGGCCTTTTTCCAAAAGGTGCTCTGCCAGCAGTGCACCGCCTCTGTAATTATCAGAAATAACACAGTCTACAGGAAAATGTCTCATGGAAGCAGGAATCTGATCGAGCATTACAACCGGTATGCCGGCATTCTGTAAGAGCTGGTACAGGTCATCATGCCAGCAGGATGGGAGCATGATGACTCCGTCAAAGTGCTGGGAGATAATATCCTGTATCGTATCGATCTCCTTCTGATGTTCAAAAAAGAAAGAACAGACAATAACTGTATAGCCATGATCCGTGAAATGCTTGATAATGGAGTTGACAAGCTCGCCCCAGAAATAATTACCAAGATCTGAGATCAGGATACCGATGGTATGTGTGTTTTTGGCACGGAGAAGCTGGGCATTCCGGTTTGGGGTATATCCAAGCTCCTGAATTGCCTTTTCTATAAGGATACGATTTTCTTCCCGTATTTTTTTGTGGTTTATATATTTGGAGATCGTTGCGGTGGACAGGCCTGTCGCACGGGCGATATCATTGATCGTAACGTTCATGTAAAACCTCCGGTTCTGATACATTTACAGATAATAGAGTATTTTCATATTATATCATGAAAAAGAAAATGCCTCAATACACATGGCATTTTTTACACATAAAGTATCAGAAAAAACGAGCGTATTGTACAGAAAATTGATAAAAATGAAACGTTTAACAAAACCTGATACGAAAAAGTACACAAAAACAAGACGAAATAATTGTAAAAAATAGGAAAAATGATTTTTGCCCTATGATTTTACTTGAAAAGCTGCTTCGGATGCGGTAAGATAGTCTTAACAAAAAACGAAACGTTTTATGCAACAAGAAAATCAGCTATACGAAACAAGGAGAAGGTTATGGCAGACACAAAGCAGCAGTGGTATAAAGATGCCAAATACGGATTATTCATCCATTGGGGACTTTATTCCATCCTTGCAGGAGAATGGAAAGATCCGAAGACCGGCGAGGTCACCAAGACAGACCGTATCGCAGAGTGGATCGAGAACAATCTCAACATTGACAAGGAAGATTACAGAAAGCTGAAAGATGAGTTCCATCCGGACAAATTTGACGCGGACATGTTTGTGAAAAGAGCGAAAGAGCAGTGGGGTGTTAAATATATCGTTCTTACTTCCAAGCATCACGAGGGATTCGCAATGTACGATTCCAAGGTCAGTGATTTTAATGTAGTGAAGGCTGCAGGAAGAGATATCTTAAGAGAGCTTTCCGATGCTTGTAAGAAATATGACATGACAATGGGTATCTATTATTCACAGGCTCAGGACTGGGATGATGACAATGCCTATAAGAAGGATTACGAAGACAAGAACGAATGGAAGCCGGAATTCCGTACATACTTCGATGAGAAATGCAAACCGCAGTTAAAAGAGCTTCTTGAGAATTACGATAATATTTCCCTGATCTGGTTTGATACTCCGATGGGAATGACCGCAGACGAAGCTCAGGAATTAAGAGACTGGGTTAAGGGTATTAAGCCTGACTGCATCATCAGCGGACGTATCGGACACCAGAAGGGCGATTACATGACCACCGGTGATAACTTTATTCCACGTCTTCCATACGACGGTGACTGGGAAGTACCGGCAACTGTAAATGATACATGGGGTTATAATAAATACGATACAAACTGGAAGAATCCGGATGATATCCTGAACCTTCTTCTCAAGATCGTCGGCAGAGGCGGAAATTACCTGCTGAACGTAGGACCAATGGCAGACGGAACTGTTCCGGAAGCTTGTGTCGAGGTTATGAATGAGGTTGGTAAATACGTGACTGAGAATGCGGAAGCAATTTACGGAACCAAGAATGTTGGTATCTATCCGTATGAGATCCCGAGCATTGAATTTACAAAGAGACCACATAAGCTTTACGTACACGTCCTTGCACCGAGATATCGAGTTGAACTGCTGAACATCGGTAATCAGTTAAAGGGTGCATATGTGGTAAGCACAGGAGAAAAGCTTCCGTGCCGCGCATTAAAGTGCTGCGAAGGAAACTCGATGATAGAGGTAGAGCTTCCGGAGAAGCTTCAGGGGGCAAAGAACTACTGTGTATGCCTGGAGCTTGAGGAAGAAGAGCCGATCTTTGAGGCGATCATCGATTGATCAATTTATGAACATCAATGGGAAAACTATATAATAAAAAATCATATTAAGGGAGGATTTATTCATGAAGAAACGAATGAAAAAAGTTGCAACACTGTGTCTCGCCGGTGTAACAGCAATGTCAACAGTAGGCGTAACAGGAAGCGCCGTATTTGCAAAGGGTGACACAAACTACGATGTAGACAATATGGATTTTGAAAACGTTGAGCTTCGTGTAGCATTCAGATTTAACAACGGATCTGATACAGACGGACAGGCTAAATGGTATTACAAAGCACTTGAAGAGTTCAATAAAGAGAACGAAGGAAAGATCCATGTAACAGATGAGAGTATTTCTACAGAGTCTGATTACGAAGAGAAGCTTACAACAGATTTCGCTTCCGGTAATGTACCGAACGCATTCCTTCAGTATGGCGGAAGCCGTACAAGAGAGTATGTAGATGCAGGATATATACTGGATCTGACACCATACTTTGAACAGTATCCGGAATGGAAAGAGGGAGTTCAGGATTTTGCATGGGAGACAACACAGTTTGACGGCATTGAAGGAACCTATGGTATTCCGTGGTCCGCTTATCAGCTCTGTCTCTACTACAACAAAGATTACCTTGATCAGGTTGGCGTAGATGTTCCGGAGTCCTGGGATGATCTTGTTGATGCCTGCGCAAAATTAAAAGATGCAGGAATCCAGCCATTCAACTACTCTGACAAAGATAACTATCACTTCGAGCATCTGATGAGTGCTCTTGCTCTGAAAGCTTACGGAACAAGCATCGCAGATGATCTTGCAAGCGACAAAGAGGCTTACAACGGCGAGAAGATGGTTGCAATCTATCAGAAGATGAAAGATATGATCGATGCAGGATACTGGGGAGACGGAATCCTCAGCACAGACTTTAACACAGAGAGAAATATGTTTGAGGCAGGAAAAGCTGCATTCACAGTTGACGGAACATGGAACTGCGGTAACTTCCAGAATGACTCCGATACAACTCTCTTCGATGCTCAGAAGATCGGTGTTACAAGAATTCCTTATATCGACGAAGCAAACAAGACTGTAGAGATGGGCGGCGGTTCTGATACATACTACATCACCACATTAAACAAGAGCGATGAGGAAATCGCAGCAACTGTTAAATTCATCAAGTATCTTACAAGTGTAGAATTCCATCAACGAAATGTGCAAATCCAGCCCGACAACATATGCTGAGAAGGTTACGATCGATACAGGTAACTATCTGCTTGACGATGTAAATGCGATCATGGCTGAGAATACAGAGTCTAAACTTGAGATTCCTACATATGACAGCAACACAGCAGCTATGGATACAATCCGTAATTCTCTTCAGGCATTAGCGACAGGCGCAAGTGCACAGGAAGTTGGAGACGATATCGTTGACAAAATGTCTGCTTACGAATAAAGAGAATTTTGACTGAACGCATGATGTGTGGATAAGAGAAACAGGGGGAAGCATCATCTGCTTCCCCTTGTTCATTACGGAGGTATACATATGGCAGGTAAATCTGTACCAAAGGTAAAACAGAAGCTGGACAAAAAAGATCTTGCGCTTTCTTTAGCGTTCCTTCTTCCGGCAATTTTAATAACTGTTATTTTTGTCATCTACCCTGTTTTTGATACCGTAGGCTTATCATTCCGTAAATGGAACGGTATGTTTGGTGCGGCAAAGCAATGGGTAGGACTTGAGAACTATCAGAAGATTTTTTCAGATAATCTGTTCTGGAATGCAATGCTCAACAGTGTGTACTTTATGATCGGTGGTTTCGTTATCCTGATGCCGCTTTCATTTGGTCTCGCAATGCTGGTAACTGCAAAGATCAAGGGAACCGGATTCTTCAGAACCTGTTACTTCCTTCCGAATATGTTAGGAACAACAGCAGTAGCCCTGATGTGGACATTTATGTTAAATCCGAACTTTGGTATCTTTAATACCATTGAAAATATTTTCGGCCTTCATGGTACGATCCCTGATGTGCTGACGATAAAGACTGTAAACGTCTGGATCGTTGTTCTGGTAAATGAATGGATGTATGCCGGATATAACATGCTGATCTTTGCAGCTGGTCTGGTGGCGATCCCTGATGAGTTAAATGAGGCTGCAGCGCTGGATGGTGCTACAGGATGGCAGAGGATCCGCTATATCATCCTTCCTCTGATGAAAAACTCCTTCAAGGTATTCTCTATTTTGTGTATTACAGGATGTCTGAAAGTATTCGATATTATCTGGGCAATGACAAGAGGAGGCCCGAACGATATCAGCTCCACACCTTCAATCATGCTTTATACACAGGGATTCTCCTATAAGCTGTTCGGACGAAGCAGTGCATACGGCGTTATTCTGTTAGTGCTGGGTGTTGTGCTGAGTCTTGTGACCAATCATTTGTTCCGTGAAGATAAAGATCTTGCAATGTAGGCGGAAGGAGAAGAGACGATATGGAAAAAACAGCTAATAAACAGAAAATGCACGGAGGAAAGATAGCGCTGTACGTTATCGCGATCCTGTGGACAGTTGTTACACTGTTTCCGGTAGTAGTGACCGTAATGGCTTCCTTCAAAACAAACTCAGAGATTTACCTGAACCTGTTAAGCTTCCCTAAGAAGATTATGTTCCAGAACTATATCAGCGCAAACAAAACAGCGGATGCATTGAATACCATCAAGAACTCCCTGGTTGTAGCGACTCTGACAACTGTATTTAATACTGTAGTCGGAATGATGGCAGCATACATCTTATCAAGAAAAGATTACAAATTCCTGAAATGGGTATATGTATTCTTCATGATCGGAGTAATGGTTCCGGTTCACTGTACACTGATCCCGATCAACAACATTGCAACAGCATTAAATGCAAAGAACAACCTGTTCTTCCTGATCCTGATCTATGTTGCGTTTGGTATGTCCCAGGCGATATTCCTTTATACAGGATTCATGGATGGAATCTCCAGGAACCTGGATGAGGCGGCGATCATTGATGGATGTAACAACTGGCAGCTGCTGTGGAAGATCCTTTTCCCTGTCTGCAAGCCGATCATCGCAACAGAGGCGATCTTCGTATTCATCTATGGATACAGTGAACTTGTATTCTCCATGATCCTGATGACAGATACCAAATATTTCACAGTTTCACGTGCGATGCTGAACTTCTCTTCCGCACATACACAGGAGATCGGAAGTCAGTTTGCATATGTAGTAATGTCCGTAATTCCGATGCTTATCATTTACATCGTGTTCCATAAACAGATTGAAAAAGGTATGCTTTCCGGAGCTATCAAAGGCTGATGCTTTTAATCTAAACAGGAGGAAAAAATCATGTATCAGTTTGACAGAAAAGAATATGAAAAACGTATGGAGTGGTACCAGGATGCCCGTTTTGGAATGTTTATCCACTGGGGATTATATTCTATCCCTGCAAGAGGCGAGTGGGTGCGAAGCGTAGAGGAAATACCTGAGGAAGAATATCTTCCGTTTATGAAAGAATTTGATGCAAGAGACTACAATCCGAAGCAGTGGGCAAAAGAGGCCAAGGCTGCAGGTATGAAATATGTAGTCCTGACAGCGAAGCATCACGACGGCTTCTGCTTATTTGACAGTAAATACACAGATTACAAGGTAACAAACACACCAGCAGGAAGAGACCTGATCAAGGAGTATGTAGAGGCACTTCGTGAGGAAGGCCTTAAGGTTGGAATCTATTTCACACTGCTTGACTGGCATCATCCGGATTATCCGCATTACGGAGATCGTATCCATCCGATGAGAAACCACAAAGAGTGCGGAAATGAGAACCGTGATTTCTCACGTTATACAGAATATCTGTATAATCAGGTAGAAGAGATCTGTACAAACTACGGACAGATCGATATCATCTGGTTTGATTTCTCCTACGACGATATGAGAGGGGAAAAATGGGGCGCAACCAAGCTGATCAACATGGTGCGCAGCTTACAGCCGCAGGTTATCATCGATAACCGTCTGGAAGCCAGCGGAGAGGGAAGAGGATCCCTGTATGAGTGTGATCCGACACCGTACCATGGCGATTTCGTAAGCCCTGAGCAGATCATCCCGCCGGAAGGAATCTGCGATAAGGAAGGCAATCCGATGGTCTGGGAAGCATGCTTCACCATGAACAACAACTGGGGATACTGTGCAAATGACCATTATTACAAACCGGCTTCCATGCTGATCAAGAAGCTGGTAGAGTGCGTTTCCAAGGGTGGAAATATGATCCTGAACGTAGGACCGGATGCCAAAGGTAAATTCCCGAAGGAATCTTCTGCGATCCTGGCTGAGATCGGTCGCTGGATGGATAAGAATCATGACAGTATCTACGGCTGTGTACCGGCTGAAAATATTCCGAAGCCGGATTACGGACGTATCACCAGAAACGGAAACAAATACTATGTGCATATTTATGAGAATACACTGGGACCACTTCCGCTTCTGGGATTCGATAAGGATAAGATCGTGAAGGTGCGTGCGCTGGATGACGGACATGAGGTGCCGATCTCCAACGCATGGATGCACAGCGATTACCCGGATATCGCATTCGTTGATCTGGGACCTGACCCGGTACTTCCGGACCCGGTAGACTATGTTCTCGAAGTAGAGATGGCTGAGTAAAAAACGAATCAACAATAAAAAAAGAACAACAGGAAAAGCAGGAGATATGTGAATCCCAGTTATCCGGTTGTTCTTTTTTACCGTAAGGAGAAGGGGAAAGATTATGGTTATTTATACAGGAAAAGATTATTACGACGTAAGCAGAAAAGCAGCAAATATCATGTCTGCCCAGATCATCATGAAGCCAAGAGCGGTTCTTGGTCTGGCTACAGGTTCCACACCGGTTGGAATGTACAAACAGCTGATCGAGTGGTACAAAAAAGGAGATCTGGATTTTTCTCAGATCACATCCGTAAACCTTGATGAGTATAAAGGACTTTCCGGAGACAATGATCAGAGCTATCGCTATTTCATGAACACCAATCTGTTTGACCACGTAAACATCGATAAAACAAAAACCTACGTACCAAACGGCCTGGAAGAAGACAGTGAAAAAGCCTGCGCGGATTATAATGAAATCATCCGCAGCGTAGGCGGTATCGACATGCAGCTGCTGGGAATCGGCGGAAACGGGCATATCGGCTTCAATGAGCCGGGAGCGGCTTTTGAAAAGGAAACTCATTGTGTGGATCTTACAGAGAGCACCATCGAGGCAAACGCAAGATTTTTTGAAAGCATGGATGATGTGCCGAAGCAGGCGTATACCATGGGAATCAAGAACATCATGGCGGCTAAAAAAATCCTTCTGATCGCGACAGGAGAGGCCAAAGCAGATGCCCTTTACAAATCTCTCTACGGACCGATCACTCCAAATGTACCGGCATCCATCCTGCAACTTCATCCGGATGTGACGGTAGTGGCTGATGAGGATGCTTTAAAGCTGATCCGTGAGAAAGGCCTGCTGTAAAAAAAATGCCTGATCTGATCAGATAAAATGTTGTAAATAATTGTGAATAAAAGAAGCTTCGATCTAACTCTCGTTTGTGAGCGATATGCTCAGAGAGTGGATTGAAGCTTCTTTTGTGCTTTCCGGTCGTGCTTTTATGTTTTTACAAGTGACTGCAAACGGGCCAGCAGGCTGGATGTTTGCATTTGCAGTATCAGGCCTTTTTCAGCGTTTTGCGATAAACCATAACAGAAACGATAGCAGTAAACACCTCCGTGATCCAGAATGCGTTCCAGACGCCTTCAGGCCCCATAAAACGGGACAGAAGATAGGCGGTGGGCATGATAACGATCACATAGCGGAAAAGGGAAATTACAAGGGACTGCGTGCCTTTTCCAAGGCCTTCCATGGCACCGGAAGTGGTAACGGATACAGCAGAAACAAGAAAGCCGGCGCTGATGATCTTCAGTGCTCTGGAGCCAGCGGCAATGGTTTCCGGGGTAGTTGTGAAAAGTCCCATAAGCTGTCCGGATGCCAGAAGGCAGATAACAGTACCAAGGAGCATGATCACACAGCTGGATTCCAGGGTGAGCCGGAAGATTTTTTTCACACGCTTCATCTCACGGGCACCGAAGTTATAACCGATCAGCGGGCGCATTCCCTGGATGATTCCGTTGGCCGGGAGATACA
>OLSN01002619.1_pt1 | contig 12800 bp, 19 predicted proteins | sample 1672411 | NCBI WGS metagenome assembly OLSN01 (sample SAMEA3136683, study PRJEB25190) | human gut metagenome | biome: human gut; feature: human-associated habitat; material: faeces | place: Austria | collected 2013
AGGCGCACCGACGTTTGTACTGGATGATGCGCATCTTGCGCCGATTCGCAAAACGTCCGGCATGGCGTGACCTGTACGATTTGTGGGAACTACGCACCGACTGTGAAAATCTGGAACCGGAGGGCTGAGCATGAGTAGAGCGGTACTTATCAGCATCCGCCCGGAGTGGGTGGATAAGATCATCGCAGGCGAGAAAACGGTGGAAATCCGAAAGGCCCGCCCGAATCTTGAAACTCCGTTTAAGTGCTATATTTACGAGACACAAGGGAAGAGCGATACCCCATGGATTGACGAAGACGGGCACATGATATTCCGTGGGCGCGGGAAGGTTGTTGCAGAATTTATCTGTACGGGTATCGATGAAATCAAACCAATTGAAGACGATCTATACGGAATCTACGACATAGACGATGATTATCTCAGAAAGACGTGCCTGGTAGATGGAGCCATGTGGGGCTATGGAAAAGGCCGGGTGCTTTACGGCTGGAACATTTCGGACATTCGTATTTTCTACCCGTTGCCTATGGAGCTTGACGATTTTACCGGTGTACGGGCCTCGGGGACGTGGCTGGAGCGGTACAAAATTCAGCGTGCACCTCAGAGCTGGTGCTATGTGGAGGAATTAGGAAATGGATAAAATCATATTAAAGCCCTGCCCGTTTTGCGGGGGCAAAGGTGTAGCGATACTTGAAGACGAAAACAAGTACTTATACTATCGGTACATGGCACAGTGCCAGAAATGTGGAGCCAATGCAAAACTAGGCCGCACAAAAGAAGAAGCTCGTAAAGCCTGGAACCGGAGGGCTGACCATGAGTGATTACATCAGCCGGGAGGCGGCAATCGCTTATATCCGTGAGCAATCGGAAGAATTGCAAAAAGCGTTTGAAGAGCTTGGCGGGGAAAGCGGAATCTATGCCGATGCCTATAACGATTTGGCGGAGGATTTCCACAGAATTCCCGCCGCCGACGTGGAGCCGGTGCGGCATGGGAAATGGAATATCCGGGTTTCGGATGAACGTACCTTATGCCTGGAATGCTCCGTGTGTGGCCGCAAAGTTGATAACTTCAACCTGCACCGTCTGCTGATATTCGGAGAATACGGGGAGGCTTGCCGCAGACACCCTTATTGCCATTGCGGCGCTAAAATGGATTTGGAGGACGAAAATGAATAACAAGCCAACATACAAAAAAAGAAAATGGCGCATTGGGTCTACTTATGGTTGGTGGAACATTCCGTTTTGCCCGCACTGTAAGCGGCAACTGGGGCTTATTGCCAAAGACGAAAAACCGTCTGAATGCCCAATGTGCCACGGCACGTTAGATTGGAGGATTGACAATGGCGGATTATAACAAACCGGTAAGCGGCGATTGAGGTTGCTGCAAAACGAAAAGAAGGAGGTAACATTTTGATTACGTTGCAAAGCAAATTGGATGGTTTTTCAGACGATGTGCAGAACATTGAAGATACAGAACAATCTGTAATTCCACTTCCGTGTAACGGGAAGTTAAGTCTCGGACAAGCCGCTGGCATTTTCAAATATCGTCTGGACGATAAAACCATCCCAATCTGGGCAAAAGTCATTGCCATTGAAAAGATTGCATCCTTTGAAACGCTGAACGGCGTTACGAAAGTTGAACTGCAACACGCCCTACAATGGCTTTTTGAACATTATCAATTCGATGTATAGGAGGGTGAGAAAATGCGGCTGATTGATGCGGATGCACTATGGGACGAACTAACCGAAGACCTGGAAGATGGAGATGTTAGGAGGGTTAGAAAATGCAAATTGAACTATCAAAAGCACGGATTTTAGCTGACTGTATCGAGGGGATGGCGGCAGATGCGGAGGATAAAGGAAAAGATTCTTTTGGGATTCATTTGTCGTTGAAAGATGCTCGCATGATCGCTCGTTCACTTAGTCCCACCGTGGATGCCGTGCCGGTGGTCCGGTGCCGGGACTGTGAGTACATCTATACTGACGGTGACGGATATCTCGCTTGCGTTAAATCCGGGCTTTACCCCGACGAGAATGATTATTGCAGCCGTGGCCAGCGCCGAGACCAATCTGCGGACGTGCGCAATATGGAGGGAGAAAACGAGCATGAGTGAGCGAGATAACCTGATTCAGATTCTGCGAACAAGAATCTGGCCGAAGGAGGGCGCAGACCCGGCGGAGGTCGTGGCGGACTTGCTTCTGGACAACGGGGTACGCTTTGCAACCGTTGTGAGGCCGGGGACAAGGGTGTACACAACGGACGGAGTACGTGTTTACGAGACCACTGTCCGAAAGGTAATCTACGACTGCGGCGACTTTGGTTTCGACGAAGACGCACTGGGCAAAAGCGTATTTCTTTGCCGGGAGGCAGCGGAAGCGGCTGCGGAGAGCTGGGGGAAGCAATTTGCCGGGGGCGGCAAAACAGGAGGCCCAAATGATGCCGATCAACATTAGCTTCCTCGGCTGCTGCAAGGACTGCCCCCGCCGCTCCCCTGCCTGCTCTGACCGCTGCGCAGACTACCAGATCGCCAAGGCGTTCCACCGGGCAGAGGTGCAGTGGACGCGGGAGCAGGTGCGCAGACGGCAGCGGGGCGTGAACGGGAGAAAGTGAGGTGATACTTCTTTCCCATGCCAAGGAAAAAGTTACCGCAAACGGAAAGTGAAAGGAGCGCATTATGGCGGAAATTACATTCGACCAAAATCAAATCATCCAAAATGTAAATGAGCGCATTACGCAGGATTTGGCGGCAGCTATTAAGCAGGTCGCCAAGGACGGAGTATGGGAAGATGCCGAGGAAGACGATGGGGTTGACCCTGAAAAGATTATCCGCAGGACTATGGCAACCTATATGGGTGGCAGCGTTCCCGGGTGGTTCTTGGAGGCGTTACAGGCAACATCCTATGTATTGGCCGCCGACAAGATGGAGGGATACGGATGTATAGCGGCACTGTATGATGCAGCAAGCAAAGCGAATACGGTAAAGCGGATGGCTGCGTTGACAAAGCTGCTTGCAATTTCAACACCGCTCAACTTTATGGCTGGGCTTGCCAATACGAAAATCATTTGATAGTTATGTTGTGGGCTTTGTCTAGGCCGCTCCCGGTGGTGGGGGCGGCCTTTTTGGAGGTTAGAGGGACAACAGCCCTTCGACGCGCTGGAGGAGGCGGGTGTACAGGACACTGCGTGGCACGTCAAGGGGGTAAGCAAGATTTTTTTAAAAAAATTTCGGGTTAGCGGGAGAGAAGCGGAAATTGATATGATGGGCGGAGAAAAGGAGGGAGGGGGCGTGGACTGGAACAGAATCCGGAAGGATTATATTGCCGGGAAGGGCTCCTACCGGGATTTGGCGAAGAAATACGGGGTGTCCCCACAGGTGCTGGGGCGGCGGGCGAAAGCCGAGGACTGGGTGACGCTGCGGGGACAGGCCGCTGACAAAGGGTTGACAAAGACCATCGAGACAGTAGCACAGGCCAACGGGGATGTTGGCGTGCAATTACAAAATGCGGCGGTGGCGCTGATCGGGAAGGCCATGGATGGGATACAGGCCATTGACGCGGAGAACGCTAAGGCGCTGAAAGCCTACTCCGGGGTGCTGCGGGATTTGAAAGATGTGCTGGACGTGCGGTCCAGGCTGGATCTGGAGGAGCAGGAGGCGCGGATCGAGAAGCTGCGCAGAGAGGCCCAGGAGGCCCGGGAGGACAAGACAAGAGAGGTCAGCGTTACATTTGGAGGGGCGGAAGAATGGGCAGAGTAGTGCTGGATATGGGGCCGCTGGGGCCAAATCCCAAGCAGGCGCTGGCCCTGCGGGAAAAGCACCGGTATGTAGGCTACGGCGGGGCACGGGGCGGCGGGAAAAGCTGGTTCGTCCGCTGGAAAGCGGTGCTTCTGTGCCTGCGGTATCCGGGGATCAAAATACTGATTACCAGAAGGACCTACAAAGAGCTGGACAACAACCACATCCAGCCGCTTTTGCAACTTTTGCATGGGGTTGCGGCCTATAACCGCAGTGACAAGCGGTTCACGTTTCCCAACGGCAGCACCATTTCCTTTGGGTACTGCGCAACGGACGCGGATCTGGGGCAATACCAGGGCGCGGAATATGACGTGTGGTTTGCCGACGAGGCGGGGCAGTTCCAGGAAGGATGGCTTACCAACATTGATGCCTGTGTCCGTGGGGCCAACGCCTTCCCTAAGCGCACCTACTATACACTGAACCCCGGCGGGCCCAGCCACGCCTATTTCAAACGTTTGTTTATAGATGGGCGGTTTACAGCGGACGAGCATCCGGAGGACTACGCATTCATCCAGGCCCTGGTGACGGACAATCAGGCTCTGATGGACAAGCAGCCGGAGTACAAGCGAAGCCTGGAAAAGCTGCCGCCGAAGCTGCGGGAGGCGTGGCTGAACGGCAGTTGGGATATATACGAGGGGCAGTTTTTTGAGGAATTCCGGGACGACCCGAGGCATTACAAGGACAGGGTGTACACCCACGTGATCAATCCCTTCGAGGTGCCGGACGGGTGGAAGATATACAGGAGCTTTGACTGGGGCTACAACAAGCCCTTCAGCTGCGGCTGGTGGGCGGTGGACTATGACGGGGTGATGTATCGGATATTAGAGTTGTATGGCTGCACGGACACGCCCAACGAGGGCTTCAAGTGGCCGCCGGAGCAGGTATTCGCGGAGATCCATCGGATAGAGGTGGAGCATCGGTGGCTGGCGGGAAAGAAGATCATCGGTATTGCCGACCCGGCCATCTGGGACGCGGAGCGGGGCGAATCCATTGCGGATGTGGCGGCGAAACACCGTGTGTACTTTTCTCCGGGGGACAACAAGCGGATTCCCGGCTGGATGCAGGTGCATTACCGGCTGCATTTTGACGAAAACGGGTTCCCGCAGATGTACATTTTTAAGAACTGCGGGGCCTTTATCCGGACAATCCCCATGCTGATGTATGACGACCACCGGGTAGAAGACCTGGACACCAGCATGGAGGACCATGTGGCGGACGAGGTGCGATATATGTGCATGGCGCGGCCCATCAAGCCCATTGTGCCGGAGGTGGATGACGGGTACACACACTCGGCGGTATATCAGGCGCTGGATGTGCCCAGGGGAGACCTGTACAGGCCCAGCAGGGCGGCGCGAATGGAAATTGTAAGGACGGGAGGCAAGGAAGATGGCGAGACGTAGGAACGAGGAACAGGCGGCGATGCCGGACGGGCAGACCATGGAGCAGGAGCAGACCATGGAGCAGCCGGAGAGCCGGGGCGGGCAGTTCGCCACGGCGCAGCAGGGGGCCCAGACCGCCATGCTGGAGGCCATGGGCAACCAGATGGCGGGAGCGGCTACGGTGCAGGCCCGGCGGGTGGAGGCCGTGGGGGTTGACCAGATCCGGGAAGCCCTTTTGCAATTAAACCGCTACAAGCAGGGCAAGGCCATGCTGGACCAGCGGATTGTGGATAACGAGAAATGGTACCGTATGCGGCACTGGGAGACACTGCGGCGGGCCGGGGGCGACGTGGAGCCGGTTTCCGGGTGGCTGTTTAACGCGCTGGCCAATAAGCACGCGGACAGCATGGACAACTATCCCACCTGCACGGTGCAGGGCCGGGAGCAGACCGACGAGGAGGAGGCCAAGCGGCTTAGCAGCATCCTGCCGGTGGTCCTGGACCAGTGTGAGTTCGAGGCGGTGTACGACGCGGAGCAGGATTATAAACTGAAGTTTGGGGCCGGATGCTACGGCGTGTTCTGGGATTCCGGGAAGCTCAACGGGTTGGGAGACATCAGCATCCGCAGCATTGACATTCTCAATTTGTTCTGGGAGCCGGGCGTGACGGACATACAGGACAGCCGGAACCTTTTTTATGTGACCATGGTGGACAATGACACCCTGACCGAGCAGTACCCGGAGCTGGGGGACAGGGTAGGCGACAAGAGTTTCACGGTGGCGGAGTACAGCTACGAGGACAACGTGGACACACGGGACAAGACAACGGTCATTGACTGGTACTACAAGCGGCGCAGGAACGGGAAGACCGTGCTGCACTACTGTAAGTTTACCGGGGACACGGTGCTGTTCGCCTCGGAAAACGAGCCGGAATACGCGGAAAGAGGATGGTACGACCATGGACTGTATCCATTCCACATCGATTCCCTGTTCCGGGTGGCGGGCAGTCCCTGCGGGTTTGGGTACATCGATGTGGGCAAGAGCGCCCAGGAGTACATCGACCGGGGGAATCAGGCCGTATTGCAGAATATGCTGGCCAACGCACGACCGAGACACTTTATCCGGAATGACGGCAGCGTGAACGAAACGGAATACGCGGATATGCGCAACGATTTCATTCACGTGGACGGGAATCTGGGGGAAGACAGCATCAAGCCCGTGAACGGCAAAGTGCTGAACGGCATCTACGTGACCGTGCTGAACAATAAAATTGACGAGCTGAAGGAGGTCACGGGAAACCGGGACATCTCCACCGGCGGCACTTCCTCCGGCGTGACGGCGGCTTCCGCCATTGCGGCCATGCAGGAGGCGGGGAGCAAGCTGAGCCGGGACAACAACAAGTCCAGCCACAGGGTATTCCGCAAGGTGTGTCTGATGGTTATTGAGTTGATCCGGCAGTTTTACGATCTGCCCCGGCAGTTCCGGATCACCGGGCCGCAGGGGGAGGCGGAGTATGTGGCCTACAGCAACGCGGGGCTTCAGCCCCAGCAGCAGGGGGCGGCATTCGGCGTGGATATGGGGTACCGGCTGCCGGTGTTCGACATCAGCGTTTCCTCCGAAAAGGCAAGCCCCTACTCCCGGCTGAGCCAGAACGAGATGGCCATGAACTTCTATTCGGCGGGGTTCTTCAACCCGGCTATGGCGGATCAGGCGCTGGCCTGCCTGGACATGATGGACTTTGACCGCAAGGCCAAGGTCGTACAGCGGATACAGCAGAATCAGATGATGTATCAGATGCAGCAGGCGGCCATGATGGCGGCTATGGGGCCAGTGCAGGATACGGCGGAAGTGCCCGCGGGAGGCGGAAGCACGGAAAGCTCCGGCGGAGAGAGCAGCATTACGAAAAACGCGCGGGAGCGGGTGGCCAACTCCACGGCCCCTGGCTGATCTAGGGGGGCACGGTATGATTCGCGTGACTTTTGGAGATATGGGCGGGGCGCTGTGGCTGGATATGTACGGCCACGCAAACAGTGCGGAATACGGCAGGGACCTGATCTGCGCAGCAGCCACGGCGCTGACCTATACGGCGGCACAGCTGGCTATGGATTTGGACAATGACTATGGGCTTGAAGCTTCACCCACGGTGGAGCTGATACCCGGGAAGGCCACTGTACGGATTCAGCCGGTAAATATGGAGGTTGCCCGGGCACAGTGGGGGGTAATTCGGCGGGGCATGGAGATGCTGGCCGGGAACTACCCCAAAAACATCAAAATTTATTACATCGGGAACGGCGAAAGCCGAGAAGATAAAACCGAGGATTCGCGGGCCGAACCCGCAGATATGGAGCCGCTGGCCTAACCAGCAGAGGAGGACACTATGAACGAATTACTGGAAACAATGATCTATTTCGGCCTGCAGCTGTTTGCCGACGGCGGCGCAGGCGGGGACGGAACGGGCGCAGCGGGCTCCGACGCCGGGAGCCAGGGGGGCCAGCAGCCGGAAACGGAAGCCAATGGCGAGCAGTCGGCACCGCAGGAGCCTACCTTCGATGAGTTGATCAAGGGCAAGTACAAGGCGGACTACGACGCGAGAGTCCAGAAGATCATCCAGGCGCGGATGCGGGGAGCCAAGGCCAACGAGGAACGGCTGGCCAAGACCGAGCCGCTGCTGCAGATGCTGGGGCAGAAGTACAGCGTGGACGCCGGGGACGTGGACGGCCTGATGGCGGCGCTGGACAACGACGAGCAGATGTGGCAGGCCGAGGCGGCGGACAGGGGAATGTCCGTGGAGAACCTGAAGGCCCTGCGGACTGCCGAGCGGGAGAACGCCATGCTGAAGCGGCAGCAGGAGCTGAACCAGCGGGAGGCAGCGGCCCGGGAGACCTACACCAGGTGGGCAACCCAGGCAGAGCAGGCCAAACAGAAATTCCCGGGGCTGGATCTGGAAAGTTGTCTGGAAGACGCGCAGTTTGTGTCCATGCTGCAGAGCGGCGTTGACGTGGAGAGTGCCTATTGGGCCAGATACCACGACGACATCATGCAGGCCGGCATGGAGAAGGCCACGACGGAGGCCCAGAAGAAGCTCTCCGCCAGCGTGGCATCTGGAAGCCGGAGACCAACCGAAAGCGGCGTGGGGAACGGCCCCACGGTAAGCCAGAAAATAGACGTAAGCAACATGAGCCGAAGCGAATTTACAGCCTATATGGACCGCATTATGCGGGGCGAGCGTATTTCCTTCGGCTAAAACGAAAGGAGATACTATGGAAAACATCAGAAACCTTATTCCCATGGGCAGCCTGCAGCTGTTTGCGGGCGACCTGAACACCAACGTAACCACCGATTCCGGCCTGTCCGCCGAGAACAAGACCTTCTACGACCGGACGCTGCTGGAAAGCGCCAAGCCCAACCTGATCCACAGCCAGTTCGGCCAGAAGCGGCCTATCCCGAAGAACGGCGGCAAGAAGATCGAGTTCCGGCGGTACGGCGCGCTGCCCAAGGCCCTGACCCCTCTGACCGAAGGCGTGACCCCTGACGGTCGGAAGCTGACGGTAACCGCCGTCGAGGCGGAGGTGCATCAGTACGGCGACTATGTGGCGCTGTCCGATGTGCTGGACCTGACCGCCATCGACAACAACGTGCTGGAGGCCACCAAGGCCATCGGCAATCAGGCGGGTCTGACCCTGGACACCATTACCCGGAACATCCTGCAGGCGGGCACCAACGTGCAATACTGCCCCAAGGTAGGCGCTACCGGCACCACCGCCGTAACCTCCCGGGCGGACATTGACGCCACCTGCAAGCTGACCGTGGACGAAATCAAGAAGGCCGTGGCCACCCTGAAGGCCAACAACGTGCCCAAGATCAGCGGCAGCTATGTGGCGATCATCCATCCCTACGCGGCCTATGACCTGATGTCTGACCCCAACTGGGAGGAGATGCACAAGTACACCAGCGCGGAGAATATGTACGAAGGCGAGATTGGCAGAATTGCCGGTGTGCGGTTCGTGGAGAGCAGCGAAGCGCTGATTGTCAAGACCTCCACCAATCCCGCCGTGTTCTGCACGCTGGTTCTGGGCGAGAACGCCTATGGCATCACCGAGGTAACCGGCGGCGGTCTGAAGACCATCATCAAGCAGCTGGGTTCCGCCGGTACGGCTGACCCTCTGGACCAGCGCAGCACCGTGGGCTGGAAGGCCATGCAGACGGCGGAGATCCTGCAGCAGAACTACATGATCCGCATCGAGAGCGGCGGCGCTTTCTCCGGCACGGCGAAGGCAAACTGATTTGACACATGGGGCGGGAAACCGCCCCTGACCATGAAAGGAGCATATGTATGGCAACCAAGAAAGACGATGTGAAGGAAGGCTATGTGCGAATCCGGCTGCCCCTGAGCAGAGAACAGAAGGAAGACATGTACGTTGGTCTGAACGGCGTGGGCTACCTGATCAAGAGGGGACAGGAAGTGGATGTCCCGGCGGGCGTGGCGGAGATCATCCAGCGCAGCGAGGAGATGCTGGCCCAGGCGCTGGAATATGAATCCAGCGTGTCCAAGGCATCCCATCCCGGCGAGGTGTAACATGACGGTCCGGGAGGCCATTGCTTCCGTGGACAGCCGGAAGCCCAACGCCTACAGCGTATCGGATAAGCTGGGATGGCTGAACGCGCTGGACGGCAGGATCAAGGCGGAAATCATCGACACTCACGAAGGGTGGGAGAACATTCTATTCCTCCCATATGGGCTGGACGACCAGGACACTGTGCTGATGGTTCCCGAGCCCTGGGACAGAATGTATCTCAGCTGGCTGGATTGCCAGATCGACTATGCCAACGCAGAATTCGGAAAGTACAACAATTCCGCCGCCATGTTCCAGGCGGAGTATGATGCGTTTGCAAACTGGTACAACCGGACGCACAAGCCCAAGGGTACGAGAATCCGGTACTTTTAGGAGGTGGGAGGCATGAGACTGCCGACAATGGCGGAATTAAGCCGCAGCGAGGAGCTGACGCAGCAGTTCCCGGGGCTGGACAGGAATCTAAGAGGGACAGACGGCTCCATGTCCGATATGCTGAATCTCACTTCTGACCACTATCCCCTGCTGGCTTCCCGGGAAAAGCGGACGCTGCTGGATGTGCTGGTAAAGCCCAATGGGCTGATGGCAAAGGACAAGCTGGTATGGGTGGACAACCGAAACCTGTACTATGGCGGCGAGGATCTGACGGACCATCTGATCGATGCTGGGGTACACCTGACGGACAGTGAGAAGACGCTGGTGAGCATGGGTGCTTACATCCTGATTCTGCCGGACAAGGCCTATATCAATACACAGGACTATACGGACTGCGGGAAGATCGAAGCTGACTGGACAAGCGGCAGCGAGGCAACCATAAGCCTGTGCATGGCAGATGGGGCCGCCTATGACTATACGGCCTCCGCCACTGCTCCGGAGAACCCAAAGGCCGGGCAATACTGGCTGGACACCTCCGGGGAAAAGGAGGCTATGAAGGTCTGGGCGGAGAGCACTGGGAGCTGGGTTGCGGTGGAAACCGTCTACTGTAAGATCGCCTGCACCGGCATTGGGAAGCAGTTCGCGGAGAACGACGGTGTGGTCCTGTCCGGCACTGGGAAGGAAGAGATGGACGGCAGCAAAATCCTTTTCGGGGTCAGCGACGACAGCGTTGTGGTCATTGGGCTTGTACCCCAGACGGTGACGGTGGCGGCTGGGAAGCTGCGGATGCAGCGGAAAATGCCGGATATGGACTATGTGTGCGAGTGCCAGAACCGGATATGGGGCTGCAAGTACGGTCAGGTTGACGGGAAGACAATCAACGAAATCTACTGCTGTGCCCTGGGCGACTTCAAGAACTGGGAGCGCTACGCCGGAATCTCCACGGACAGTTACCGGGCCAGCGTGGGCACGGACGGCAGGTGGACGGGGGCTATCACCTATCTCGGGTACCCCCTTTTCTGGAAAGAAAACCACCTGCACAAGGTCTATGTGGACGAGGGCGGGGCGCACCAGATCCAGGACACGGCCTGCCAGGGCGTGCAGGAAGGGTGCAGCAGAAGTTTACAGGTGGTGAACGACAGGCTGTATTTCAAGTCCAGGAGCGGTGTATGCGTGTATGACGGCAGTCTGCCGGAGAACACGGGGTACTCCCTGGGGAATGAACTATTCTCTGAGGCCGTAGGCGGGAGCCTGCGGGGAAAATACTACCTATCCATGCACGGGGAGACTGGATGGAACCTGTTTGTATACGACACGAAGAACGGCATTTGGGTGAAGGAGGACAGCACCCACGCCCTGGCTATGGCCACGCTTTTAGATGAGCTTTACATTCTGGACGCAGACACCAAGCAATTTCTGGGGGCTACCGGAAAGGCAGCGGGGCCGAAAGAAAAGCGGGTGCAATGGAGCGCGACGACCAATATCATCGGGTACTCAGACGCAGGGCAAAAATATGTGAGCCGGTTTGCCGTGCGGCTGAGACTGGATGACGGGGCCACGGCACAGTTCTCCATCGAATACGATTCCAACGGGGAGTGGCTGCCCTGCGGCAGCATCACCGGGAACCGAATCAAAAGCGAGATTCTGCCGGTGAAGCCCCGACGGTGTGACCACTTCCGGATTCGAATCACCGGATTCGGAACCATGCAAATCTACAGCATTTCCAAAATCTACGAGAAAGGCAGTGACGTTTGTGGGTATTAAGATTCCAACGCCGCCTATGCCTACAGGCAGCACAGAGGACCAGCTGAGGCAAATGTGGAGCTACCTGTTCCGTGTGGCGGAGATCATCAACAAGAGCGGAGGGAAAGAGGATGTACGCAAGACTTCCTGACGGGAAAGAAAGCCTTTTCCAGTGGGACACGAAGCAATATCTGGAAGTGAGCGACGACGTGACCCGGGTGGACTTCTGTTTCCGGGTAGACCCGGAGACGGTTTACGGCGTGTTTGCCAAGGACGGCAAATGCTACATCCCGAATCTGCTGATTCAGAAGGCCGGAATCGTGGACGCGCTGATCATGTCCACGGAAATTGGCACCACCACGGACAGACGGCTGGAAATCCCTGTGGTAGAGCGGCCTATTCCTCCGGGGTATGTGGCCACGAAGGACGGGGCGATTATCAGCTATGACGACCTGGAAGACGTGATCGGGGAGCTGAACTTTCTTTCTACGAAGGGCGGAACCATGGAAGGTGACATTGACATGGACGGCCGGAAGGTCACGGGGCTTGTTGATCCTGTCGGTGACGGAGACGCAGTTCGAAAACGGTATGTTGATACCACATTTTTGAAAAGTGTAAACGGCAGAAGGCCGGATGAAAGCGGCAATGTGAATGTGGACGCGCTTCTGCGGAAGGGCGGAAGCATGGCGGGAGACATCGACATGGCTGGGAACGGAGTGACGGGCCTGAAGGCTCCGAAGAATGACGCGGATGCTGCCACGAAGTCCTATGTAGACAAGAAGCGGGCGGTTTTTTTGGCTGTAATTTCTACGGAGTGGGCCGGAGACGAGCCGTATACGCAGACCGTGACGGTGGAGGGGCTGCTGGAAACAGACATGCCCCATGTGGCGCCGGTGTATGACGCGGACAACACCACGGCCCAGGCCCAGCGGGAGGCCTGGGG